>JACCED011333811.1_pt1 | contig 15822 bp, 14 predicted proteins | sample 7455021 | NCBI WGS metagenome assembly JACCED01 (sample SAMN15323456, study PRJNA562643) | freshwater metagenome | isolation source: river surface water | place: USA:Blue River Watershed | collected 2017-08-19 | reverse complement strand
TATTTGAAAAAAATTTCCTCTAATAACCTTCGTATTGTAGGCCCATATCCCTGTTCGAATTCGCAAACAACCAAGTGTATTGTGTAATACCGCGGGGGTAATTGAACATGCTCGGGTCCAAACTCGTCGTGAGTGGCTCCTGCTCCAATCCTTTCCGTATTCCCCGACAATCCTTGCCCCCCTCGGGGCGCTGTTTTCTGCTCTGGACTCCCTGACTATTCCAAGTGTAATCATATACTCCACACGGCCACGCCTTCTCTCCTTTCGGTTGCGTGTCCAAAGTAATCCATTGGTTCTCAATACGCGCCGGTAATTGATATGGGCTATTCTCCTTCTTCTTCCAGAGAGTGTAATCGAACACAGGCTTATCGAACCCTTTGATTTCCTTGTTCTCAAACTTCTCGAACGCATTCAATACTAAACTGGAATTCACAATCTCAATCCAGTTCACCCAGATTTTCTCGAATGGACAAGGAATTGGGAATGAGACGCCTTTAAATGAATCCACCTGATTCCCCGATGTAAGAACACTCGTCGGCGTCGGAATAAGTTGGTCCTCGCTGGGAGTCCCCACGTGATAGAATGGAAACTCCGGCGTTGTTAGTTCCGCAATATTTTTCGCATTACCCCCCCGCTTACAATCGTATTTCCCGATTTGGTCCTTCTTCGGTAATTCACAGATTTCAAATAATAGGCGAATCTGCGTCCATCCCACGCGCTCATAGACAAAACAATCGACCTGATTTATTTTGAGGGGAGAATCTGCAACTTCGTATATCTTCCACGACTCATACCCAACCAACCAAAAGTCAGTTCGGTTCTCGGATAGCTCGTTCATTTTGTCGAGTAGGGGGCGAATCATTATATTTAGCTTGTCCATATTGTGATAATCAATCGTGTTCTTCGCATAATCACGGACCAGCTTCTTCTCGTATTTCTTCGACTTCTCGGATATCTTCTTGAACAGCTGGACCAAAAAGGCGTAATACAATTGCGTGTAATTGAAATTGTTCTTTTCGTCGAAGGCGAGAGGTTCTCCACTGGGGTCATTCGATATGTGTGTCAAATCCGTATTATAATCTGTATAATTTGGTGGATTTCCTCCAAGGACACTCGGTTTATTTATATATTTTTCCTCACAATCTCTTTTCGTATTTATTATTGCGATTACGATAATAATTATTATTAATATGACGATTAACATTAATTTTTATAAGAAAAAAATATTATCTATAAAAATCGTTTTACTAAACTATTCTTCTTCCCAATAAAAACATGATGGATGGATGACTAAATTATTGATTTCGAGAATGCTCTGTGAATTTTTATGCCAATTGATTATGAGCCGGCTCACAAAATATTTCGCCTTCAATTTTTTAATAAGGTCCTTCTGAAATTCATCCCAAACATCTTTATCCATTGTCATTCTGAACTTCTCTGCGAAAGCGATTAATTTATCTTTTTGCTCGTCGGGCGTGAGTTGCCTCCATGCTTTTAATTTATCGGCTTCATCAACAGTATCATTCTCACTGAGTTTTTCCATTAGATTATTATAACTGTAATAACCGCTGGTTTTTGTCGCTTGAAGATTGGTCTCTTTATCGTCATCTATCGAAATTCCTTTCCTTAATACTTTCATGAACTGCATCTTCTTCATTCGCGCCTGTAATATTGTTCCTTGAATAGGAGGCTTATCAACGGCTACTTTTTCGATTTGGGGGATAACTTTATCCTCGAACTCGTGATGTAAAGAAATGTTTAATTTTAGATAGTGATGACGCATCTGATGGAACAGATTGTCATGACTATTTTCATATAATGTTGGGGATTGAATGGGTTTCATTTCTATATAATAGTCTGATTCTTTTAAGTTTGATTTGCATTTGCGTTCGTATTTGTATTACTTACAGGGGCTCTACATGTGGGACAAGTAGTGTGCCGATCCGTAATTATCCAACGGCGAATCTGCGCTTCCATAAAGGCGTGTCGGCACGGAAGAACAATGACCTCAGAATCATTCTGAAAATCCTCCAATGATATTCCACAACGGACGCATTCTTGATGAATAATATTCTGATTCCGAAGATTCTGATATGTTCCTCTTGGTAAAGCATTGAATGCTGTGGTAGTTATAATATCCCGATTAAGCATTGTATTCCATATATTATTAATGTAATTATCCAAATTGAGGTTGTTTGTATCGAATATGATTTCGTATAATCGACCTTGGGTCTGGTTCTGGGCGGGTGCATGTTCTAATGGTGGAATAGGAGCCATTTCTTCATTGCGCGGATTATTGCGATTACGATTTCTGTTGCGATTATTATTATTATAATAATTATTAATAGTTATTGGATTATTACCAACCAGTTGATTTCGGTAGATGAAATTATTTTGAAATTGCTGGACTAAATAGTTCATTCGCGCATTTATGCGATTATTATGTTGGGCCATAGTTTCAATGTAAAAACGATTTGCTTGATAATTATTGTAGAAAAAACTGAATAGATAATCAAAACTAGTGTCGTTTGTAGAGTCAAGATAAACTATTTCTAAATTATTATAAAAATAAATACCGGCTACATCGTATATAGAAACATCATAAACATTTAATATTCTTCTAATGACTTCATTTATATATAAACTACTATTTACTGTAATTGTCCTAACTTGGTTATCATAGACAACATCAATATTATAACGAAGGATGTTCATATTTATTAATAGTAATATTTTTTTATATTGTTATATAATTTATGTCATCTTCAAAAAATATTGGACTTTTCAAAATCCCTGAAAAAATAGTAGTCATCGGAGATATACACGCGGACTATGAAACATTATTAAAAACGCTCCAATACGCAGGACTAATAAATAAAAAAATGGAATGGACCGGTAAAAAAACACATCTGATTGTAATTGGTGATTTAGTTGATGGTAAGAACCGTGTTGGTGATTGGACTAATGATAGTGATATAAGAGTCATCTATTTTTTAGAAAAATTAATGGGAAGTGCAAGTAAAATGGGAGGTAAAGTAATAATATTATTGGGAAATCACGAGTTTATGAATATGGCTGGTAATTTTTCTTATAGTGGTATTAAAGGAACTAAGGAGATGGGAGGAGAGAATGGTCGCGCGAAATATTTTAGAGGGGAATTTAAGCAGTTTGCAAAGAAGTGTTATTTAGCAGTTCAATATGATGATTGGATTTTTTGCCACGCAGGAATCGCTCCGGAGATTTCTAAGAAATACTCAATTCACGATTTGAACACTCTTCTTTTACTGTATTTAGACAATCGGATGAGCGACGAAATTAAAGAAATGTTTGTTCAAATTATTTCAGGGGCGCACGGGATACTTACGACTCGGGAATTTGGAATGGATGAAGTCAATTGTTCGCGTTTGAACAAAACACTCGCTAATTATCATGCGAATCATATGGTTGTTGGACACACTGTCCAGAAGCATATTAATTCGATGTGTAATCATAAATTATGGCGCGTTGATGTTGGGCTGTCGAGGGCGTTCGGTGAGAACAATAAAAAGCGAATTAGCTCCCTTCTTATAAGCGACCACGGTAAGAAGACCAAGATACTGACATAGATAAACTTTTTTATAAAAAAGTTTCAACTTAAAGAAAACAAAATATATAATTATATAAAATGGACGATTTACCAGTATCTTTTACATGGACAACTCCGAAAATGAAGCAAAATGGAAATTGTATAACATACTGCTTCGCTTTCATAAGAGACCCTAAGACTTTCCACGTATTACACGCAGGAGTCAAATATTTCGGGAAATATAGCAACCTCAGAACAATGCGCCCATCTCTTCGAAAGACAGCAGTCGAGCGCTTGTTGAAGAAGCCGATTATTTCATCAGTCTGTCTTGGTAAGACAGAAGAGCAATATCGTGCGAATCTTTCAAACCCAAAATTCCAATATAATGGAATTGGTGCCAAGGGAGAGATTAAGAAGTCAAACGCACTTGCGAAGTTCTTTCTTAATTCTATCTTTTACAAGGACCTGAAAGTCCCAAGAACGTTTAAAAAGGTTCGCCTTTGTTGCTCAAAAACAGAATATAGTATTCGATTTTACAAAAATGAGTCGAAATATGTTTTGCTAAAAGCGACTGATAAGAGTCTTCCAAATACAGTTTTTGTATCATATGGATATGACTATAATGGAACTGCTCTTAACCCAATTACATCTTTTTCAGCGGATACCATTTTCAATTTGAGAAAACGGGCTAAGTTCTACGGAACAAAGAAAGCTCGTCTTCCATTTGAGAACTACTGTGACTATATGGAGACAGATGACTTGAATCAATTTGGTATCAAAATGGAAACCAAAAAGAAGATTGTTCCTCAATATTTTGTCAAATTTATGGATCATCATAAGGATAGCAGAGTCATATTTTTCAGACATCGTCTAAATGCTAAAACTCGCATTCATATTGCATTCATGGATTTTAAGAACTGGTTCAATTATTCACACGATTATGTAAAATATGATATTAAGAGAATTGATAATGAATATAATCGTTTTTGTATTGGCTATTCATTGGAGAAAATTGGAAACAAAATGAATTCTAAACTTCTCCATAAGAAGATTGCGATTGACAGAATGTTGTATCGCCCAAATATTGTGAGCGTTCACTTTTTGAGTAAAAAAGTTGCTTATGATGTGAGAATGTGGATTGTTTCACATTTGCGCTTTTTGAATACGACCGGTATTGGAAGAATTGATGACTCTAGTATTAATCCGGATACTTATCGGTTAAAGGTTGACTATGTATATGATGAGACAGATAATAAAATTGGAATATATAAGCCAGTCATTCACATGACATTATTTGAAACTATCCATGCGTTTTTATCTGAGATGTATGGTTATGAATAATGCGTCTATTTAGTATTAGCAATTCGTTCCAGTTTGATTTCTTGCTGTATTTCCGTCAGGGCAACATCCAAATTGTGTTGTTTGACAACCACCAACTACATTCTGGTTTCGATTCTTCATATTAGTTGCTTCAATTATGAAATAAGTTATACTTCCGACAAATAAAGAAAGGATAATAGTTCCAATGATAAAATAGAGAAGATTCATTATATTTAATATAATGAATATTTTATTTTCTACCATGTAATTATGAATTATTTCGTTTTGTTAGTTTTTCTAATTATTATAATCATTATTTTAACGATGACATGCGGAAAAAATAAAATTGATTTGAAAGAGAAGTGGGAGAATTATATGAGAACTCCATTCAATTACCTCTCCACCGGTGCAACCCCAATTGATTTTTATTCAAAACCTTTATATAGGAAACCATTTGATTATCCATTCAAGTTCTTCAAGTCATACCCTGTCCCGAGTATGCAATATCACACATTATTGTAATTATTATAAAGCTACCATAGGTGTCGTTTGAGAACGACCTCTCTGTGGTCCGTATTGATAGATAGCGCTATAAGTGCTCGGGAATGATTTCGCGGAATATCCAGATTCTACATTTGTATAAAGATTGGCTGGGCGCTGTATTGGCCAACTAAATTTAATTACACAATTTTGGATACTTTCTGGAAACTTATGCCGGTGCGTTTTATCAAAATGGAATAGTGTTCTCGTATTTTGGATTTCTATTTTTGTTAGAATAATATTTATTTTTATATTATTATATTCAATTGTTGCATTTGCTTTAAAATTGCTTGGTGTATTCATGAAATCAGTCTGATGATTTTCTTTTGTGAAAACACTATCTAATACAGTAAAATTTCCATTTAACCGGATGTCTCTCATATAAAATAATTGCTATTATTTTTTCAGAATAATGAAAAAATAATAATAGATAAAGTATGAAAAGGGCTTTATTAGTCGGAATAAATTACATTGGAACTCCATACCGTTTAAATGGTTGTATAAATGACGTTGTCAATATAGAAGCTTTCCTAAAAACACTTGGGTATACTGAATTTATCAAATATACCGATGATACTCGGGATGCGTCTAAACTTCCAACGCGGAATAATATTCTAATCGGTTTCCTAAACTTACTAAAAGGTGCAAAAGCAGGAGATGAACTCTGGTTTCATTATTCTGGACATGGAACATTACAGCGAGATAGAAACAAAGATGAAGTGAGCGGTCAAGATTCTTGTATATGTCCATCTGATTTTATGCGGTCCGGTTTTATTACTGATGATATCATTCGCGCAAATTTGGCCGTTAAAGTCCCCGCCGGTGTAAAACTGGTTATTGTTTTAGATGCTTGTCATAGCGGGACAGGAGCGGATTTGAGGTTCAAGTGCGACGATAACAGTTATTTGAAGCGCGGAACTCGCGCCCCGAAGACATTTAATCCAGATGACTGGCTGATTCGTCAAACTATTACGGAACTTCAAAATTATTCGATGACGAGTGGAGATGTGTTTTTAATTAGTGGATGTGCGGATAATCAAACGAGCGCAGATGCGCTTATTCAAAGCAAATGGGCTGGTGCTCTTACACACTGTTTCTTAGCTTTGCTTAAATATAATCCGAATTATGTATGGAATAATTTCCTTAAAGACTTAAATTCTTTCTTGAAGGTGAGTGGGTATTCTCAGAGACCGGTTTTGAGTTGTGGAAAGACTCGGGTTATCAATACGAAAGTATTGTAGATATTTTTTCTTGAATTTCTGATTTTATAAGGATAATATCTTCATATGGAATATATTTGTATTCTTTTTCAATATGAGTTAATACTTTATAAAACGTATCATATCTTTCTTGCTGGTCTTGAATATTTGTATATTTTATAATGTATTCAAATGTTTTTGCGACTGATTTATTCATTGTTTCTTCGAATTTATGTTGAGAACAATATCCGAATCTCTTCGGAGAACCGAGATAATGACAACCTTCGTGGCGACACTTTTGTAATTCTCCGACCCATGCATCGAATCCATTCTGAAAATAGAGATAGCTGAGGGCGGAGACGTTTTCTGGATTGATGGGATGTGAGCAATTACCACAATTTGTATGATTTCCGCGCTTGAAACAGTCATAATGAAAATAGCAATTCTCGCAATCGCCAGATTTCAATATTTCAGAATCAGATTCGTGAATTTCGATGGATTTATTACAGAATTGGCATGTATGGGAGATGCGTTCAATGAAATCTGCGCGACATGTGGGGCATCGATGAATGTTATTCTCGATGAGATTGTGATAACAATGCTTGTGCAATTGATGCTTACAGCGGAGAGTATGAGTGTGCTTCTCGCGGACATTTTCGAGGCATATGGGGCAAGTAGTTAATACCTTTCCGTGGAGTAATGTTTTGATGAATTCCATTTTTATTATTTTATATATTTGATAAAATAATTTTCAATTTTTTATTGATTGAATCCTAATAATACTTAATCCCAAAAATTCCCCGATATGAATCGAGCGTCTCCAACTCCTTATAAGTCTTCATCTTCTCCTTCGAAAAAGAGACAATCGCAAAATTGAATAAAGACGCATCCATTTTCATTCGCAGTTTCCTCTCGAATTCATCAAAACAATACAGCTCCTTAACTCCATAATTCGCGATTTCTTTGATGACCTCATTTCCGAAAACAAACAAGTCCGGAGATATATCCAGCGCCGACAGAGTCTTCATCATCCGCCTAATATTATTCTGAGTCAAATAATCATCATATGTTTCTTTGATCTGGTCGTGTTTCGATTGCGCCGACCCTGCCATTTCAACTGGTTCATATCCATTCTTCGACAAATAGGCCAACGTTTTTATTCCGCGCCCTTGAACAAATAGAACCGCCGGATTTCGAGCAATATACTCCCCCAGATTATCCAAATTGTCGAACTTGAATTGGGAAAGCTCGTCAAGCTTTGTGTTGGTAATCCGGTAATGTTGGACAACGTCCTTCTGGACTTCATAAATTGAGACCCAGTCGCAATTGAAATAGAAGTCTCTCCAATACTCTTTCGGTTTTTCCTCAAATATGGATACGTCCCGCTTGTGATACCGATTTATAATTTCAATTTGGTCCTTATCCAATTCAAAAAAATGGCCCTCTTCTGAATCGACAAAGAACTGGATGCTGTATAAATGGAATCCTAATTCAAGTCCATCAAAATATTTAGAGAAATGTTCCAGAATAGCTTGTATCTGTTGCTTCTTTTTCAGGCTCTTTATGTCGCTGGATTTCCGGAACTCTCCGGCGACCCATGACACTAACTGCTCCTGCGATTTTTTCACAAAATAGCCGGAGTAAAATGCGTTTTTTATATCATCTTGTTTTAGTTTCATTATTTTCGTTTCGTTATAATAGGCGGAAGCCTTTAAGTTGAAAAAATCATTCAGATTCCTCCAACCACGCAATCAATTCAGAAAGACGCATTGTGGGACCTTCATCGACATCCAACAAAAATGGTGGGAGTGATATTGGGTCAGTAAACGCAAGCATCAGATACTCGCAAATGAGAGAATTGAACTCATCCAGCATTCTTTGAAAATCAGGAGATTTTTCTTTCTCAAACTCTTCATCATCAGCCACACCATGTTCTTGGTCTAGTCCATGAAGATATTCAGTTTCTGCTTCACCAATATCGAACAACATGATACGCTCAGAAGAAACATTCAATCCATCAATGATATCCGAAAGTCTTTGTGGCCTCCAATTTCCTGAAAACCACAATTGAAAGTGGGATACTGAAACCATTTCAGAAAACAACTTGCTAAAATAATACACTGTGATTCTTGGATCCGCGACGGTTTCCGTGCAAGAACACAAAAATTGTCCTTCGCATTCTTTTTCATGGATGATAGTGAAGCAAACCAGTTTCATATCTTTTTGAAGGATAGTCCAAGTGTCCAGTTTGAACACTTCTTCTAACAACGATTTACTAGTTTTCCCCCAATCACAGTATCGACCAAGTCTTTTACGACGTTTTGATTCCATCATCAAAATCATCGTGTGTAGTTTTTCTTTTAGTTCTTCCATTTCTGGTTTACTTTTGAATCAAATACAAATTATTTCAATTTACCATCAATTTTTCTAATTAAAAATAATTTCTATATAATAACAATGAAGAACGATATTTTTGTGAAACTCGCCGACAGATGGAAAGATGTAGATTATATGGAAAGCGAAACGGACGTTCCCGAAATAAAAGGACGCATCATTAAAGCAAAAACTCTCGATTACCTAATCACTGAAATTCCGGACCTTTCTATAACGCGCGCCATAATTAATTCATCCCCAGAACTCAAATATCATTTAAAAAAATCTAAAAATTCCACATTTTTAGCGATTACTGACGAATCGTGGTTGTCCATATTTTCATATGATGAACTCGACGCAACTCCTACCAAATTTCAAGGAGCAGTTTTATACGGACTAATCCAAGGAAAATACACATACCATAAACACGGTCAATATATTAAAAATATTAATAATGAAGACTTACTCGTCGAGCGCGACGGGGACCAAATATATATTGAAAATATTCGCCTCCGAATAAACAACGCGACTTATACAACAGAAACTGATTGTGTTTTATACATTATCTAAGCGGTTGCTACCTGCGCAAATATTTCTCTTTGAACCCCGCAATTTCTTCATCCGTATAAAAAAGGCGGACTTCCCCCGAATAAATATTGTCGAGTTCTTCTTTTGTGAATTTTAAACGCCGTTTAATATCCATATACAATTCACCCACCTTCTTATTCTTTTCTGTTTGATTGGAGTGCGTCTCTATATAAGAATACCCCAGAGATTCAAATAAATGCGGGCGCGATTCAATATCCTCGAAGCGCAAAAGAAGTAAATTAGCGTCCTCTAATTCAACATATTGATACCGCCTTTTAGTTAGGTCAACACCGAAGTGCTTTTTCCAAAGTTTAAGTGATTGGAACCCTTTATTCCGGTAATTTATCCAATTCTGTGGGGTTATACTTCGCCTTATCAGGCCGAATATATTTTGAATTCCTTCTATCCTTACTCCGGAAGGGAATATGTCGTCGCAAAAGGTGGGGTCTTTACAGGTGGAGCAGTGTTTCAAGTGCTGGACAATCGCCGACGTCATTTGAGAAATTGGTTCGCGAATGGATTCTATAATGAGTGGTTTAAAATTGTATTTCTTACCTGCATATATTATTAGGTCGTAAATATCAAGGCCATTTTTGCTTAATAAGTCAGTATCATATCGCCTCTCGAAGTAGGCAGTCGAGTGAAAGTGGGCGACCGTGTGATTTTGGATACCGTATATAATTGATGAACTCGCAGTCTTTTCCATACCAATGTAGTAAATTGTTGGATAAGGATTCGTGTATTTATTGAGTTCAATCCTTTTAGTTATCATGTCGCCTATCAATATATCGTAGATGTGATTATGTGCGCTCGTATATTTGCGCCGGAAAGACGCAATTTCATCTGGGGTGTAGAAGACTTTTGTAAGACCAGAGTATATTGCGTCAAGTTCAGGCTCAATAAAAGAAATTGTTCTTTTTATATTTTTGTAGGTGGGATTTTCAGTTGGTTTAAGTCGCGCGTCGATATAAGAATACCCGATTTCTTTGAATAGTTGTTTTCGATCATATGAATCTTCCAACCGAATGAAGAGCAGTTTAACAGAGTCTAATTCAAAATATTTGTAGCGCTTGAAATCGTGAGTCAAATCAATCCCGAAATGTTTTTTCCATAAGTTGATTGATTGTATCCCGCGGTTCTCGTAATTGACCCAGTTTTCATAAGAGATAAAGCTTTTACGAAACTCTTCGTTCCGGTGATTCTGAAAAAATGCGGATAATAGTTGCGAGACGGGTTCGCGGATGGATTCAATAATGAGCGGTTTAAAATTGTATTTTCTACCAACATACTTTACAATATCATACAAATCTAAATTATTGTTTGATAAAAGGGTTGTATTGTATATTTGCTCAAAATGTGCGACCGAGTGAAAGTGGGCGACTGAGTGATTGGGGAACCCGAACTTAATAGAGGTGCTCCCTGTTTTTGGCATTCCAATGTAATAGATTGAAGGGACAGTCTCTTTTGATGGATTACCTATTTCGATTCTTTTTATGAACATTTTGACGACTTCCTCGCATATCTGGTCATTTATTGATGCGGTTATATTTTTATATTTTTTACGAAATGCGCATATTTCCTCATCCGAATATATTTGTTTAACGACTGGATTGTTGTATATTGCGTCCAATTCAGACTCTGAGAAATAAATATTATCATTTACGAATTTGTAAATGTCGCGGACTTTGCAAACCGATGAGGTTTCATTGGATTTAGTAGGGATATAATCCATCCCGATTGATTGAAATATGGCAGGGCGGTCATCGATGTCTTCGAATCGAATAAAAAGAATGCGGACATCTTGTAGGTCATAATATTTGTATTTATTGAAATTTTCTAATATGTCTATGTTAAAATGGGATTGAACTAATTTGGGGAGCCATATTTTTTTAAGCCAGTCATCAATTGTTATTGTAGATTTTATTTCGTGAATTAGTTTATTGGATGGAGATTTAGAGGAATTGCAAATATTACATATACAGCTATCATGTAGCGTGATATGGTTCATTCGGTGGGAGATTATTTGAGAAATTGGTTCGCGGATTGATTCAATGATGAGTGGTTTAAAATTGTATTTTTTTCCAATGTAGGTTATGAAATCAATAAATGAGAATGTGGGGGGTAATTTGACTTTATTAATTGATTTGAAGTGATTTATGTGGTGCCAATGTGCAACTGATTTTGTGGGAAAACCGGCCTGTATTGAAGTGCTTCCGGATTTTAGCATACCAATATAATATATTGATGGAATCGGTTCTAAATCATTTCCATTATCTTTGTGCTTGTTTTGTTTTATTATTGATATTAGATTTTCGTAATCCATAAAGAATTTTAGAAAAAAAGTTGGGGAATAAAACTTTTGGGAAAACTATTTTTATTTTTTAGAAATAATAAGAATATATTAGTATAAAGTTTTTGTTTGATTATATTATAATGGGCTCAGGTATAAAGATGAGTGTTCTCTTATTTAGTTTTGCTTTGATAAGCGCTATTTCAATTGATGACCTTCCAGAAAAGAATAATGTATATATTAAACCAGCGGTTGTTATTGATGAAAAGTCGGTTGAATATAAATTGGATGATTTGAAAATAATTCAACCAATGTTTTTTGTTGTTCCAAAAGATAGAAATGAATCATTTGTTGGTCCTCCTTATGAAAAATATGAAAGTAATAATCGAAGATTACTTGAAAATATACAATTAGATGCGGAAGAATATGATGAAAATGATAGTTCCGATGAAGAAGAGTCTGATGAAGAAAATACTGGTTCGCGTAGATTATTAAAGAAAGCTCCTGCACCGGCCCCCAAGAAAGCACCGGCTCCTGCACCGGCCCCTAAGAAAGCTCCTGCTCCTGCTCCGGCCCCTAAGAAAGCACCGGCTCCTGCACCGGCCCCTAAGAAAGCTCCTGCTCCTGCTCCGGCCCCTAAGAAAGCACCGGCTCCTGCACCGGCCCCTAAGAAAGCACCGGCACCTGCTCCGGCCCCTAAGAAAGCACCGGCACCTGCTCCGGCCCCTAAGAAAGCACCGGCTCCTGCTCCAGCCCCGAAAGTATCTATTAAAATCGCACCAGTTATTGCTGTAAGTCCAACAAAAGTATTAGAATCAAAACCAGCTCCTCAAAATTTCAAGATTTTTATGACTTGTGATAATGAATTTGATTTATATGTTAATGGTGAAAAGGTTGGAAAAGGTGATACATGGACTACAACATACGAATTTAATACAGTTGTTAATGCAGGTGATGTAATCGCAATTGATGGAGTTGATAAAGGAGGCCCCGCTGGATTTATTGGTGTTTTCAATGGAAAGATTACAAAACCGGCAGACTGGAAATGTTCAACCCAGAAATCCGATAATTGGAACAAGAATAATTTTGATGATTCAAAATGGTCTCTCGCAACAAGTTATGGAAAAAATAATGGACAAAATATTTGGATGACAGTTGGAAGAGGTTCTCGCCCAAATATTCCGAGTGATGCGGAATGGTTATGGACAAATAATAATGAGAATCATGATAGAGTTTATTGTAGATTTTTTTATCATGGAAAACCAGCGCCGATTGTAGCATCAACCAGCGTTAAATCAGTTTTATCAACGAATAATAAAAAGTTGGATGATTGGTTGAATACTGATAAAGGTAAAGAAGCGGTTGATTTTTGTAAATCACTTGGAATTACGAATAATAATCGCGTATATATTGGTTGTTTGGAGGATATGATGGTTGTAAAAGACAAGAATGTTGCGAAAGAGAGTGCTCTTAGTGCGGAGGAAGTTATATCATCTGACCAAAAAGCAACAAGTAAGCGATTTTGTCAGGCGTCAGGGGACCCTCACGTGACAAATTACGATGGTTCATATTTTCATATTCAAGAACAAGGAATTTATACAGTTGCTAAAACGGAGGGTTTCGAAGTTCAAGAAAAAATTAGGAAAAATGGAGCAAATAAAGTTGGAGTTCCTTCTTGTATGATAGGTGCTCTTGTTAAATACGGAAGTGTTGTTATTGAAGTCGATGTATATAATTATAAGAAAATTCGAGTAAATGGATTGACAATTGATATTCCAAGGGATTTTGATATGCGGTTTGGAAATGTCAATGTTAAATATGGGAAACAGAAGATTGAGTGGAAAGGTCATAAGGCAACTGCGACTGGTATGAAGATAACTACAAAGAATGGATTCATGGTTATGATTATGGGAAGTTATTGTGGTGTTTTGGAAGTTAATGTTCCAGTTCCATATTATGGAAAGATGAGTGGTATTTGTGGAAATGCTGATGGTAATAAGAATGGAAATGATTTCTGTGGAAATGATGGAAAAGTTATGAATGTTAATTATGGAAAGAAGAAGTGGGAAATGAGTGGATATGGAGGCCCTACTGCTCCTTTGTCAAAATGGCAATTATCTTGGAAGCCTTTGGGAAGTTATTGTTATTTTGCGAGTGGATGTGAACCGGCTCCCAAAACGGCACCGGTTTCTCCCAAAACGGCACCGGTTTCTCCCAAAACGGCACCGGTTTCTCCCAAAACGGCGCCGGTTTCTCCCAAAACGGCGCCGGTTTCTCCCAAAACGGCGCCGGTTTCTCCCAAAACGGAGCCGGTTGCTCCCAAAACGGAGCCGGTTGCTCCCAAAACGGCGCCGGTTGCTCCCAAAACGGCGCCGGTTGCTCCCAAAACGGCGCCGGTTGCTCCCAAAACGGCGCCTGTTTCAAAACCAGTTATCTCAGTTTCATCTCCATCAAAATCCTCTTATAAAAATAAAGATAAAACTTCAATAAAAGTTAAAACTATAATAAAAGAAATGAAACAAAATAATAAACTTTCAACTAAAAAGATTAAATCATTAAAAGCGAATATATTAAAATTAATAAATAATGAACATAAAAAGCTTGAAAGCGAATTATCAGATTCAAAGAAGCTTATTTTATTAACTGATAGTGATGTTGAAAAACTTAAAGCAAAATATGATAATAAGATAAAAGAATATCGAACATTAAATGAAACTATTTCAAAATTAGAAAAATCAATGAAGAAACATTACGAACAAATGGAATCAGATTCTCAGTATTTGCGTCTTCTTGAAAAAATTAAACCATCATTTATGGGAACACTTCAATCTTTTGGTAAGATTGCTCTTGATTTCAAGAATATTATTTCAAATAATATCATAGAAGGAGGAGATAAAGAATTAATGTTAAGAATCTTATATGAAATGACTGAACCAGCTAAAAATACAACAAGTCGTCTTTCAAGTGAATTTATTAAACATTATGAAAAATATAAGCGACGCGTTGGAATTGATAAAGATGAGTATGATAAAGAATATAACGAACTCCGAATTTTTAGAGATAAATATAAAAATGAGAGGAAGATTAAAAACATTTTAATGAAAGATTATAAAAACGCATTAACGATACTTAATAAATTACAAAATACTTATAAACTTGATGAAGAAGATGTTCAAGCATTCAATCAGTTAAGCATTTTTATCAAAAATATTTTTGATTATAAAAAATGCTAAAATAAAATAATATTTATTTTTTTAGAAATAATAAATATCGTATAGTATAAAAGTTTTTATATCATTATATTATAATGAGCTCTGGTATTAAGATGAGCATTCTTTTATTTAGTTTTGCTTTTGTAAGTGTATTATCAGTTGATATTGATAGTGAAAAAACAGGTGTTTATATTAAACCAAATAATGTTAGCAATGAGAAGCCTATTGAATATAAGATTGAAGAGTTTAATATTACTGAACCTTTATATGTGATTGTTCCAAAAGATAGAAATGAATCATTTATTGGTCCTCCTAAGCATCATGATGTAAATCGTAAATTACTTGAAGATAGTTATGATGATTCAGAAGAAGAAGATTATTTTGATGAAGATGAAGATACTGAGGAAAATGATGAATCGGATGAAGATGTTGAATCTGGAAATCGTAGATTACTTATAAAATTAAACCCTAAGAAAATCGTTTCTAATATTAAAAAAATTATACCGGAAATAAAAGGTATTAAAATTTATGGTAAGTTTTGTGGTCCTAATTACTGTGGAGGTCAAAAATTTAAGGGAGCAGAAGGACCAAAATGCTTATGGGGAGTCAGTCCAAAGGATTCTCTTGACCAATGCTGTAAAATTCATGATAAATGTTGTGGATTTCCAGAAACGCGAGGAACAAACTGTAATAAAGAAATTTTATCTTGTGTAAAGAGTGTTAAATGTAATGATA
>JACCED011539383.1_pt1 | contig 15826 bp, 14 predicted proteins | sample 7455021 | NCBI WGS metagenome assembly JACCED01 (sample SAMN15323456, study PRJNA562643) | freshwater metagenome | isolation source: river surface water | place: USA:Blue River Watershed | collected 2017-08-19 | reverse complement strand
GTGCTGACCCGCAAGGGTGGCGTAGGAAAAACTACCGTCACGACCCTTCTCGGTATGGCTCTCGCTCTAGTGCGCGAAGACCGCGTGGTGGCTATTGACGCCAACCCAGACCGCGGCACGCTAGCTGAGCGCGTAAGCCGCGGCACTCGATTCACGGTTCGTGACGTTGTAAACAAAGCTGCGGCAATCGACGGCTTCACCGAGTTTTCGACCATGGTTTCGCGTGACGCGACTCGTCTCGACGTGCTCGCCTCCGACAGTGACCCGATGCTCTCCGAGGCGTTCTCTGAGGGTGACTACAACGTTGTCGCCGACATGGCGGCCCGCTACTACAGCATCGTTCTAACCGACTGCGGTACCGGCATCGTGCACTCGGTAATGCGTCCGACTCTTCAGCGAGCTTCCGGTCTGGTCATCGTGTCCGGTGGTTCGGTTGACGAAGCCCGTCTGGCATCCGAAACCCTAACCTGGCTCGAAGCCAATGGCTACGGCGACCTTGTTCGCAACGCCGTTGTTGCCCTAAACACCGCGACTCAGGCGACACAGTTGGTCAAACTTGACGAGATCGAACAGCACTTCAAAACCCGAGTACGACAGGTTGTCAGGATTCCTTACGACCCTGCATTGGCTGCCGGTTCGGTAATCAAGTGGGACCAGCTAAAGCACCAGACCCGCACCGCTGCCCGACTTCTTGCCGCGCACGTTGTCGATGGTTTGGCAGTAGCGGAGTAGTTCTGCTGTGATTCGCGAGATTCGCCTCTACGGCGATCCTGTGCTGCGCACGAACTGTGAACCGATTACAGACTTCGAGGCCGCCAGAGCCCTGATAGAGGACCTCTTAGAGACCACAAAATTGCCTGGGCGTGCGGGTGTGGCAGCCCCTCAAATAGGTGTTCCACTGCGCGCATTCAGCTACAACGTGAAGGGCCAAGTCGGCTACCTGATCAACCCTGTTCTTCTAAGTGTTGAGGGTGAGCCGGAGCTTGTCGAAGAAGGTTGTCTTTCTGTGCCGGGACTATGGCACCTAACCCCGCGATATCCCAGAGCTAGCGCTATTGGATTCAACTTATCGGGGGAGCAGGTAACCGTTTCTGGCGAGGGATTACTCGCACAGGCTCTTCAGCATGAGTGTGACCACCTGGACGGCAAGGTTTACCTCGACCGTCTGCTTCCTGACGAGCGTCGAGCCGCCATGAAGAACCTTCGCGAAAGCGACTGGTTTCTTTAGAAGTTGACCGCTGCCTCAACCGTGGTCGGGCCAGTGTTGTAAATCTCATCAACAACCGGGCTGAAGTCGTTCAAAACAACGTTGCGCTTGATCTTCAGTGACGGGGTAAGGTGACCAGACTCTTCAGTTAGCTCCGTGTTGATGATCGCAAACTTGCGAATCGACTCCGCTTTCGAAACCAGCTTGTTGACTTCGTCAACTGCACGCTGGACTTCTTTGAGCACGAGCTCGCTCTTAGCGGCTTCTTCTAGCGACTGGTTTGCATCGCCACCGTTGTTGCCTAGCCACATTGGAAGCATTTCTTTGTCTAGCGAAACCAGAGCCGCCACGAACGGCTTCTTGTCTCCAATAACAACCGCCTGACCAATTAGTGGGTTGGCGCGTAGTGGGTCCTCGAGAATCGCAGGCGAAACATTCTTTCCGCCAGCTGTGATGATGAGTTCCTTCTTGCGACCGGTGATCGATAGGAAGCCGTCCTCGTCGAGCTCGCCGATGTCGCCGGTCTTGAACCATTCGCCATCCATGGTTTCAGCGGTGGCGGTTGGGTTGCGCCAGTAGCCGCGCATGATGTTGAAACCGCGAAGCCAGATCTCGCCGTCATCGGCGATCTTGATGCCACAACCCGGCAGCATTTTGCCGACCTTGCCGATTTTGATTCCGGTGCTCGGGCGACCGATCATGGCAGGAGCGGTTGTCTCGGTGAGGCCGTAACCTTCGAGAACGCTCAGACCGATTGCGCGGAAGAAGTGGCCCAGACGCGGGCCAAGTGGAGCGCCACCTGAAATTGCGTGAGTTACTTTGCCACCCATCGCCGCGCGAAGCTTCGAATAAACCAGGGTGTCAAAGACCTTGTGCAGAACCTTCTGCTTGAGGCTCGGACCCGACTTGGTGTCGAGAGCTTCCGAGTAGGCAATCGCGGCGGCGGCTGCCGTGCGGAAAATCTTGCCCTTGCCGCCGGCTTCCGCCTTCTGCTCTGCAGTGTTGTAAACCTTTTCGAATACGCGTGGCACTGCGAGCAGGAAGTCAGGCTGGAACGAAACCATCGCAGGGCCGACATTCTTGGCATCTGGCTGGTGACCGACGCGAATACCCGAGTGGATGCAAAGGACTTCGATGAAGCGTGCGAAGACGTGCGCAAGCGGAAGGAAGATCAGTGTTGACTTGCCTTCCTGAAGTACCTCTGGGATCTCAAGATTTGCGTTCTTGCTGAGCTCGACGAAACCCTGGTGAGTGAGCTCGCAGCCCTTAGGCTTGCCGGTCGTTCCAGAGGTGTAGATGAGTGTGGCTAGATCGTGAAGTTTGACGCTGTTTCTGCGTCGCTCGATTTCGGCGTCCTCGATTTCGCGTCCGCGCTCCTTCAAAGTTGCGATTGCGTTCTCGTCAAAACGCCAAACTTGCTGAGCGAGTGGGACAGATGAAGAAATTTGGTTGAAACGTTCGAGGTGCTCCTCGTTCTCGATGAACAGGGCAACCGAGTCGCTGTCTGACAAAATCCATTCCATCTGAGCTGAAGATGAGGACTCGTAGATAGGCACAGAGACAGCGCCAGCGAACCAGATGGCGAAGTCAACGAGAGTCCACTCGAAGCGAGTGCGGCTCATGATGGCTACAGCTTGGCCGGGTTGAATTCCGCAGGCCACAAGACCCTTGGCAACGCTAACGACTTCCTCGTGGAATTCCTTGGCCGTCATTGGGCTCCAGCGACCGTTTTCATCCTGCCTGGAGAACAGGGCGAGAGCTGGGGTTTTGGCAACGCGGTCGACCAGAAGATCGGTGATGTTGGTGTTTTCTTCTGAGATTACGAGAGCCGGTACGTCGTATGTCTTCATGTGGCACATCCTTTTTAACCGATGAGGGATTTCTAGTAACTCTAAACGGTTAAACTCAATGATTATGTATGCAATTGGTATCGATATTGGTGGCACGAAGATTGCCGCCGCGCTGGTTTCAGAAAGCGGCGAGATTATTCGTGACCTAAAGGTGCCAACGCCGGCTAAAGACTCCGAAAAAATCGCCGATGCAGTAGTCGATTTGATCAACGAATTGGCTTCGGGTCAGCAGGTTTCGGCGGTTGGAGTTGCTGCCGCCGGGTTCATCGATGCCGAGCGGGCAAACATTGTTTACGCTCCAAACCTTTCTTGGCGCAATGAACCACTGAAGGCAAAGCTTGAGGCGAGAGTCAACCTACCTGTCTTCATCGACAACGACGCAAATGCTGCCGGTTGGGCTGAGTTCCGATTCGGTGCCGGCCGAGGCGTTAAGCACATGGTCATGCTGACTGTCGGTACAGGTGTAGGTGGCGCAGTAGTTGTCGATGGTCATCTTCTTCGCGGTGGATTTGGAATCGCAGCCGAGCTGGGCCACATCAACCTGGTGCCAAATGGCGAACCCTGTGGCTGCGGACAACTCGGCTGCCTCGAGTCATACGGATCTGGAACCGCACTCTTGAATGCCGCTAAGCGACTCGCAAGTTCGGGCGATCCAGCCGGCACAAGACTTGCCGAATTGCAAGACGCCGCGGGAGAGCTAACGGGCCAAGAGGTTTACCAGGCCATCCAGGAGCGGGACGCCGGCACCTTGGCGCTCCTAGCCGACCTAGGCGCAGCGCTCGGGAGAGCAGTTGCCAGCCTCACTGCAGTCCTCGACCCAGAGTTGGTTGTAATCGGCGGTGGAGTTAGCGCTACGGGAGACCTCCTGCTTGAGCCGATCAAAGCTGCCTACCTCACTCACTTGCCAGCACGCGGGTTCCGCCCAGAACTGCGCATCGTGCAAGCCGAACTTGTGAATGACGCAGGTGTCGTGGGCGCTGCCGACCTAGCGAGAATCGAACTTCGCAACGACTAAAGTTGAAATCTAATGGCTTACTTCATACTGAAAAACCTTCTGCTGGGACCGCTGCTAAAGCTTCTGTTCCGCCCTTGGGTGCGAGGTATGGAAAACATTCCTTCTTCGGGTGCCGCAATTCTGGCCAGCAACCACCTTTCGTTCAGCGACTCAATCTTTTTGCCACTCCAGTCGCGTCGCCCTCTAGTGTTCCTTGCGAAGAGTGAGTACTTCACCGGCAAAGGCATCAAAGGCGCGCTTACTCGCTGGTTCTTCAAAGGGACGGGCCAACTGCCAATTGACCGTTCCGGAGGTAAGGCCTCTGAGGCTGCATTGAACACTGGCTTGGGTGTTCTGGCTGGCGGTCAGGTGCTTGGCATATACCCCGAAGGTACGCGTAGCCCAGATGGCAGGTTGTATCGTGGTCGCACCGGTATCGCCCGAATGGTTTTGGAAGCAAAGGTTCCGGTGCTTCCCGTCGCGATGATCGACACCGAAAAGGTGCAACCGATCGGAAAGCGTCTTCCTCGAATCCGTCGAATCGGAATCGTCGTGGGTGAACCCCTCGACTTTTCGCGTTTCGACGGTATGGAGGGCGACAGAATTGTTCTTCGTGCAGTGACGGACGAGATCATGTATGAGCTGATGAAGCTGAGCGGTCAAGAATACGTTGACGCTTACGCTTCCTCGGTTAAAGAAAAACTGGCAAGAGCCAGGTAGGTGGTATCTCGTGAATCTTGTAACTGAAGACTCCGCATTACTAGCGGGTTTGGACAACTACGTTAATTTGCCGGCGGCTCAGCAGCCGACTTGGCCAAGCCTCGAAGCGCTAGAGCAGGCCAAGGCCGAACTAGCCAAGCGAGCTCCACTCGTGTTTGCCGGGGAAGTCGACCTACTCCGTGCTCGTCTCGCCGATGCAGCAGCTGGTAAAGCATTTTTACTTCAGGGCGGTGACTGCGCCGAAACCTTCGCCGACGCAACGGCCGAGAAGATTCGAAACCGCGTGAAGACCATGTTGCAGATGGCTGTTGTGCTGACCTACGGCGCTTCGATGCCCGTCATCAAGATGGGTCGGATGGCTGGCCAGTTCGCCAAGCCTCGCTCCTCTAACGAGGAAACTCGTGAGGGTCTGACTCTTCCTGCCTACCGAGGCGATGCCGTGAACGGCTACGACTTCACTCTCGAGTCGAGAACGGCGGACCCAAACCGCCTGCTTCAGGCTTACGAAACCTCCGCCTCCACACTCAACCTGATTCGCGCCTTCACCAAGGGTGGTTTCGCTGACCTACGCTCGGTACACGAGTGGAACCGCGGTTTTGCCAACAACCCCGTGAACGCGAAGTACCTCTCGCTGGCTAAGGAAATCGACCGTGCCATCAAGTTCATGGCCGCCTGCGGAGCAGACTTCGAAGAACTTCGCACCACAGAATTCTTTGTCAGCCACGAGGCGTTGCTATTCGATTACGAGCGCCCTATGACACGAATTGACTCGCGCACCGGATCGGCTTATGACCTTAGCGGTCACTTCGTTTGGATTGGCGAGCGCACGCGCCAGTTGGATGGCGCTCACGTTGATTTTCTGTCACGTGTTCGAAACCCGATCGGTGTAAAGCTCGGCCCAACCACAACCGAGTCAGACGTGCTTTCGCTAATTGAGAAGCTAGACCCGAACCGCGAACCAGGGCGCTTGACCTTCATTAGCCGAATGGGTGCTGGCAAGATTCGTGAAGAGTTACCAAAGCTGGTCGAGGCGGTCAAGAACTCGGGAGCGACCCCGCTATGGATCACCGACCCGATGCACGGAAACGGAATCACAACGAAGAACGGCTACAAGTCACGTCGCTTTGACGATGTGATGGACGAAGTTGCGGGCTTCTTTGAGGTTCACCGCGGCGCTGGAACCTTCCCTGGCGGAGTCCACGTGGAGCTCACCGGCGACGACGTTGCCGAGTGCCTCGGTGGCTCTGAACACATCGATGAAGGCACTCTTGAAGAACGCTACGAGTCGCTTTGCGACCCGAGACTGAACCACAGCCAGTCACTCGAACTCGCCTTCTTGGTGAGCGAGTCTCTTACCAAGCGCTAACGCGAAATAATCGTTACGGTGTTGCCGAGCCTCAACTCGGTTCCGGCGGCCGCGCTTGCCTGTTTGATCTTTGCAACACCCCAACGACTGCTGAGAACGTTGGTATCGACTATCACTTTGAGACCGAGTTGCTCTAGTGCAAGTTTTCCGGCGGCAATCGTTTCGCCGATAACCGCGGGCATAACCACCTTGTCTGTGCCCTTGGACACCTGAAGGTCCACAATCGAACCAGCTCCGACCTCGGCTGTTTTGGGAACCAGCGAGACAACCTGCCCCCTAGCCACGGTGTCGCTAAAGACCTCGCTGACAACGCCAATCTTTAGGCCAGCCGCGGTCAGCAGAGTTTCTGCCACACGACGATCCACGCCGGCAACTACCGGCAAGGGGCCGAGGGAGATTTTTATGTCAACCGAGGAGCCAGCTGGAAAACTTGCGCCATCCGAACCGCTGTATTCGTAAACGGTGCCCGCGGGGGAGTCATGGAACCAAGACTCGGTCTTACCGATCCAGAAATCAGCTTCGCGTAGATCAGCCGTTGCCTCAATCAGGTTTTTGCCGGTCAAATCTGGAACGCTGTTGAGTTTCGGTCCTATCGATAGCACAACGCTCACGGTGCCGTCTCGGACAAGCAGGCCGCCCGCGGGAGGGTCGGTGCGAATCACGGTTCCGATCGGTTCGTCGCTGTTTTCATCGGCTGTTTCAATTTTGATTGGGAGAAGTTCGACAGCACTGCGGGCTTCCGATTCGCTCATCGAAACGAGGTCAGGGACGGTTATGAGAGCGCCCGGGCCGGTTCCGAACCACCAGCCCGCACCAAGCCCAAGCGTTACCGCCAAGACGCTTGCCATTAGCCAGCTAACAACCTTGCTGCGCTTTTTCTTAGGCTCTTCCGTTTCGACATCAAAGTTCTGATCGATTAGCTCGGTTGCATTCTCAATTCGCTCGGTGGCTGCGATCACGGTGGTCGGATTAGAACTTTGCGCAGGCTCGGTGAGCAGTCTGACCGCTGTAAGTAATTCTCTGGCGTCACGGAAGCGTTTCAACGGGTCTTTTTCGGTCGCCTTCAGGACAAGTTCGTCGAAAGCCTTACTCACTTGGGCGTGGCCGCTTGGGATCGGCACGGGCTCGCTTAGTTGTTTTCTGGCTAACTCCCTCGAGTCAGAGGACTGAAACGGCTGTCTGCCGGCAACCAGTTCGAAAAGCGTAATGCCAATCGAATAGACGTCACTTCTTGAGTCGGTGATTTCACCTCTGAGAACCTCGGGCGCTATGTACGCGAGGGTGCCAAGCAGTGGCTCACTTCGGTCTCTGAGCAGTGAAGACGGTTGGGCCAGGCCAAAGTCAGTCAACTTGATTCGGCCGTCGTTTGCCAGGATCACGTTTTCGGGCTTGATATCTCGGTGGACAATTCCGGCGGCGTGCAGAGCCGCAAGGCCACCGAGGATCGAAGAAATCACGTTTAGCGCTTTGGTTTGGTCTATCGAGCCGAACCGAGTCAAGACTTCGCGAAGAGTCTTGCCTTCGACCAGTTCCATGACTAGATACTCTGAGCCACCATCGATGCCCTGGTCGTAAACATTTACAAGATTCGGGTGGTTCACCTTCGCCGCTAGCCTAGCCTCGCGCAAAAAGGCGTCCAGATAGTTCTCTTCGAGCGCGAATTCCTCTTTTACGACCTTCAGGGCCACGTTTCGCTCGAGTCGCAGGTCGTATGCCCGATATACGTAGGCCATGCCGCCGACGGCGATTTGCGCGTCGATTCGGTAGCGCTCAGAGAGCACTTGCCCGACTAAGAGTTCGTTGGAATCCATCGACTCTATGTTCCCACGCGTACAAACTGTTTCAGTTCAAGCAGTTATGTGTGGCAATCTTGAAGCGTGACTAACCCTTTTGATTTTGTTGACGAGTGGCTAACCGTTCCAGATGTTGCTGAAAAGTTGGATGTTCCGCTCGGCAAGGTTCGCCGACTCATCGAAGAGCACCAGCTGTTTTCTGTTCGATTCGACGGTGTGCAGAAAATTCCGGCGCACCTGATTGAAACCGGTGAGCCGCTACCGAGCATCCGAGGCACGATTCTCGTTCTACTAGATGCTGGATTCAGCCCCGAGTCTGCCGCCGAGTGGCTCTATCGGGTTGAAGAATCTATCGGGCGACGCCCAATTGAACTGCTCCTTGAAGGACGCAAGTCGGAAGTCCGACGCGTAGCCCAGTCGCTCGCGTTCTAAGCGCGTCGGTTGATCACCTTTAGGGCTAGGTCCTTGAGCTGATCCTTGGCAAATTGCTCGAGTTCGAGCAGGTCGAGTGCTGCCAGGCTTTCATCGGCCAGTTCCTCAATCATTCGCTCGGTCTTGGCTAGCGCCCCGGAGCCAACAATGGTTTGCTGCATGAAGGAAATTTGCTCCGCGGTTAGGTCGCGCTGAGAGAGTAGTTCGTCGAACACGCGACCGGTGTTGTTAGCCAGTGACTGGCGGGTGAGTGCAACCAGAACGGTGCGCTTTCCTTCGCGCAGGTCGTCTCCGGCCGGCTTGCCTGTGACAGCAGGGTCTCCGAAAACACCTAGGACATCGTCGCGAAGCTGGAAAGCCATACCCAACGGAATACCGAAAGCCGAAAGGCCTCGCAACGTTGCCGGGCTAGCTCCCGCAAACGCCGCACCAATGAGTAGTGGAGCCTCGATGGAGTACTTGGCGGTCTTGTAGAGAATGACGCGGTTTGCGCGACCCACGGCCTCTTCGACCGGACGGGTGGTGGCAGCGTTTTCCTCCAGGACGTCTAGGTACTGCCCAGCCATGACTTCGACGCGCATCTTGCTGAACTCGCCTCGAGCGGCTGCCTCGATTTCGGTGTCGGGTGCGGCGAGTAGTGCCTGCCCGAAGATTTCGCTCGACCATCCGAGCATCAAGTCGCCAACTAGAACGGAACCGGCAACACCGAATCGTTCGGGAGAGCCCACCCAACCCGAGTCTTTATGAAGTTGCTCGAATCGACGGTGAATGCTCGGTGCTCCGCGACGGGTGTCGGATTGGTCTAGCAGATCGTCGTGTACCAGTGCGGCCGCGTGGAACATTTCTAGCGATGAGCAGATGCCAACCATCGAGTTCGCCGAGGCTTTGCGCTGTTCCTCGCTTTGTGGCCAGTTTGCGGTCTCCAACGCAGCAGCCCATGCCCAGTAGCAAAACAGAGCGCGGAACCGCTTGCCCCCACCTAGAAGTGATTGCGTGTAGTCAACGACTGGCACTAAGTCGGGTGAGATAGCCTCAAACTCGACGCGTCGTTCGGCGCAAAAGTCATCAAGTTGCTTCTGAACAAGGTCAAGCAGTACACGGGTTTCACTCACCTCCCTAGCCTAACTTCTGAGGTCGTAGAATTGCCTCATGGGACTTTCCGAAAGAGAACGCAAGCTGCTTGAAGAGCTCGAGCGTTCGCTTCAGTCGGACGGCCTTGAAGAGCCCAAGGTTTCGGATGCAGCGCCTATCTGGGGGCGCAGGATGCTCGCGGGTCTCTTGATTTCGGCTCTCGGTTTCTTCGGCCTGGTCGCCTCGGTGATCAACCAAATTCCTCCACTCGGCCTGGTTTGCTTCCTAACCATGGGCTTCGGACTAGTCCTGGCTTCCTCTCGAAAAAAGCTTTAGCTAGTCCGGGGTTATTTTTTTGCCCAAAATCTGGGCGTTGAGCCAATTTGGCTCCATTTTCTACCACCGCTAAAAAAGCCCGTCGTTACAAGGTTGTTATCAAAAATATTCCCGATTTTTGTGTGAATTTTGCCTCTTTAGGAAATTGAGTGGAGTAAAGTGGAGAAAACGGGTCAAGAAAGGAGGCGACATGTTTTCAGGTACAACCACCCCCAAGCTCGATGACAAAGGTCGCCTCGTGATTCCCGCCAAGTTCCGCGAGTTAACCGACGGACCGCTTTACATCACCAAGGGGCAGGACTACTGCCTTGCCGTTTACACCGCGAGCGAATTTGCTCGCATAGCTGAGCAACTCCAGCAGGCAAGGGTTACAACTAAGTCGGCTCGCCACTTCGTAAGAAACTTCATGGCCTCCGCCGAGCTTCAGATCCCGGACAAGCAGGGCCGCATCAGCATTCCCGCCCACCTTCGCGACTACTCGCAAATTGATCGCGAGCTCGTAATGGTCGGGAACAACAACAAGGTTGAGATCTGGTCAGCCAAGGTCTGGGATGAAAGCCAAGCCGAGCAAGACGAACTCTTTGCAAACCGTGACGAGGAGGTGATTCCGGGCATCTTCTAGCCCGGCGGTCATGTCCAAGGAAATCTCTGAACTTCATGTACCCGTAGCTCTAGAGCGAACCCTAGAAATCTTGGGGGAGCACCTGGATAAGCCCGGCGCCGTATTTGTGGACTGCACCTTGGGTCTCGGTGGCCACACTGAGGCTTTCTTGGCTAAGTTTCCAGAGCTGCACGTCGTAGCAATCGACCGTGACCCAAAAGCCATTGACCTTGCCAGTGAGCGGCTTGAGGACTACTCGGACCGCATTGACTTCGTGAACACGACCTACGACAACATCGACGAAGCTCTTGAAAGCCTTGGAATCGAAAAGGTAGATGCGATCCTCCTCGACCTCGGTGTGTCGTCTATGCAGCTCGATGAGCGCGATCGCGGATTCGCCTACAGCTACGAAGCGCCTCTGGATATGCGAATGGATTCGAGCAAGGGTAAAACCGCAGCCGAAATTGTGAATGGTTACAGCGAGGACGCACTCGCCCGCATCTTCTTCGAGTACGGCGAAGAGCGTTATTCAAAGCAGATTGCAAAGGCAATCGTGGTTCGTCGAAACGAACAGCCTTTCTCGGTTAGCACCGAACTCGCTGCGCTAATCGCAAAGATCGTCCCGTTCATTCCCGGAAAGAGCTCAGGTCACCCTGCCAAGCGCGTTTTCCAGGCCCTTCGTATCGAGGTGAACGAGGAGCTAGACGTTCTCAAGGCCACAATGCCTCGCGCTATCGACGCGCTGGCAATGAACGGCCGAATTGTCGTTCTGTCGTACCACTCGCTTGAAGACCGAATCGTGAAGCAGGCTTTTGCAACCGCGGCGAACTCGTCGGCTCCAATCGACCTACCAATTGAACTTCCGGAGCACGCACCGACGCTCCGACTAATCACCAAAGGTGCTGAGACGGCATCGCAGCAAGAAATCGAACTAAACCCAAGATCCGCCTCGGTGAAACTCCGTGCGGCAGAAAAGATTAGGCAAGCAGCATGAGCGCAATTCGTCTGAACCAGCGTCCCGCACTACAGGTCCAAAGCGGACTCCAGTTTGCAACTGCACGCAAGTCACCCGCGTTCCGCCTCGGTGTCATGGCTGTCTCAGGTTTTGTCGCAATCATGCTGATCCAGCTCGTCCTAGGTGTTCTAACCTCGCAGGGTGCTTATGAAATGGCACGCCTGAAGGCCGAGCGTCACGAGTTGACCACCTCAAGTGACATTTTGGCAGCGCAGGTTGACTCGCTGGCCAGCAACCAGAACCTCGCTAACTCGGCACAAAGCTTGGGAATGATCCCAAACTCGTCACCAGTGTTCCTAAACCTCGCAGATGACAAGTTGATCGGAAAGCCGAAGGCAGCCTACTTTGACTCTAGCCACCAGGTTTCGCGCAACCTTGTGCCCAACGCAGCGATGACCACCAAGTCCCGTTGGGACCTCTCCGTGAAGACCGCCAGCACCAATGTCGCTACCGCAGAAGTCCCCGCCACTGAAGTAACTTTGAGCACGGGCGACCTTCCGGTTTCGCCCACCCACTAAAGCGCGGAGGCTAGTCGAGTGAACTACCTGACGCCCGGCAATCCGCGCAAACGAGTAAGACTTTTCGCTGGCATCACGCTGATTTTGGCCGTTGTTTTCTCTTTCCGACTCGTCCAACTTCAATATGTTGACGCCGCCGCAATCAACGCTGTCTCGAAAGAGAAGCGCGAGGTCACGCGAACAATCAAGGCCCTACGCGGCGACATTGTTGACACCAACGGCAACGTGCTCGCGCACTCGGTTTACACATATGACATCAACGCCGCCCCGATCAACGTGGGCCCCGTGATTATTGAACGCGATGGCAAAGAGGTCGAGCTGACAGTTGATCAGCAGGCCGAGGAGATTGCTCGAATCCTGCGAATGGACAAGGCTGAGATTCTCAAGCGCATTGCCGGAAACGGTGTCTATTCGAATCTGGCCAAAGGTGTCAGCGCCGCACAGTATCGGGCCTTGCAACAGCTCGATCTGCCCTGGTTGTTTTACGACCCGATTCTTTCTAGAACCTATGCCGAAGGTGGAACCACCGGAAGCATTGTTGGTTTCGTCGGCGTAGACGGTTTGCCGCTTGCCGGAGTTGAGAGACAAATGAACTCTTGCCTCGCTGGTGTTGACGGCCAAGAAACCTATGAACGCGGGGTTGACGGAATTCGTATCCCAAACAGCGCCGTGATTGCTCAGCGTGCTCAAAACGGTTCAACAGTTCACCTGACCATCAACAAGGACCTTCAGTACCTGGCACAGAATCAGCTTTACAGCGAGGTTCGCCGATTCCGAGCCGACTGGGGTACGGCCATTGTCCTCGAGGTGAAGACCGGCAAGGTTCTGGTAGCCGCAGAGGCACCTTCGGTCGATTCGAACGACTTCGCCTCGGCCACAGCCGAAAGTCGCAAGTCTCGAATCTTTGAAAACACCTTTGAACCTGGCTCAACCATGAAGACCATCACGGCTGCCACGGTTATCGATACAGGTAAGGGCACACCGCTCACCAAGGTGAAGGCGCCTTACAAGATCAGCTTCCCCTGGGGTCCGGTGCAGGACTCGCACTTCCACCCCACGGAGCGCCTGACGCTCACAGGCGTTTTGCGAGACTCCTCAAACACTGGACTGATCCAGATCGGCGACGCGGTTCCACGCAAGACCCGATACGACTACATGCGCAAGTTTGGCTTCCGTGAGAAGACCAGCATCAATTTCACGGGTGAGGCCAGCGGTCAGTTGCGCAAGCCAGAAGATTGGGATGGTGCCACCGACAAGGTGTCGATGTTTGGTCAGGGTGTGGCTGTTACACCAATTCAAATGGCAGTTGCGTATCAGGCGATTGCAAACAAGGGAGTGCGCCTGCAGCCGAGCCTCATTGAAGGCTGTGAAGATGCCAACGGCAAGCTTTCTCCGGTGCCCGTTGGTGCGCCGACTCGTGTGATTTCTGAAGAGACTGCGGCTCAGACCATGGCAATGCTTGAAAAGGTCGTCGAGTACGGTGGCGTCGGAAAAACTGCGGGGCTCTCCGAGTGGCGTGTTGCCGGTAAGTCGGGTACCGCTCAGATCGCCTCAGCAGACGGTCGCTATGGAAATCGGTATGCAATTTCCTTCATCGGTGTTGCCCCCGTCGAGGACCCAAAGTACGTTGTTGCGGTTACCTACTACAAGACCAGAACGGTGAGTTCGTCTATCGGTGCCACCCCAACCTTCCGTTACCTAATGAAGAAGGCTCTCCTGATGGGATCCGTGCCACCATCAACCACTAAGTCAAAGCCTTTGGCGATGGAGTGGTAGGTCGATGAAAGAGCAAATCCCGCCGATTCTGAGACCGGACCATGTTGAACCGGTCAGCACAATGGCAATCGCCGAGAAGTTTGGCCTCGGGTCCTTCAACTCAAAGTCGGATGCAGTGGTAACTGGAATCAGCATGAACACTGCAGATTTGCGAGCGGGAGACCTGTTTGTTGCTATGCCCGGAGCTAAGACTCATGGCGCAGCTTTCTACCTCAAGGCTCTCGAACTCGGTGCTGCAGCAATCGTGACCGACCAGGCCGGCTTTGACCTGATGGGCGAGGTTTCTGTTCCCGTGTATCAATTGGAGCAGCCAAGACTTCGACTCGGTGACCTAGCCGCTTTTGTTTACGGCAACTTCCAATCGAACATGCCACTGCTATTCGGCACCACCGGGACAAATGGAAAGACTTCTACGAGCTACATTCTCGAAGCGATCCTGAGGCAGCTTGGTCAGGTGACCGGCCTTACCTCAACGGCCGGGCGCCACATCGCAGGCGAGGTGATTGTTTCGAGACTCACAACGCCAGAGTCCACAGAAATGCAAGCCCTGCTAGCGCGGATGCGCGAAGCACATGTGAATTCCGTTGCAATCGAAGTTTCGGCCCAAGCGCTCACCCAACATCGCATCGACGGCATCGTTTTCGACGTTGTCGGCTTCACAAATCTGAGCCACGACCACCTTGACGATTACAAGGACATGGCCGAGTACCTTGCAGCCAAAGCGCTACTCTTCAGCAGCCAGCGCGCGCGCAGGGGAGTGGTCTGCCTGGATTCTGAGTATGGCGATGAGTTTGCCTCGCTATCTGACATTCCGCTTGTAACCGTTGCAACCGCAAAGCCGGCCGACTTCGTTGTGACAGTTACCGAAGAGGTTCCTGCAAGAACCTCCTTCGAGGTTTCCTTGCCAGACGGTTCGGTTATCGCCAGCTCACTGCCAATCATTGGCGCGCACATGGCATCGAACGCTGGTTTGGCCATCGCCATGCTTATCGAAGCTGGATTCTCGGCCGAACGCGTTCGCGAGGCTGTCGCGGAGGGCATCAACGCCTACCTTCCGGGTCGCACCGAGAGAGTGAGCGCTGCTACGGGCCCGGATGTTTACGTGGACTTCGGGCACAGCCCAGACGCTTTCCTAAACACTCTCAAGGCCGTTCGTAAGGTAACAACGGGCAAGGTAATCATGCTTTTCGGTGCGGATGGCGATCGCGATGCCTCGAAGCGCCCGGCAATGGCGAGTGTTTCGGCGGAGAATTGCGATGTACTCGTGATCACCGATCACCACCCTCGTTTCGAGGACCCAACGAGCATCCGCAAGACCCTGGTGGATGCTGCTCGGGCCGCACGCCCAGAGCTAGAGATCTTTGAGGTTTCACCGCCTGAGGATGCCATCATCAAAGCTGTCTCACTTGCGGGTCCAGGCGATGCAATTCTCTGGGCGGGTCCAGGTCATCAGGATTATCGGGACATTCGGGGAGTTAGAACCCCGTACTCGGCGAGAGCACTCGCTCGAGAAGCCCTGAAAGCAGCGGGGTGGGAATGATTTCGCTCAGTCTTCACGACATTGCCGAGGCTGTCGGCGGACGCCTCATTGGCGGCGATTTGCAGGTTACCGGAAGCGTAGAAACAGACTCTCGACTAGTGCAGAAGGGTTCGCTTTTCGTCTGCAAACCAGGTGAAGAAACCGACGGTCACCTCTTCGCTCAGGCGGCGTTGGACGCGGGTGCGGTTGCGCTCATGGTTGAACGCGAACTCGATGTTGATGCACCCCAGGTGTTAGTAGCCGATGCGGTTTTGGCACTCGGTCGCTTGGCTGCGGATGTTCTTCGACGTGTTCGATCGGTGAGCGAGCTCAAGGTCGTTGGCATCACGGGTTCGAACGGCAAAACCAGCACCAAGAACATGTTGAGGGCGATTTTGTCGAAGGTTGGCAACACGATTGCGCCGATCGAGTCTTACAACAATGAGGTGGGCGCGCCGATCTCGATTCTGAAAATTGACGAGAACACGAAGTTCCTCGTGGTTGAAATGGGCGCGGGCGGCGTCGGCAGTATTCAGTACCTTGCGAAGATCGCAAAGCCAGACATCGGAGTTGTTCTCAAGGTTGGTCTCGCTCACGCCGGCGAGTTCGGTGGAATCGAGTCAACCTT
>JACCED010213127.1_pt1 | contig 15832 bp, 12 predicted proteins | sample 7455021 | NCBI WGS metagenome assembly JACCED01 (sample SAMN15323456, study PRJNA562643) | freshwater metagenome | isolation source: river surface water | place: USA:Blue River Watershed | collected 2017-08-19 | reverse complement strand
GTCGAACCGAATTCATTGCCGCGCTTGGCCAGACCCTGACCAATTTCGCAGAAGAGCTCGGTCGGGAACGGGCCGGAGCCAACGCGAGTTGTGTAGGCCTTGACGATTCCGATGATGGTCTTGAAAGCTCCTGGGCCAACACCCGAACCGGTCGAAGCGCCACCTGCGGTTGCGTTAGAAGAAGTAACGAAAGGGTAGGTGCCGTGGTCAACGTCGAGCATGGTTGCCTGGCCACCCTCGAATAGCACGGTTTTGCCAGACTCGATTGCCTGGTGAAGTTCTAGTGCGGTGTCGGCGACCATGGGGCGCAGGCGGTCGGCGTAGCTCAGAAGTTCGGCAACGACTGCGTCGGTCTTGATTGCAGCGCGGTTGTAAACCTTGGTTAGCAGGTTGTTCTTGTTGACGAGTGCTGCCTCGACCTTTTGGCGCAGGATGCTCTCGTCGAAGATGTCCTGAATGCGAACGCCGACGCGGTTGATCTTGTCTGCGTAGGTTGGGCCAATGCCGCGACCGGTCGTGCCAATCGCACGCTTACCCAGGAAGCGCTCTGCAGTCTTGTCGAGCGTCACGTTGTAAGAGGTGATCACGTGAGCGTTAGCCGAAACGCGAAGCTTTGAGGTGTCGATGCCACGGGCGTTCAGAGCGTCAATCTCGTGGAACAAAACCTCGAGGTCGATGACTACACCGTTAGAAATAACTGGGACGACGCCCGGAGTCAGAATGCCCGAAGGAAGCAGGTGAAGCGCGTACTTCTCGTTGCCGATAACTACGGTGTGGCCGGCGTTGTTACCACCGTTGAACTTGACCACATAGTCGATGTGTTCTGCGAGTAGGTCGGTCGCCTTACCCTTACCTTCATCGCCCCACTGAGCGCCGACAATAACAACTGCGGGCATGGCTAACTCGTTTCTGAAGTTCGCTTGATTCGTGCCGACGGGCACATAGATAAGTTTAGTCGCAGGGCGAGTTTAGAAAAGGTGCTGCTGCACCCAGGCGTGCATGGTGATCGCCGCGGCCGCGCTCGCGTTGATTGAACGGGTCGAGCCGTACTGCGTGATCTCGAGCACAACGTCGGCCGCTTCGATTGCTGGCTCACTGAGACCAGGGCCTTCTTGACCAAACAGGAACACGCAAGACTCGGGGATTTTATAGGTTTCGATTTGCTTGCAGCCGGGCACGTTGTCGATGGCGATGATCGGCAGGTTTTCGGCTTTGGCCCAGGCGAGGAAGTCCTCTACTCTCGGGTGGTGGCGAACGTGCTGGTAGCGATCGGTGACCATGGCTCCGCGGCGGTTCCAGCGGCGGTGTCCGATGATGTGGACTTCGGCGGCGAGGAACGCGTTCGCGGTTCTTACGATCGAGCCGATGTTGAGGTCGTGCTGCCAGTTCTCGATTGCTACATGGAACTTGTGTCGGCGCGAGTCGAGCTCGGCGACAATCGCCTCCATCTTCCAGTAGCGGTATTTGTCGAGGACGTTTCGGGTGTCGCCGTTTTCTAGAAGCTCTGGGTCAAAGTGGTCGCCAGTAGGCCAAGGCCCCTCCCAAGGGCCGACGCCCCAGGTGGTCTGCTCGTGGCTTTCGGTCATTCATCTAGAGTAATCGGCGCTTTGGTAGCCTTTACGCATGACAGATCGCAGTGCAATCACCTCTTGGCTAACCGACATGGACGGCGTCCTCGTTCATGAAGGCCACGCGCTTCCTGGCGCGGCCGAAGTTATCGCTAAGTGGCAGGCGGACGGCACACCATTCTTAGTTTTGACCAACAACTCGATCTACACCCCGCGAGACCTTTCGGCTCGCCTGCGCCTGGGTGGACTCGATGTTCCCGAGGATCGCATTTGGACCTCGGCGCTTGCCACGGCAGCGTTCTTGAACAAGCAAAAGCCGCACGGCACCGCATTCGTTATTGGCGAAAGCGGCATGACCCACGCTCTGCACGAGGTCGGCTACACCCAGACAGAGGTGAACCCGGACTACGTCGTGCTCGGTGAGACCCGCAACTTCAGCTTCGAGACGCTGACCAAGGCGATTCGCCTGATCAACGCCGGCGCTCGATTCATCGCAACCAACCCGGACGCCACCGGACCTTCGGCCGAGGGCGTTCTGCCTGCCACCGGCTCGGTAGCTGCACTAATCACCAAGGCGACCGGCAAGGAGCCTTACATCGTTGGCAAGCCGAACCCGATGATGTTCCGCAGCGCGATGCGCAAAATCGGCGCGCACTCGGAGTCCACCGGCATGATTGGTGACCGCATGGACACAGACGTTGTCGCGGGCATCGAGGCCGGGCTGCACACCGTCCTCGTTTTGACCGGCATCGCCGACGACGCCGAGATTGCCAAGTACCCGTTCAGGCCGACCGAGATTCTGCCTTCGATCGCAGATCTTCTGAACTAGGTCTTTGCCACTTAATAAAGATTCGGTAACGCTTGTCTGTTAAACCGTGAAATCGGTTTCACAAACTTCCTTTTTTGCCTAGTATTCGAGTTAGACGTGTGTGCGCGCGTTTTGAGTGACTTAAGTGTTCACCCGTGCATGACTAGGCACGAGAGATCGCAAAGCCACTTTTCATAAAAAACTATGAAAGGCAAAAATGTTCTTCAAAACGAAATCGCTCCGCAAGGGTGTTTCACGCGCTGCTGTAGCGCTTGCAACCACCGCTTTGCTAGCAACTGGCATCACGCCAGCTCACGCTGCCGAAGCCACTCCGCTCTACTTGAGCTTCGAGGACAACGACAATGGCAAGGGTGTTGCAGTAGGTGGCCAGGGTACCTTCAGCGGTGCTACTGCAGCTATCGACGCAACCACGAACCTAACCGGCAAGGCCCTGAAGTTCACCAAGGCTGGTGACCCATGGTCGGGTGTAAACCTATTCCTAGCCGACAGTGGCTACCGCTTCACCGCCGACGGCAAGTCGGTAATCACCATGGACTACTGGTCGAACGACACCGTTTCGTCATGTGTGATGATGAAGCTAACCGCTGGCGACCAGTCCTTCGCAGCCAAGGCTCTACAGACCGAGCCAGGCATGAACACCCTATCGTTCGACATGTCGACCGGTCGCGGTTGGGACTCAGCCAAGGAATACGTCATCGTAACCCTGTTCCCTAACTTCTGCGCCGACGACAACACCTACACCGGTGTTCCAAAGATCGACAACACCGGCCAGGTTTACGAGATCGACAACATCTCATTCAACGGCGGAACCATCGACAACGTAATCGCTGTTCCACCAACACCTCGTGTTGCCACCAGCACCTTGCTAACCTTCGAAGACTCGGACGCCCTTGGTGCCCTAGCCGTAGGTAACGCAGATGCAAACAAGCCACAGGGTTCATTCGAAGGCCTAACCACCACCATTGAGGCAGCTCCGGCTGGCGGCAACGGTGGCAAGGCACTGAAGATGGTCAAGGGCCAGGGCGCTGCAACTTACGCGGGTGTAAACCTCGTCAAGTTCGCTGCTGACACCAAGATCACCGACGGCACCAACAAGGTCATCACCATGAACTACTTCTCGGCAAAGGCTGACTCGAAGGTTCGCCTTGAGGTTCGCCCATGGCCAGCACCTGTCGGTGTAACCGTGACTGCAACCAAGGTTGGCTGGCAGACTCTAACGTTCGACTTCACCGGTGCAACCGACTGGAGCGCGAGCACTGAGTTCGTTGACCTCACCCTGTTCCCTGACTTCGATGTAGCTGGCGCAAACACCACCTACTACGTAGACAACATTGCATTCAACGGTGCAACCACCCCAGCAATCCCAGTTGTTACCCCTAAGGTAAAGCCAGCTGTTCGTAGCCACGCTGTTGTAAGTGGTTCGGCGAAGGTTGGCAAGTACCTAATTGGTGGCCGCGGATCGTGGACCGGTACCGCACCTGTTACCTACACCTACAAGTGGTACCGCTGCACCAACAAGGCAACCACCACTTCGTCGGCAGCACCTGCTGCATCGGCTAAGTGCTCGGTAATCTCGGGTGCAACCGGAATCAACTACAAGGTTGTATCAGCTGACGCAGGTAAGTACCTACGCGTTCTAGTTACCGCTAAGAACTCGGCAGGAACCACCTTGTCACTAAGCAAGACAACCGCCGCAAAGGCAACCAAGTAACAAACCAAAAACTAATCGGCCCCAGGCGAAAGCTTGGGGCCGATTAGTTTAAGCGAAAGGTTTTTTAGGCTGACTCGCGAATGACGAGTTCGGTTGGGAGGATGCGAGGCTCGACCGTCTCGTTGCGCAGTTGCGCGATCATGAGTTCGGCTGCGGCTTCACCGAGCGCAACAATGTCTTGGCGGACAGAGGTTAGACCTGGGCGAGAAGTCTGGGCTACGAGGCTGTCGTCGAAGCCGATAACGGCTACGTCGTCGGGAACACGGAGTCCACGCTCTTCAATCGTCGCGATAGCGCCGAGAGCCATTAGGTCGTTGCAGGCAAAGACGCCGTCGATGTCTGGCTGGGAGTCGAGAAGTTTAGCCATCGACGCCTTGCCGCTCTCGTAGGAGTAGTCTCCCGGAGCTTGCAGGGCTTTCGAAGGCACGCGTCCGAATTCTCGGTAGGCCTGATTGTAGCCGTCGAGACGCTGGTGGCCTGCAACGGTTTCGATGTCTCCGGTGATGATGGCAACCTTTTTGCAACCGCGGTTAATTAGGTGTTTAGTTGCTGCGTGGCCGCCGCCGAAGTTGTCGGTGTCCACGAAGACGAAGTCGCTTGCCGCGTGTGGGCTTCCCGTAATCACAATTGGGAGCCCCTGCTTGGCCAGGCGGCGAACCAGGGCATCTTTGTGAAGCTGGAAGAAGATTGCGCCATCGACCTCACCGGTTTGCAGGTAGTGCGCCACAGGGCCGTCCACCGACGAAACCGAAGTAACCATAAGGAGGGTTTGCAGCTCGTTCTCCATGAGGACTCGGCTGATGCCGGAGGTAACAGTGCCCCAGAATGGGTCGGCGAAGATCGAGAGGTCATCGTCGATAACGACGGCAATTAGGTTTGTGCGGCCCGATGCGAGTGCGGTGGCGGCGCGGTGTTTTTTGTAGCCGAGTTCCTCAACAACTTTGAGGACTTTCTTGGCGCGGGACTTATCTACGCGATCGTCACCGTTTAGTACGCGAGAAACGGTTGCTTCGGAAACTCCGGCCTTCTCTGCAATCACCGAGTAAGTGGGACGAGGCTTGGGCGTCACCTAAGCCTCCTTCACTTACGACTTGACTAATACGGAGAAATCTCCCTGATTGGAAATTATAGACGCATAAGCCTTTGCGGAGTCCTTCGGGGTACGCACTTGCGTAACAAAGTCAACGTGGACGATTCCGAAGCGCTTGGCGTAACCCTCGGCCCACTCGTAGTTGTCTAGGAACGACCAGGCGTAGTAAGACTTCACCGGAGCGCCTTCGGCGATTGCGCGGCCGAGAGCTTCGATGTGTGTGGTTAGGTATTCCACGCGGCGGTTGTCGACTACGTCGCCGTTTTCGTCCGGACCCTCAGGGTAGGCGGCACCGTTTTCGGTGATCGAGATCTCTTTGATCTCAGGCCAGTCACGCTGGATGCGCAAAGGAAGATCGTGCAGACCCTCTGGGGTAATTGGCCAACCCATGTCGGTGTGAGGCGCGGGGGTCGTGCCATTCGAGCGCTGTGGGAACGGGAACAGTCCACCCTCGCTCATCGGCTTATCTTCTGGGCGAGGTAAACCAACGAAGGAGTCGGAGTAGTAGTTGACGCCGAGGATGTCGGTCTGGACTTTGACGATGTCCATGTCACCTGGCTGAATCAGGCGCTGGAGTTTGTCTCCGTATAGGTCAACGAGGTTCTGTGGGTACTGACCGTGGGTCAGACCATCTAGCCACCAACGGTTGATGTGGGAGTCGAGCAGACCGCCGAGTTCGGCAAGGTCTTTGTCGTTCGGGTCTTCCAAACGGTAGTTGGTCATGTTCAACGCGATGCCGGTGCGGATCTCTGGGTTCACGGCCTTCATCGCGCGTGAGCCGAGACCGTGGGCAAGGGCGGTGTGGTGAGCGGCAGCGATGGCGTGGTCGAGGTTCTTTACGCCTGGCGCGTGAACGCCGTTCGCGTAGCCGAGCCACGAGAAGCACCAAGGCTCGTTGAGGGTGAGCCAAGTTTTGACGCGGTCGCCGTAAGCTTCGACGAGCGCAGCTGCGTAATCGGCGAAACGGTACGCCGTCTCGCGGTTGGCCCAGCCGTCAACGTCCTGCAGAGTCTGAGGAAGATCCCAGTGGTAAGCGGTGGCCATCGGTTCGATGCCGTGCTCGAGCATCGAGTCGATTAGGCGATCGTAGAAGGCAAAGCCGCGCTCTTCGCGCACCGAGTCACCCTTAGGGAAGAGACGTGGCCATGCGAAGGAGAATCTGTAGTTGTTGATGCCGAGGTCGCGCATCAGGGCGAAGTCTTCGGCGTATCGGTGGTAGTGGTCGCAGGCGACGCTACCGTTTTCTTGGTTTACAACGTTTCCGGGGATGGCTGCGAAGGTGTCCCAGATCGAGACGCCACGGCCATCAAGTTCGGTGCCGCCTTCAATCTGGTAGCTGGCAGTGGCCGCGCCCCACTTGAAGTCTTCGGGAAAATTACTCACCGGTTCTTCTCTCTTTATTGAAAGACGCTTTCGAGGGATTCGGGGCCTGGATGCAGCTGTGCGACCGCATCCAAACCCCTCGCCCTTCATCTCGAAAGATTCGACTGTGTGTCACCGGCTCCTAGGGATTGCGTGAAACCGATTTCACAAGGTTTATGGTATTCGCAGGTTTTTCACAAAATCTACGAGAAACCGCTTTCTTTATCTAATCGTTACTTCTTGACGTAAACGCGGCCGAGACCGTTGATCGAGTAGTAACGGATCCAGTCCACGCTCATGCGAGCTGACTTGACGGCCGGGTTGGTGTCGCCACCAAAGGTGCCACCCATGGCTAGGTTCAAGATCAAGAAGTACTCCTGGTTGAAAACCCAACGGTTGCCGCGGACGCCACTCGGGGTGAGCGTGAAGTAAGGCTTGTTGTCGAACGACCACACAATCTTGTTCGGGGTCCAGTCGATCGAGTACAGGTGGTACTTGGCGGATAGCGGCTCTAAAGCGTAGAAGGTAGAGCCAACGCCATTACCGCCCGAGTAGTTTGGCCCGTGAACGGTTCCGTGCACTACGTATGGTGACGATCCGCGGGTTTCGACGATGTCGATCTCGCCAGCGTCAGGCCAGGTGCCGCCCTTCAGCAGGTCGTTGCCGAGCATCCAGAAGGCTGGCCAGGTGCCCTCACCTTCGGGTAGCTTGATTCGAGCGACCATGCGGCCGTAGCGGAAGCCGAGTTTGCCAGCGGTCTTGATTCGAGCGCTGGTGTAGGTGCAGGCGAAGCAGCTGTCGAGAATTGGATCCATGTCGCTAAGGCGCAGAGCGGTGATGTTTAGGTTGCCGCCCATTACGCGAATGTTGCGGCCACTGTCGGTGTAGTACTGCTCTTCACCGTTTCCCCAGCCGTAGCCGTTGGTTAGGTCGTAGTCCCAGTTGCGCCCGTTTGGCTTGGTCGGAACCTTCGAGTTGAATTCTTCACTCCAGAGGCGCTTGAACACAGTGCCAGACGCCTGTGCCGGCTGCTGGGGAACGGATCCGATACCAGCGCTACCGATTAAAACGGCCACTGTTACGGCAATGAGGCGCTTCATCTTCATGAGAACTCAACTTTCGATAATCACACTTTGATAACAAAGATGCTGAAACCATGGTTTGCGGTTGCAGTGAAACCGCTTTCTTAGTTTACTAAGAGTGTGTGAAATCGGTTTCACCGTAAGCCACAGTTTGATAACAATCAGAGCATCGCTAGGAGAGCAGAGATGTCCAAGAAGAAGATCAGCCGCACTATTGGCGCAGCAGTACTTGCAGCGTCGGTAGGTCTCGGCACCATGGTTGCTACCCCGGCTCGCGCCGCAGACGCACCTCTTACACTCACCATCTGGACCTTCGGTGACGTAATCCAGCCAGCTCTGGTTCGCGCATACAAGGTTCTCCACCCAAACATCACTCTGTCGCTAAAAAAGGCCGACCTCGACCCGTCGATGACCAACCTTCAGGCATCCTGCTCGGCATACGTGCAGAGCAAGCGCATCGGTAACCCACCAGACATCGCAGCCGTTGAGGTTTCGTACTCGGGTTACTGGCGTGCATACCCAGGTTGCTTCACCGACATGCGCACCCTGAACACCTCGAGCGCTAACGCAAATGCCAAGAGCCTGGTTGCAAGCTCGGGCAACGTAGCCGCCGGTCTAAACGCTAACGAGATCAAGCCAAACTACCTTCCATGGCGCTGGGAGCAAGGCGTTGGTTACAACGACAGTGTTATCGGTATTCCAACCGACGTTGGAGGCCTAGAAGTTGCCTACCGCGTTGACCTATTCAAGAAGGCTGGCCTACCTACCGACCGCGCCAAGGTTTCGGCTCTATGGCCAACCTGGGAGAAGTTCATCGAGGTCGGTAAGAAGTACATGACCAAGGTTTCGGCAGCTGACAAGAAGAAGGGCTACGCCTTCATCGACAACGTAGGAACCATCTACGCAGCAAGCATGAACCAGGGAACCTACAAGTTCTACCAGAACAACGGAACCGACGCCGGAAAGCTCGTCTACAAGGTTCAGGGCAAGATTCCGGTCTACGACCCTAAGACTCGCAAGCAGAAGATTGACCCTAAGACCAAGAAGCCGATGTGGACCACCGGTTGGATGCTCAACCCGAACATCACCAAGGCTTGGAACCTAACCATCAAGGCAAACGACGCAGGTATTGGTACTCGCGTCGGCCAGTTCACCTCGGACTGGAACGTCGGTATGAACAAGGGAAGCTTCGCCACCATCCTCGCTCCAGCTTGGATGATGGACTACATCAAGGGACAGGCACCAACCACCAAGGGTAAGTGGGACATCGCCTCGCTGCCTGGTGGCGGTGGAAACCAGGGTGGAACCCAGCTAACCATCCCAGCTTGGTCGACCCCGGAGCGCAAGCAGGCTGCTTGGGACTTCATCACCTGGTACCTAGCACCTGAGCAGCAGCTCACCGTGTTCAAGACCTACGGTCTGTTCCCATCGACCAAGTCGATCTACAACGACCCAGCTCTCGTCAACTACAAGGACCCATTCTTCAACAACGCCCCGGTAGGCAAGATCTACCTCTCGGGCATCGTGAAGCTAAAGCCAATCTTCGAGGGCAAGCTACAGCGCGCCATCGACCAGGCAATCGGTGCGGGTCTAGGACGTGTGGCTGCAAAGAAGAACACTTCGCTGCAGTCGATGATCCAGACGCTAGCTGACATCGACAAGATCACGAAGTAACCGTGGCAGATGTAGCAACCAAGGCAGGGGGACGCCCAAAGGCGTCCCCCTCTCCTTGGAAATCGAAGAAACCTAAGCACGACGAGGGCCACAACGGCATCGCTTCGCTGAACGGCAAATGGGGCTACGTATTCATCGCCCCGTTCGTCATCATGTTCCTCATCTTTGGTCTCTACCCGGTTGTTTACACAACCCAGCTGGCCTTTTACACCTACGACCCACTGTCGCTAGAGCAGACTTTCGTCGGCCTAGAGAACTTCCAAGAGTTGCTGGTGGACGATCGCTTCTGGATCGCCCTCTACAACACCTTCGAAATCTGGGCTCTTTCAACCTTCCCGCAGATGGCCATGGCAATCGCCTTCGCAGCCATTCTGCGCAACCGCTTCCTGAAGGCAAAGACCTTCTGGCGCACCATTCTTCTAGTGCCGAACATCACCTCGGTTATCGCGGTAGCAATCATCTTCGGTCAGCTGTTCGGCCGCGACTTCGGTTTGATCAACACCGGCCTCGGACTCTTCGGCATCGAGCGCATCGACTTCGTCGAGAACTCGTTTGCGTCGCACGTAGCAGTTGCCGTCATGATCACCTGGCGCTGGGTCGGTTACAACGCACTCATCTTCTTAGCAGCCATGTTGGCTATTCCAGACGAGCTCTACGAGTCGGCTGCCCTTGACGGTGCCGGTGCCTGGAAGCAGTTCCTCTACGTGACTCTGCCTGGACTCAAGAACACCATCACCTTCGTTCTGATCGTTGGAACCATCGGTGGTCTTCAGGTCTTCGCAGAACCACTCGTATTCTCGGGAACCATGGATGGCGGCTCTTCGCGTCAGCTGAGCACCATGACCATGTTCCTATTCGAGCAGACCTTCATCAACGGTAAGTGGGGCTACGGTGCTGCAATCGGTATCGCCATCACCGTGATCGTTCTGATCATTTCGGTAATCAACTTCATCGTGACCCGTCGTGTAGCTAGCGAGGACAAGAAATGACTTCGGTAATTCTTAAGCGTCGCCGCCCAACCTGGCAAAAGGTTTCCGTCGGCGGTTACCTAACCCTAGGTATCGTTGCGTTCCTCTCGGTCTTCCCGTTCTACTGGATGTTCGTAGTGGCATCACAGGGTACCGAGGCAATCTCGAACCCAACCCCGGTACTCGTGCCTGGCCCTCGCTTCCTCGAGGTAATCGCAAACGTGTACTCGGTAATCCCGTTCAACGCAGCGCTGCTAAACACCACAATCGTCGGTTTGGTTGTCGCTGTTGCACAGGTTCTGTTCTCCGCACTTGCCGGCTTCGCTTTCGCGAAGCTGAACTTCAAGGGCCGCAAATTCATGATTCTGTTCGTTATCGGAACCATGATGCTGCCAAGCCAGCTCGGAATCATCCCGCTTTACATGATGATCTCGCAAGCCGGTTGGATGGACTCTCTGTACGCGCTAATCGTGCCAGCGCTAGTCACCGCATTTGGTGTGTTCTGGATGCGTCAGGTTGTCGATGCTCAGGTACCTAACGAGCTTCTCGAGGCTGCCAGCATCGACGGTGCCGGTGTTATGCGCATCTACTGGAGCATCGTTCTGCCGATTATTCGCCAAAGCAGCTTCGTGCTTGGTCTATTCAGCTTCTTGGCTTCGTGGAACGACTTCCTCTGGCCATCGCTGGTGCTTCAGTCGCCGCAGAATTTCACCGTTCAGGTTGCCGTATCGCAGCTAAAGGCTTCGTATGTAATCGACTACGCTCTCAACCTCGGTGGTGCCTTTATGGCAACCGCACCGCTGTTGCTGCTGTTCGTATTCGTCGGACGACGCCTGGTCTCGGGAGTTATGGATGGAGCTGTGAAGGGCTAATCGCCCTTCGCGCTCAACTTCCAGTACTCCGAGCCATCGGCTGCGCGGTCTAACACTCGATGCTCGATCAACATTCGACGAGCAAAGACGTGGTCTTCAAACAGTGACATCAACGCGACGTTAACTTCGGTTTCGGTGTACCTCTTACCCGGCTCGAATAACGTAGCTGCTCGCTCAACTTGAACTAAGCGCTTTGCTGCGCGGCGAGCGATCTTTTCTGGGGAGTCAGGGAAGACTCCAGCGGGGGCAAACTTGATGTCCATACGGACACTCTAGTTAGTGATTGATAACCTCGCCAATGCCGTTGATCTTCGAAACGCGGATCCAGTCGATAAGCATCTCGGTGTCAGTCAGGCTGGCATCTATGGTTCCACCGAGGTTTCCGCCCATGGCGAGGTTGAAGATCAGGTAGAACTCTTTGTCGAAAGCCCAGTCACGGTCGTACTTATCGACGACGCCGTAAACCTCGCCGTCAACGTAGTAAACGAGCTGGTCTGGCAGCCAGTCAACCGAATAGGTGTGGTAGTCGTCGGCCCAAGAGGATGGTAGCGAGGTGGTTGCACCGCGGCCAGGACCGCCAGAGAGTGGGCCGTGCGCGTAGCCTAGGACGTCGTTAGGGGCGCGTCCAATGAGTTCCACGAAGTCAATTTCACCGCACCACGGCCAGAGCTTGGTGTCGATGTCGGCACCGAGGCTCCAGAAGGCTCCCCAGGTGCCAGCGCCCGGAGCACCCTTGATTCGAGCTTCGATGCGTCCGTACTTGAAGCCGACCTTGCCCTTGGTGACGTACTTGCTCGAGAACCAGGTGCATGGGCCGTAGTAGCAGGTCTGGTTGGCGGCACCTGTGGTGGTGGCCTTAACCGATAGGCTGCCAGAGCCCGTCATGGTTGAGAGTTCCTCTTTGTACCACTGGCGTTCCTTGTTTCCCCAGCCACGGTTGCCGAAGGCTACACCGTCGCCGTTCTCGGGAGCCCAAACCGTCGGGTCTGGCAAAGCGCCGGCTTCGCCGTTGAACTCGTCTGACCAAAGCAACTCGTAAGTTCTCGAGACATCCGGCATCCGTCGGTCAGCAGAGGTGAACTCTCTTGCCGCGTATCCCTTAGCGCCAGTGATGGTTACCTTGACGCTGATTAAGGCACCACTATCGGAAGACGCGATCGCGTGGGTAGCTAGGTTCTCGTTGACAATGTCGAACCCGTTTCGCAGCCATTGGTACTTCACGGCTGCCGGAGCAGGGAGAATCACCGGGAGATTCGCCTTGAGAGTTCTCTGGGTGTCGTCGGTGAAGGATGTGGTAACCGTCCCGGTTACCAGCAACTTACCAATCGTCACCTTATTTGAGCTAGCGACAAGTGTCTTGCCGGCAACGACAGCGATTTGGCGGGCCTGAAGTGTGCCCGAGGCTTGCTTGGTGGTTAGTTTGTATGTCGCCGATTTGGCGCCAGCGATTACCTTGCCGTTGTGCAACCACTCGTTAGTGAGTTTGGTCGTCTTCGCACTGAACTTTGCGTAGGTGAGTTTTACTGTTGTGCCGACTGTCGCGTAGCTGCTGATCACAGGGGCGCTCAGCACCCTGGGGGCTGCTGCCGAACTCGCCGTTTGACCGGAGAGTAAGAAGGCAGCAGCAACACCCAGAGCGAGAAGCTTGCGCAGTCGACTGGCTAGCAAGGAGTGCTAGCCAATCTTGGTGACGGTGGTCTTGCTTAGCGAGTAAGCGGTGCCCACAGGGTTCTTGGCAGTTACCAAGACGCGGACGTACTTGCCCTTGTCGGCGGCTACCAACTTGTAGGTCGACTTAGTCGCACCGGCGATGACCGTGCACTTGTTAGCCGAGGTAGGTGCGGTAACCGCAACTGCCTTGCCGATCAGGGTGCAACGGTACCACTTGTAGGTGTAAGCGATTGGTGCGGTTCCGGTCCAGGTGCCATTGCGGGCGGTGAGGATCTTGCCGACCTTTGCGGTACCCGAGATGGTTGCAGCAACTGAGCGGACAGGTGCTTTCCAGGTTCCGAAGAAGTGGAACTCGGTCATGTCTGCCTTGTCGGCACCAGCGGTAACCTCAGGCCACAGCTGGCTGAAGACGCGTCCGGTGGTTGGGACCGGAGTGGTCTTGGTTGCTGGGGTTGGGCCACCAACGGTGTCGGTGTTCTTGAAGTTGAACACAACGGTACCGAATGCGTCGGTGGTGCCTACCCAGAGTGCCTGGTCCAAGTCACCGTTGTCTGGCGAGTTGTTCTTGGTTGGGTCGGTTGGGGTGGTGCCATCGGTTACCTTGGCGTTCGAGCCCGAACGTGCCTTGTTGACGTGCAGCTTGACCTCGGTGTTGCGCAGTGGCTGGCCGTTGTCGTCGGTGACGCGGTAGGTCAGGATGTGTGCGCTACCGGTTGGCAGGTAAGCCTGACGCACGTTGATACCTGCTGGGTACCAAGAGTTGTCAACGCTGAACAGGGTCTCGAGGTCGCTGCGGCGAATCGAGTTGGTGTCCGAGAGCTGAGGGGTAGCCAAGCGGATGGTTGGTGCGGTGATTGGCTGAACCTCAGGGGTTGGGTTGTTGTAGAAGTGAACCTCGGTGATGACCGAGTGGTCTTCCTTCTCGCCAACGATCTGTGGCAAAACCTGTACGTGGATGTCGTCCAAACCGTCTTCTGCAATGATCGGAGCGTCGGTCCAGGCTGCAGGCTTCTGCTCTGCGGTGCCCTCGGCGTCCAGGTTCTGCATGGTGAACGAGACGTTACCGAAGCTGTCGGTCACGCGCGAAACACGAAGACCGTCGGCGGTCGAGGTGCCTGGCTTTGCCATCTGACCATCGATGCGAATGGCTGCCTGGGACTCGGAGTACTGCTTGTTTACACGAAGGGTGACGGTCTGGCCGGCTAGCGGGTTGCCGTTTGCATCCTTTACGTTGTAAACGAAAGTTAGGGTCGAACCAACCGGTGCGAATGCGCGCTGGTACTTGAGGCCTGAGCCGAACCAGCCGTTGCTAACCCAACCATCGGCCATCTGCTGGTTCTTAGCAGCTTCCGAGGTGTTGGATGCGTCTAGCACTGGGCTAACCAGCGTGATGAATGCGCCGCTGTATGGGGCGGCCTGGGCAGAGCCGCTCACCATGGTGAGGGATCCGAATCCTAGGGCGATGGTGCCTAGCAGTGCGGTGATGCGCTTCAACGAGAACTTCATGAGGGTTCCTAACAACAGGGTTGCGACGAGCGTTTTGCTCGTTTGATTCCCAAGTTACCCGAGAAAGCGGTTTCAGGAAGCGGTTTCACAAGACCTTTATGGTTTTGTTATGTAGCTAGTCCTGGATGGCTCGAAGTTCTTTGAGTCGCTTTGCCGTCGCAATAAAGATGGCGCCGGTCAACATGAGCGCGGCGATGCCCATGTAAACGGGCTGAACGCCGAAAGAATCCAGAGCCAGACCGACAAAGATAAACGAAGTCAGCGGAGCCATGTTCCATAGCATCATCTCGAGGGCGAATACGCGTCCGCGCAGGTTTGCCGCAACCAATTTTTGGATAACGGTATTCAGAAGCGGAGAGACCGGACCCCAAACCGCGCCGAGAACGGCACCGCAGGCCAGCATCGCCCACTGCGGAGGCAAGAAAGACATCGGAATCATTGCAACCGCGACACCGATGATCGCGATTCGCAGGATGTTGGCGTACCCAACGACTCGCTGCAGCCACTCAAAGGCCAGAGTCGTGACCATGCTCATACCGGCCATCGTGGTAATCAAGATGCCTAGACCCTGAGGGTCCTCTATTTCGTTGAAGTAACGAGGCAGCACAACCATCTCTGTCGGGATGTAAACGATCGAAAGTAGCAGGAAGGCGAGGAACACTAGGCCGAGGACCTTGATGCGCCAAAGAGTCTTGATTCCCTGGATCGCAAAGACAAAGGCGTTACCCCGCTCTTCGTTAGGGTCGTGTTCCTGTCGCTCGCTAACTCGGATCAACCAGGCGGCAAGCGAGGAGATGATTGCCGTGAAGCCGGCTGCCCAAAAAGCTGCATAAACATCGATGCTGGCAATCAGGAGTGAAGCTAGGGCTGGGCCAACCGCAAATCCTGCTGCAAACACACTCTCGTGCACCGAATTGGCGCGGTCGAGAGTCAGCTTCGCGCTCTCGGCAACGTCGGGCACAAGCGACTTGCGTGCGGTTTGACCGGTGGGGGCGAAGAACATCTTGATTGTCGAAAGGACGATGAGGGTTACCAGGCTCATTTCCCAGAACTGATGGAAAAGGGGGACCAAGACAACAGAGACACCGCTGGCAATCTCAGAAAGATAAGCGAGTCGGCGACGGCCAAACCGGTCGATAAGCGAGCCCATGAACGGCGAAAGCAAAATTACTGGGATCGAAGTGAAGGCAAGTGTCATGGCCGAGAGTGCTGATGAATTCGAAATTTCAAAAGCCAACCAGGGTAGGGCGATGAAGGTAATCGAACCGGCAATGCTTGCCGAAAAGTTCGCTACCTGCGAGAGAAGGAAGTTGCGCATTTAGCGAAGGCCGAGGTCATCCAAGGTCACCGCGGTGAGGTAGCGGTAACCGGCGTCCTCAATGACCTTCTGGGCACCGGTGTCACGGTCAACAACCGTGGCAACGGCAACGATAATCGCGCCCGCGCGCTCGAGAGCTTCGGCAGCGGTGAGAGGCGAGCCGCCAGTGGTCGAGGTGTCT
>JACCED011925779.1_pt1 | contig 15836 bp, 12 predicted proteins | sample 7455021 | NCBI WGS metagenome assembly JACCED01 (sample SAMN15323456, study PRJNA562643) | freshwater metagenome | isolation source: river surface water | place: USA:Blue River Watershed | collected 2017-08-19 | reverse complement strand
GCTTCATGCGCCAGATCGATGGCTTTTTAATCTGTGGCGCATTTTTCTACATGCTAAACTACACCCAGAATGATGGACGCAAGAGCATGGCAGCTTGAACAATCGGCACACGCAACTCATGCAGGTCATCTATGAAACTTACCAAGGTATTATCGCTGTTGGTCACCAGTCTTTTGGTGCTTTCCGCTAACGCGCAAAATGTTATCAAAGTCAACGAGGCCACTGATGGCAATGGTCGCTATGCGATGTTAATGGTGAATCTTGCGCTTAGTAAAATCGACACGAAATATAATATGAAGGTTGATAGTAGTGTCGTCACCCAAGCGCGCAATATCGATGACGTGGCCACTGGTCGCTCGGATTTACTTTGGGCGGCCACTAATCAGGAAATGGAAGACAAGTTATTGCCGGTACGCATTCCGCTTTACAAGGGGCTTTTGGGGCATCGCATTTTTATTATTAATCCAGCGTCCCAAGCCAGGTTTGATCGCGTGAAAACTTTTGCGGATTTAAAGCAATTTACCTTTGGGCAGGGCACGACCTGGGCGGATTCGGCGATTTTGGCCAGTAATGGGTTGACCGTGGTTAAGGCCAATAAGTACCAAAGCCTGTTTTACATGGTGGATGGCGGTCGCTTCGATGCTTTCCCGCGCGGTGTGCAGGAGCCTTGGCAAGAGCTGGAAACCAACGCCAACCTGCCCCTGGCGGTAGAGAAACGCATCATGTTGGTGTATCGCATGCCCTTTTATTTGTTTACTGGCAAGCAGAACAAAAAGCTTGCCGCCGACTTGGAGCTCGGGTTAAACCGGGCGATAGCAGATGGTAGTTTCGACAAGATTTTCTACAGTGATCCCATGGTGAAGGCGGTGCTGGAAAAGGCCAATCTGGAAGCACGATTGGTGTTTAATCTGGATAATCCAACCCTGCCTAAAGAAACCCCGTTGGATCGCCCGGAGTTGTGGCTGGATATCAACAACCTGCACCAGCCGGCGGTTGCCGAATCAAACCCGGTTTCTGTTACTGAAGCTGCTGCCCCTAATTAGTAGGGAAGCCGGGTGCTTCGTCAGACCATGTTAATCAGATGTGTCCGGACGCTCCAGCATTCCTGAATTAATGTCCTCAACGCGCGCGCAGCCGGATAACGCCATGGCTACGCGCATCTCGTTGGCAAAAATCTCCAGAATTTCTTGCACTCCGCGTTTCTGGCGGGCGGCCAAGGCGTAAACCCAGGGGCGGCCGATCATCACCATCTTTGCGCCCAACGCCAACGCGCGCACCACATCCAGCCCCGAGCGAACGCCCGAATCCAGTATCAGGCTAAGGTCGTCACCCACTGCATCAGCAATACGGGGAAGGGCTTTGATGGAGGAGAGGGCGCCATCCAACTGGCGTCCGCCGTGGTTGGAAACGATTAAACCGTCGCAACCAATATTCGCCGCCTGTTTTGCGTCATCGGCATCCAGAATACCCTTAATGATGAAGTTGCCGTCCCATTCAGCACGAATACGGTCAATGTCGGTCCAAGTCACTGTGGGGTCAAAGTTGTTTCCCAGCCAGCTCCAAAACTCATCGATACCCGCATTTTCGCCGAGAATGGGCGCAATATTGCCTAGGTTGTGTGGGCGGCCCCAGAGGCCGACATCCCACGCCCAGCGAGGCTTGGTGAGCACCTGGCCAATGCGGGTGAGTTTGCGCTGCAACAAGCTGCCGCCGGACAGGCCTGAGCGCATGTCACGGTAGCGGGTCGCTGGAACCGGCATATCTACAGTAAATAAAAGGGTATTGGTGCCCGCCGCTTTGGCGCGGGCGAGCATATCGCGTAGAAAGCCCCGGTCGCGGATCATGTATAACTGGAACCAAATGGGGTTTTGGACCCCCGCGCGCACCTCATCGATCGCACAGGCGGAGACTGTGGACAGGCAAAAGGGAACGCCGGCTTCTTCCGCTGCCTGGGCTGCCTGAACTTCACCGCGTCGCGCGTTCAAGCCAGCAATCCCGACGGGTGATAAACCCAAGGGCATGGAAAAAGTCTGCCCAAACAGGCTGATTTGCGTAGATACATTGGAGATATCGCGCAGCACTCGTTGGCGTAAAGCAATTTGCTGCATGTCCAACTGGTTATTGCGCAGGGTGGTTTCGCTGAAGGCTCCACCATCTATATATTCAAATAAAAAATGCGGCAGACGTTTGCGTGCAAGGGTGCGGTAGTCGTCGATATTGGCGAGAATCATGGCGGGGCAACCTGTAAAAAGCTGTTATTGTTTGTTTGACTCTATGGTAGCATCTTTTATGGATAAACCATCTTTTACTTGTAAATCGTGGTGCCAACAAAACAAGCTTTTTGCCTGACTAATAACAATAACTAGGGTGACGGCTAATGGGCCGTTGCTCCCTGGAGAGCTCATGAACAATAACGATAAATCTGTGTCCGTGCTATTGCCCCTGATTCTGATCATCAGTCTATTTTTCCTGTGGGGAATGGCGAATAACCTTAATGATATTTTGATTACCCAGTTTAAAAAGGTATTTACCCTTTCCGACTTTAAGGCGGGGCTAGTCCAGTCAGCTTTTTACACCGGCTATTTTGTGTTTTCTATTCCGGCTGCGCTGTGGATGAAGCGCTACGGTTACAAAGCGGCGGTGGTCTTTGGTTTGCTGCTCTATGCGATCGGTGCCTTTTTGTTTTACCCGGCTGCGGCACAGCGGGAGTATGTGCTGTTTCTGGGTGCGCTCTTTGTAATCGCCAGTGGCCTGGCATTTTTGGAGACCTCCGCCAACCCCTTAATTGTTGCCATGGGGGACCCGGCAACCGCCGAACGGCGCTTGAATTTTGCTCAATCGTTTAACCCGTTTGGCTGCATTGCGGGGATTTTGATCGGGCGCGAATTTATCCTTTCCGGCCACGAGCCCTCTGCCGAAGAACTTGCTGTGATGAGCGCTAGCCAGCTTGAACAGTTTTATCAAACCGAATCCCATGCGGTACAGGGGCCATATCTGGTGATTGGGCTGCTGGTATTGGCCTGGGCGCTGTTGGTGTTGGTTGTAAAATTTCCGGCTATCGCCACCCAGGCGGCAAAAGATGAAACTACGGGTTCCCGGCGTGATTACCAACAATTGCTCGCTAATGCGCCATTTATGTTCGGCGTTGCTGCGCAGTTTTTCTATGTGGGCGCTCAGGTTTGTATCTGGAGCTTTTTGATTCGTTACGGGCAGGAAGCAGTTCCTGGTACGGGTGAGAAAACTCTCGCTAACTACTTGTTAGCTTCTCTGGTGATCTTTATGGTCGGCCGCTTTGTGGCCACGGCGTTAATGACACGGATAAGTGCTGCTCGTTTAATGTGGGTTTACGCCTCGATTAACGTGTTGCTGTGCGCCTATGCCATTGTGCAACCCGGTCACCTGGGGTTGCTGGCGTTGACCGCAACCAGCTTCTTTATGTCGTTGATGTTTCCTACTATCTTTGCGTTGAGTTTGAAGGGGTTGGGGCCGCTTACCAAGCCGGCGGCATCGTTCCTGGTGATGGCGATTATCGGCGGCGCTGTGCTAACGGCGCTGATGGGGCTGGTATCGGACCTAAGCTCGATCCACACGGCAGTCATAGTGCCGCTTAGCTGTTTTGTAGTCATAGCGATATACGCACGCTTTAGCGATAGGGCAGGGAGTTTCAATGATTGATGCGCATCAGCATTTTTGGCAGCTTGGCCGGCATGACTGTGCCTGGCCAACCGCGGATCTCCGCGCGATTTACCGGGATTTCGGAGTTCAGGATTTACTGCATCAGGCCCAGGCTTGCGGGGTAACCGGGTCGGTGGCGGTGCAATCGCAAACCAGCGATGCCGATACGGATTACCTGTTGCGTCTGGCGGATGAGTCAAATTTCATCAAGGCGGTTGTGGGCTGGGTAGATTTGGCGTCACCAGCTGCTCCCGCGCGCATCGCTCAATTAGCCTCACACCCTAAATTTCGAGGCATCAGGCCGATGTTGCAGTCAATGCCCGATGACGCCTGGTTGCTACGCCCTGAGCTTGAGCCTGCCATTGCTGCGATGAAGCAACATCGGCTCAGTCTTGATGCGCTGGTCTATGCCCGGCACCTGCCGCACTTGTATCGCTTTGCGCGTCGCCACCCGGATCTGCCCATAGTGATTGATCACGCGGCCAAGCCGGCGGTTATTGTGAATGACCAGCCTGCCGATGATTGGCGCGAAGCAATGCGCCAGATGGCGAGCTTGCCGCAGGTCTATTGCAAGTTGTCCGGGCTGGTCACCGAGGCAGGAAAAGGTCAGGGCAGCGAGGTATTTACGGCCTATATCAAGTTTCTGGTATCGCTCTTTGGTGAGGAGCGGCTGATGTGGGGTAGTGATTGGCCTGTCATAGGTTTGGCGCCAAACCCTCAACTCTCCATCTATAAAAACTGGCTAGCGCTTGTAAATCATGCACTTGCTGAGTGTAAAAGCATCAATTCTGAAAGTGTTTTCATAGGTACAAGTTTGCGTTTTTATCGAATTACGTAAAGTGGAACGCCTTGGGATCAAGGCTGTGCGTAGAATTCACCCGGCAGCGACGAAAAACCCGCTTAGGGGATTCATACTAATAACGAGAACTACTATGACAGTAACTATGACCAAAGAACTCGATAACGCCTTACTCGAGGCGCAAGATGAAAGCGAACGTAAATACCGTGCTCCGGCCCTGGAAAAAGGGTTGGATATCCTGGAATTGCTCGCGCGTAATTCCCACCCCATGACGACTTCACAAATGGCCGCCGCCCTGGGGCGTTCGGTAAGTGAGTTGTTCCGCATGGTGTTGGCCCTGGAGTATCGCGGCTATATCGCGCAGATGCCCGACGGGCGCGATGGCTACATGCTCACTAACAAGCTGTTTACCTTGGGTATTTCCCAGGGCACGGCAAAGACCTTGTTGGAAGTTTCCCTGCCAGTGATGAAAGAATTGAGCCGCGAGCTGGGCCAATCCTGTCATTTGGTAGTGCCTTCCGGGGATCAAATCGTGGTGGTAGCCCGTCAGGAAAGCCCTATGGATTTGGGGTTCTCGGTGCGCGTAGGTTATCGCCGTCGTTTGATCGACACCAACTCCGGAGCGCTCTTATACGGCTTCGCCACTCCGGATGTGCAAGCGGGCTGGTTGCCGCAACTCTCTGCTACAGTGGATCTGGAGCGCATTGAGCGCTTTTTGGCCAAAGCGCGAAAGGGGGTGGACCAAGGTTGCATCCAATTGGCGAGTGACTTTGTAGATGGCGTGATTGACTTCTGTGTGCCCATCATCGGTGTACACGGCGCAGTAGCGGTGTTAATTATTCCGTTTATCCACATCAAGGCGCAGTCTATGACGCAGGAGCGAGTGCTGGACCGCTTGCGTCAGGCGGCAGAAAAAATCTCCCAAGGGTTGATTGATTAAGTTTGCACGATGGTTAAAAAAGCCGATCTCTGATCGGCTTTTTTTATTGTTGAAGTTTACGTTTACTGGCTATTAAAAAGTTCAAGTTTGTATTTGTGCATGAGTTTGTACTAATTGGCGACACAAATTTATTCAAAAAGTCTAAATAACTATATGTGATTTACACGGAGCTTCAGATAAAATTAATTTTATTGGCGATTCCAATTTTAATTATAAAAAAGAGGTTCTGTGGCTCAGTCCAAATCCTTATCTTTTCGTGCCTTGGGGGCTACGGAGATTAATCTGTCACTCTTGGGGTTCGGTGCGGCCCCGATCGGCAACTTATATCAACCTCTGAATGATGCGCAGGCTCAGGCTGCTGTCGGCTCGGCCTTATCGGCCGGGATCCGCTATTTTGATACCGCTCCCCATTACGGGTTTGGGTTGAGCGAGCAGCGCTTGGGCGCTGCTCTTAAGCAATCCAGTGAAGCTGTGGTTATATCATCCAAAGTGGGGCGGGTCCTTGTTCCCACTGATTCGACCGCAAGCGTGCGCCACGGCTTTGCCGATGCCCCGCCGCTAGAGCCGGTATTCGACTACAGCTATGACGGGGTGATGCGCTCGTTTGAGGCGAGTCTGAAGCGTCTGCAGGTAGAGCAAATAGATGTGCTGCTTGCCCACGATTTAGGCCCGTTAACCCATGGTGCTGATCACCCGGAAAAGTTTCGCGAGTTTATGGATGGTGGTTACCTTGCCATGAATAAGCTCAAGGCCGATGGCCTGGTTAAGGCAATTGGCCTGGGCGCTAACGAGTGGCAAATTTGCGACGCGGCATTACGGCATGGCGACTTTGACGGATTTTTATTGGCCGGCCGGTACACCCTTTTGGAACAAGCCCCCTGCGAACACTTTTTCCCGTTGTGCGCCAAACGCAAAGCTTCGGTGATCCTTGGGGGACCGTTTAACTCAGGCATTTTGGCCACCGGCGTTAAAGCGGCGTTAGCGGGCCAGAACAGGCAGCCCCTGTATTACAACTATGAGCCAGCCTCGGTGGCGATAGTGGATCGCGTGGCGCGGCTTGAAGCCGTGTGTGATGAATTTGCGGTCCCGCTTGCGGCGGCTGCGTTGCAATTTCCGGCGGCACATCCACAAATTTGCTCTGTATTAGCCGGCTTGGCGAATAGCGAACAGGTAGAGCGTGCGGTATCCCTGATTAACAGTGAGATTCCCTCGGCGTTTTGGGATGAATTGCGCGAACGTGAGTTGTTGCATCCCGCTGCTCCCATACCTGTCACAAATTGATTGGGCCAATACCATGACCGAACAAATAACCACACGCATCGCTCCACTGATTTTGCTGCATCCGAACGACAACATTTTGGTTTGTGTAAAACAAATTCGCGCGGGCGATGAAATTCGTATTGAGCAAGAAACCATTGTCAGCCCGATCGATATCGGGGTTGGCCACAAGGTTGCGCGTTTCGCGTTGGCGACCGGCGACAAGGTGTATCGCTACGGTGCACCCATTGGCTCAATGATTGAAGCTGTTGCTCCTGGGCATCACGTGCATATGCACAATATGAAAAGTGATTACATTCCCAGTCATACCCGCACGCGCCAAACCCAATATCGGAGTGAATCATGAGTTCAGAATTACATTTTCCTGCCTGGTTGCGCGCCGATGGACGCAAGGGAATTCGCAATGTCATCGTGGTGGCTTATCTGGTGGAGTGTGCGCATCATGTATCGCGCATGATCGTGAATCGTGCCGATAATATCGACGTGCATTTAATCGGTTTTCCCGGCTGTTACCCTAATCAATATGCCTACGAAATGATGCGCGCCGTATGTACTCATCCGAATGTCGGTGGTGCGCTATTAATTTCGCTCGGCTGCGAAAGTATGAACCGCGAAAAATTATTAAAAGATATTCGCGCGAGTGAACGCCCCGCGGAGTTGTTAGTGATTCAGGAAGCAGGCGGTACCAAGGCAACCATTCAGGCAGGTTTGGCAGCAGTTACACGTTTGCAAGCGCAAGCCGCGCAGGTTGAGCGCGTGCCTATGTATTTGAACGAATTAGTTGTCGGCACTATTTGTGGCGGCTCTGATGGGACTAGCGGAATTACTGCCAACCCGGCGGTAGGGCGTTGTTTTGATGCGCTGGTAGCTGCGGATGCGACCTGTATATTTGAAGAGACGGGTGAATTAATCGGTTGCGAAACCATTATGGCAGATCGCGCAATTACGCCTGAACTAGGGGCGGAAATTGAAGCCTGCGTGGCCAAGGCAGAACACTATTATCGCGTAATGGGGTTCGGCAGTTTTGCGCCGGGTAATGCTGACGGTGGGTTAACGACGCTGGAAGAAAAATCCATGGGCGCCTATTCAAAATCGGGTTCATCGCCCATTAGCGGTTTAATAAAGCCGGGCGACCTACCTCCTGCGGGTGGCTTGTATTTATTGGACGTAGTGCCCGATGGTGAACCGCGTTTTGGCTTCCCTAATATTTCGGACAACGCGGAAATTGTGGAATTAATTGCCTGCGGCTCGCATGTAATTTTATTTACCACCGGACGAGGTTCGGTGGTTGGCTCGGCAATTTCTCCGGTTATCAAAGTGTGCGCGAATCCGGAAACCTATCGTCGCCTGGCGGAGGATATGGATGTGAACGCGGGTCGTATTCTGGAAGGCGAAGCGACACTCGATCAGGTCGGTGAAGAAATTTTGCAAAATGTTATCGATGTGGCGTCAGGTAAACGCAGTGTCTCGGAAGATTTGGGGCACCAGGAGTTTATTCTGACTTATAAAGCGTTTGAGCCTATAGGTCCGAGTTGTTTGCCGGTGAGAATGATATGAAACGATTAGAAGGTAAGGTTGCGTTGATTACCGCAGCGGCCCAAGGGATTGGTCGTGCCAGTGCAGAATTATTTGCTGCCGAAGGCGCGCGTGTTATTGCAACGGATATAAATCTCGAAGGCTTACAAGAATTGCAAGGCTGTGAAATTTATGCGCTTGATGTATTGAAATCCGATGAAATTCGTATGCTCGCTGAGAAAATCGGGGCGGTGGATATTTTATTTAATTGCGCTGGCTTCGTGCACAGCGGCACGATTCTGGATTGCGATGAAAAAGATTGGAATTTCTCGTTTGATCTCAATGTGAGTTCCATGTATCGCATGATTCGCACGTTTTTGCCGGGAATGGTCAGTAAGGGCGGTGGATCTATTATTAATATGTCGTCGGTGGCCAGCTCGATTAAAGGTGCACCTAATCGCTTTGCCTACGGGATGACCAAGGCGGCGGTAATAGGTTTGACTAAGGCGGTAGCCGCCGATTTTGTTACCCAGGGAATTCGTTGCAACGCCATTTGTCCTGGAACGGTACAAACTCCCTCACTTGAGCAGCGGTTGCACGCAACGGGCGATTACGAAACTGCTTACAAAAATTTTGTTGCGCGGCAGCCCATGGGACGCTTGGGGACTGCGCGTGAAATGGCAGAGCTGGCGTTGTATTTGGCGAGCGATGCATCCGCGTTTACTACCGGCACTATCAATGTAATTGATGGTGGGTGGAGCAACTAAACGATAAGCCAACATACCCACTCCTCCTATCGTTGGTGGACGGAGATAGCTTCCTCACTTTGAATATCTGGAAGTAGCGGGAAAGTAAAAAAATTCAATTCACGAGAGATCGCTATGAAATTATTACGTTACGGAAATGCTGGTCAGGAGCGCCCTGGTATTTTGGATACACAGGGCAATGTTCGTGAACTGGGGTCAGTGGTGTCAGATATTAGTGGCAAAACCCTGACCGAAGAAACGTTGAAAAAAATCGCCAGCGTCAATGTCGAATCTCTGCCCGTCGTTGAATCGCCCGGTCGTTTTGGCCCTTGCGTAAGTGGTGTGGGTAAATTTATTTGCATCGGCTTGAACTATGCTGATCATGCCGCTGAATCCGGTGTTGCTGTGCCATCTGAACCGGTGGTGTTTATGAAAGCCACCAGCGCCATTACCGGCCCCAACGACAATATTATTAAACCGCGCAATTCCACCAAGCTGGATTGGGAAGTGGAATTGGGGATCGTTATCGGCAAGCATGCCAGCTATGTCGAACTGGATGATGCCATGGATTACATCGCGGGCTACTGTGTTGTTAACGATGTGTCCGAGCGTAATTTCCAATTGGAACGCCCTGGCGGTCAGTGGGACAAGGGCAAGGGATGCGATAGCTTTGGTCCTATAGGGCCTTATCTGGTCACTAAAGACGAAGTACCCGATCCGCTGAAATTAAATTTGTGGTTAAAAGTTAACGGCAAAACCTTTCAAAACGGCTCTACCGATCAAATGGTATTTGGACCCGCATTTTTGGTGCATTACCTCTCGCAATTTATGAGCCTGCAACCGGGTGATGTAATCAGTACTGGAACGCCCCCCGGTGTTGGGCTCGGTCAAAAACCGCCGCTGTATTTAAATGAAGGTGATGTGGTGGAATTAGGCATTGAAGGAATGGGTGTACAAAAGCAGGTTGTTGTTAACGCGAAATAAATTTTATGTGTAGGTTGCTGGTGAGCTTGCGAACCGCAACATAACCATGTTGGAGTGCGCCCCGAAACCAGCTTGACGCTCGACTTGGAATTGGGTTGGTGGTGCGAGATGGTCGTGTTGCGGTTCGTTCCTCACCAGCAACCTACATGAAAAAACTCCAGAGAACCGCACAATGAAAAAAATCCATCAACTCGCCAGCATAGGCTTGATTGCCGCTGCTATTTTTACCGCAAATTATTCTGCTCACGCCGAACAAAAAACCAATATCAAACTCTGGCCCAGCGCTGAGTCACCTATTAAAGACTCCGCTGAATTCAATGCAAAATTAGAAACCATTTTGCAGAAGATGACACTGGAAGAAAAAGTTGGCCAAATAATGCAGGCGGAAATTCAAACCGTAACCCCGGAAGATATTAAAAAATATCATCTAGGGTCGGTGTTGAATGGCGGTGGCTCCATGCCCAATCGCATTGAAAATGCCAAAGCGAAGGATTGGGTGGAATTTCTCGATAAACTTTACGACGCTTCCATGGATACCAGTGATGGCAAACAAGCCGTGCCGATTTTCTGGGGCTCTGATGCGGTTCACGGCCACAACAATTTAACCGGCGCAACGTTGTTTCCACATAATATCGGCTTGGGCGCAGCGCATAATCCGGAATTAATTCGTCAGATCAGCGCCGCGACGGCAAAAGAAGTACGCGCGACGGGTGTTGAATGGGTGTTCGCGCCAACGCTGGCTGTTGCGCAAAATGATCGCTGGGGTCGCACCTACGAAAGCTACTCGGAAGATCCAAAGCTGGTTGCTGAATATGCATCGGCTATGGTGGAAGGTTTGCAAGGCAAGGTAAACAGCAGCGAATTCCTTAGTGAAAATCATGTGATAGCAACAGCCAAACATTTCCTTGCGGATGGCGGTACCGATGGCGGTGATGACCAAGGGAATGCGCGCATTGCAGAAAAAGAATTAGTGAAAATTCACAACGCCGGTTATGTTCCTGCACTGGATGCTGGCGTACAAACGGTGATGGCCAGTTTCTCTGAATGGAATGGCGAGAAGATGCACGGCAATAAATATTTGTTGACCGAGGTATTAAAAAATCGCATGGGATTTGATGGTTTGGTCGTTGGTGACTGGAATGGTCATGGCCAGGTTCCCGGTTGCACGAATGACTCCTGCCCACAAGCCATTAATGCCGGTATCGATTTACTCATGGTGACCTACGACTGGAAAGCCATGATTGAAAAAACACTTAAGCAAGTAAAATCTGGTGAAATATCGCAAGCGCGTCTGGATGATGCAGTACGCAGAATCCTGCGCGTAAAAATGCGCGCGGGCTTGTGGGATAAAAAACCGTCGCAACGCGCTAACGCGGCAGATCAATCGGTTGTTGGCAGTGTCGAACATCGTGCGATTGCGCGTCAGGCGGTGCGTGAAAGTCTGGTGCTGTTAAAAAATACTAATTCAGTGTTGCCGATCAAACCGCAGCAAACCATTTTGGTGGTGGGCGATGGCGCCGATAATATTGGCAAGCAAGCGGGTGGTTGGAGCGTCTGGTGGCAAGGTATTAGTGATGCCAGTGAAAATCATCGTTTCCCTGGTGCTACATCTATTTACAGCGGAATTAAAACGGCGGTAGCGGCTGCTGGTGGTAAAGCACTGTTATCGGTTGACGGATCATTTGCGCAAAAGCCGGATGTAGCCATTGTTGTCTTTGGTGAAAATCCCTACGCCGAAGGCAGTGGGGATCGCGATACGTTGGAATTCGAACCCGCGAAAAAGAAAAGCCTCGCGTTGCTGAAAAAATTAAAAGCGCAGGGTGTTCCGGTTGTGTCAGTGTTTTTATCGGGCCGTCCACTCTGGGTTAACCCGGAATTAAACGCATCCGATGCATTTGTTGCCGCCTGGTTACCCGGTACCGAAGGCGCCGGTATTGCCGATGTGTTGATTGCAAAAACGGATGGCACACCTAATTTCGATTTCCGCGGCACACTCTCCTTCTCCTGGCCGAAGTTGCCACTGCAGGATGTGTTGAACCCACATCACAAACACTACGATCCTTTATTTAAACTGGATTACGGTTTGAATTATGCCGCTGGTAAAACTGGCCCAACTAATTTACCGGAAGATGTGAAAGGCGTTGCTAGCGGCGAACCACAGGACATTAAACTTTATGTGCGTCGCCCGTTAGAGCCTTGGCATATTTTTATTGAAAATTACGAGCGCCAGCAAATTTTGAGCGGTGCGTTTGCCGCCTTACCTAAGGGCGATGTAAAAATACAAACCAGTGATAAAGATGTACAGGAAGATGCGCTGAACTTTAGCTGGAAAGATACCTGGCGGGCAGGTATGACCCTGGAATCCGGTGAGCCATTGGATTTAAGCGCGCATATGAAAACCGGTGTGTTGTCATTGAATATAAAAATCAATGAACTGGCGAAAGGCGGCGTGTCTTTCAAAATGGAATGCAAGAAAGAAGGCTGCGATCGCCAGGTGCCATTCACTTTGCAGGCGCGCGAATTGGTAGGTAAGGGCTGGCAGAAAGTATATGTGCCATTGCGTTGTTTCAAACATGATGAGGATAATTTTAGCGCTGTGACAATGCCGTTCGCATTGGAAACCGGTGGTGCAGGTGACGTATCTGTTGCCAATGTTGAATTGTTAATCAATACGCCCAAAGCAGTTGTTTTGCAGCAGTGTGCTGATTACCGCACTCAATCCGTAACACCGGATATGTTGAATGAGTGGTGGTCGATTGATTGGTGGTTGCCGCGTCACCAACAAAAAATTGCCGATGCCAAAGCTACTCTGGCCAATGGTGGAAAAATTGATGTACTGATGATTGGCGATTCAATTACTCAGGGTTGGGAGAAGGAAGGCCTGGAAGCATGGAATAAATACTTGGCTCCACTTAACGCATTTGGAATTGGGTTTGGTGGTGATCGCACCGAAAACGTGCTTTGGCGTTTGCAGCATGATGCAGTGACGGGACTAAATCCCAAGGTCGCGGTATTGATGATTGGCACTAACAACGCGGGCCATCGCCGTGAGAATCCGCAAACAACGGCAGCAGGTATTAAGAAAATTATTGCCGATTTGCAACAACGTTTGCCGAGTACAAAAATTTTGCTATTAGCGGTTTTCCCACGCGACGCCAAGCCGGATGGAGAATTGCGTTTAATTAATGAGCAGGTAAACGCCATTATCAAAAATTACGCCGACAACAAACGTGTTTACTTTGCCAATATTAATTCAGTGTTCTTAACCAAAGACGGCATTCTGGAAGAAAAGGTTATGCCAGATTTATTGCATCCCCATGAATATGGTTATGAAATTTACGCGAAAGCACTTGTGCCGGAATTAAACAAATTGCTCAAATAATGTTTTGAACTGTTGCGCATTCGCAGTGAGACATATTCACAAGTTGTAATTCGCTTGTAACAAAGTCGTCATATAGTGCCCGCCGTTATCCAACGGCGGGCTTTTTTTTGCCGCTGCTGGATAAATTCTCTCCCCTCGTCAGCAGAGCATCCCTATGTCCCCCAAACACCACAAGCACATGCATTACAACGTGGCCCTGGTTGATAAATTATGGAACTTGAAGCGGTTGTGCGAAGCGCATTTAAAAATGCACATTCCGTTGAATATGGTGCTTAAGGATGAAGAATACCGAGCCGAATTATTGGAAAAAGCCTTGCAGGCTAATAATGAAGAGTTAACCCAACTGGTGTGGGACGTGCGCCAGATGGAAGATACCATTGTGACCGCGACCCATACGGGTGACGAGTTCAAGCTTAAAAAGAAAAGCCGCAATGTGATAAAAATGGGTGGTTATGCAACAACGGCGTGCGCCTTACTGTTAATTATGGGCGGATATTTGCTGCGGTCGTTTTTACCGTTGGATGCCGGCGAAGTGTTTTTATTGGAAGCGGTTACTGCCAGTAAAGTGCAATCGGCGATAAAAACTCGTGAACAGGCAAACTATGTTCCGGCAGGGCAATTGGTGCGCGCCACCAAACCGTTGTTTCGCGTACATGGGTCCAATACTGTCGGTGAAAAGCTTGCCCCGCGGTTAGTGGAATCTTATTTTATGTCGCGCGGTGCCACTAATATTAAGACCCAACAAGGCAATACCCCGGTTGAAAAAGCCGTAAGTGCTGAATTGAACGGGCATATAGAATTTATTGAAATTCATGCTCACGGGTCCAGCACAGCGTTTACCGATTTGCAACAGGATAAAGCGGAATTGGGAATGTCGTCGCGTCGCATTAAAGAGCAGGAGCGCGAACAACTCGTCAGTAAAAGTGGCGACTTAACGGAGCCGGGCGCGGAACATATTATAGGACTCGACGGTTTAGCGATTATTACTGATACAAAAAATCCGCTCACTCAACTAGCGATCCCTGATCTGGTAAAAATATTTTCGGGTGAAGTCACTAATTGGTCTGAGCTGGGGGGGGCAAATCTACCCATTAAGGTTTACGCACGCGATGAAAATTCTGGCACTTGGGATTCGTTTAAAAGTATGGTGCTTGATCCCGCCAAAGCAAGCTTGGTGATGACCGCTAAGCGTATTGAGTCGAGTACCGCTTTATCCGATGCCGTCGCACAGGAGCCGGGTGCCATTGGGTTTATCGGTTTGCCGTATGTGCGTCGTGCACGGTTGATGGCAATTTCAGCCTCCAAGTCTTCCAAGGCAATTATGCCGACCCATTTTACCGTGAGTACGGAAGATTACCCTTTAGCACGCCGTCTGTATTTTTATTTGCCGCAAAAAAATATGAATGCCGAGGCTGAAGAGTTTGTTAAGTTCAGTGCGACGGAGCGCGGCCAAAGTATTGTGGAAGATATCGGCTTGGTGTCGCAAAATATTAAAACCGGTCAGCCGTTTAATAACAGCTTCTACCCGGAAGAAATGCGTGATCTAACGCTGCGCTCCCAACGGCTGTCCATTAATTTTCGCTTTAAGGATGGTAGCGACGAGCTGGATACCAAAGCGATTAGCGACCTTGAACGCTTGGTAAAATATATGGAAGTTAATGCACCCAAACGTGTGCAATTGTTCGGCTTCTCCGACAGCGAAGGCGATAAAGCCCAAAATGAGGAGTTGTCTGTGCGTCGCGCCAAGGTGGTCGAACAACACTTGATTGCGCGTGGTATTTATCCGCTTGTGGCCCGGGGCGTGGGCGAAGAAGCGCCTTTGGCAAGCAGCAAGACGGAAGAGGGGCGACGAATGAACCGCCGTGTTGAGGTTTGGATTCTGTAAGTTTCTTAACGCGTTACGTTTTTACTTATAGGCCAATGATCACTGATATGCAGATGATCATTGGCCTACTGTTTTGATTGTCCTTGTAAGACCTTGCTACATTCGATCAACAAGTTATTGCCGTGATTCTTTGTTCGTTCAAGTAGACTAGTTCTTTTGTCCAGGGTTATGTTGTTGTCCGTCGATAAAAGTATCGCTGGAATATCAGCGTTTTTATGATTTGACGCTCTCAATGCCAGAAGCAAGGCGGGGCCATTTAGCACTTGAAGCTCGCGCGCAATGATCAGAACACTATAGGGCACAGTGAGCAATTGCCGCAATCCTTCTATGCCGTCGTTTATAATGTCGTAATTTATTTTTAAACTGGATATTACGGTGCCGTAATACTTACATAGCGATTGCGATGATTCCAATATCAAAATCCGCTTCGACGATGATTGATGATTGTTATGTAGCTTCAGCAAAAACTCATCGACAGACAAGAAATCAAACTTTCCAGCTTTGAGCGTTAATAGGATTTGCCTGAGCTGATCTATGCAATGCAATAGAATTTGGTAGCTCTCAGGTGATGTCATCTGCTCATCGTTATATTGTATCAGGACTGCTTCGGCAAGGTGACACACACGAGTGAT
>JACCED011259055.1_pt1 | contig 15837 bp, 14 predicted proteins | sample 7455021 | NCBI WGS metagenome assembly JACCED01 (sample SAMN15323456, study PRJNA562643) | freshwater metagenome | isolation source: river surface water | place: USA:Blue River Watershed | collected 2017-08-19 | reverse complement strand
GTGCAGCTAAATACTGGCACGGCGTTTGGTCAAAGACTTCATCGCATTGTTCAAAACTAAGACATAAATATGTACCTCTTGTTGTGTCTAGAAGAAATCCTCCATTATTTAAGTCAATAAGATTCAATATTGATTTATTAAAGCGTGATTTGTTTACATGGGAACTTGTTGATTATAGCAAATCATATTCAATTTTTACAAATAAAGTAATACTATGTGCTGGAGTAATAGAAAATTTAAAATTATTATCAAACATACAGAAAATAGATAAATATCTTTCAGATGATGATGTAATTTATATTGGAACAATAAGTAAAAATGATGCGCATAAAAGCCTTCTAATAAGTGCTTTTAGTTTTCTAGTAAAATTTAATTATTCTTATCAAGAAACCTATAAAGGAAATGAATTTATATATGAGATTAGACCATTTTGTGATGATAAAATAAACAATTTTTCACAGCATTTTTATTCTAATTCTACTTCTAATATTATTTACAAATTAATAAAGAATTTTAATCTTAGTAAAATAAATGAAGCATTCTTCAATAAATTTGGTTTTGGTATATCAACAAATAAATATTCAATTTATATACAGATAAGAAGAAGAAAAAATATACATATAATTGCTGAAAATGGGATTATTAAGAAACTAATGAAGAATAAAATTGAACTTACAATAATTGAAATAATTAACGAGTATTTTAAAAATAAATTTTTATCTTATGTAAAAAATTCAAAAATTGATGTTATAGATGGTCAGCATATTTGCTACGATGACAATTTTGATGACCTTACTGATATTAATAGACTAGTTACAAATGGCGAGTTATTTATTTATCCGAGATTATCAACTAAACTTTTGGACTCATCACATTCAACAAAATTTCTAATTAGTGATTCCTTAAGATGAATTACAAACAAAATCTGTGTAAGTTGATATTGTTTTTAATCATTATATATTTATTTTATTTTATATATACCTATGATTATCACAATTCACACGATTTGCTTGAATATTCATTAGACTTTAGAAGAGATGGTTTTAATGATATCTATATCAACAGATATGATATTGGTTATAGTGCCATGGTATATCTCTTATCGAATTTAATTAGTTTTGAATTATTTTTTTCTCTTATTGTCACCGTACTTTTGATACTTAAAATATTAAACTATAGATACAAAATTACATTTCTAATCATTTATATACTTACATATTTTAATAATTTTGAATTAAATCATCTTAAAGCTGCCATTGCAAGTACACTAATTTTGCTTTCTTTCAACACAAAAAAATATAACATTTTTATATTGTTCTGTGCTTCTTTAATGCACTTTTCTGCTACATTGTTTTTAATAATTTATCTAATTTATTATTTACAAAAAAAAATTATTTTGCCTTTTATACTTTTGATACTATTTTATCTTTTTTATAATACGGATGTTATTTTACTTAGACTATCAAAATACATTAATTTTGGCGAATTTAATCTTAGTTTTAGGATTATCTTTCTTATTTCTGCCTTAATGTTACTTAGAAATAAATTTTCTACCGCAAAATATAAAATTTATATTTTAGTTCCATCTATTTTTTATTTTATTCTATCCCCGTTTTTTCTAACAATTTCACAGAGAATTATTTTCTTAGTACTTCCGATAATTCTGTCATGTTTAATTGTAAAACTCTACGAAAATGAGTGTAAAATATTAGATAAATTTTTTATTATTCTTTTAATTTCTTCAGAACTTTATAATTTTTACTTTCTCAAATGAAATATTTATATAAAATCTATTACTTCTTTGAATCTATATTAACCACAGTCCAACTTTATTTTATTTCAAAAAGATTATTCACCACTTATTTAATAACATTGACTAACCCCCTAACAGATCTCATGGAACTATATGGTTCTGATAAGGGCTCCAATACAGGGAAAAATTCTACTTATTCTTGGCATTCGCACACTTATACTGACTTTTATAATCTTTTTTTCCAACAATCTAAAAACCATATCCACAGTTTATTGGAAATTGGTATCGGCACTAACAAAATTTGCTACGACTCATCTATGGGAATTTGGTCTAAGCCTGGGGCATCTCTGAGAGCATGGAAAGAGTATTTCCCAAATGCTTTAATATATGGCTGTGATATAGATAAAAGTATATTATTCAAAGAAGAGCGGATTAATTGCTTTTTTATTGATCAACTTAAACCTGAAACTATCACAGAGTTTTTAAAATTACATCCCTCTAATTTAAAATTTAATATTATTATAGATGATGGTCTTCATACCTTTGAGGCTGGTACAAACTCTTTTTTAAATCTTTTTGCATCACTATCTGACAATGGAGTTTATATAATTGAGGATGTCGCAAATAAAGACCTGATGAGATATAAAAAATTCTTTTCCAAATTCAATGGAGTGAATCATATGATTATTCGACTTTCACGAAATAGAATAATTAATAGAGATAATAACTTAATAATTATTTCAAAATCTTTCTAGGTAAACTAAATTTTTTTCCTTTAAATCAAATCTATTGTCGTGGGTAATTACAATCACAATTTTATTTTTAGCAAGTAAAGTTAAATATTTGTTCATTTTTTCAAATATTTTTTCATCAACGTTTGCTGAAGGCTCATCAAAAATGTATATCTCTGATTCTTGACAAATAGTTTTAATAAAGTTTACTCTTGAAATTTCACCACCAGACATGCCCAACAAACGGTCTTGATTTTCATCATCCTTCACAGTAATTCCAAAATCAATCAGTAAATTTTCTATTCGATCATCTTTATTACCAAAATCATATATATAGTCTTTAAAAGGAATATTAATTTTATTTGTAAATTGGCTGCTGTATGAAATACTCATGCAATTTAAATCTTCATACTTTACTCCATTAATATACAATCCATTTTCTAGACTATAGGGATAAAAACCTAGCATTGCATATACAAATGATGATTTTCCGGAACCAGATTCACCACATATAAAATTTATTTCACCTTTTTTAAATTCACATTTTGGTAACGTTGATATTTTATTTTTTAAATACAAGATATTTTGTTTGTTAAATTTTATATTAATATCTTTATTACCTAATTTTATAAAATTTTTTCTTATATCCCCTACCAAATATAAAATTTTTAAATAATTTAAACCTCCAATTATTCCTAATCCATAGCGAATTTGTGATGCATTAAAATTTAATTTATTTATATTTGGTATTAGTCTTAATAAAATAATTAAAAACTCAGGATTATAATTATTATTTAAATTAATAAAAGATACAATCAAAATTAATAATCCAACAGCAAATTCTGTAAATAGCCGTGATAAGTTTAGCTGATTGCTATGTGCATAAGATATTTTAGAAGATTCACGTACTAGATTATCAAATTTTATATTTATGTTATCTAATTTGCCAAATGCTCTTATAGAGTCCCTAGACCAATATAAAAATTCATAAAAACTTGATAAACTAGTTTCTGAATTAGTTTTTTTTATCCCTCTTTCTCCCCCCTTTTTTGAATTTATAACAATTAGAACAATTGGTATTGCAAGATATAATAAACTTATCATGCCATACTTATAGCTTAAATATATAGCTAAAATTAAAAATATAGAGAACTCTGAAACTAATGCTTGAAGTGGAGGAATAATCTGAATGCTTATTGTATTTAGGTTAGTTAAATTCTCCTTAATTACTTTACTAAAGTCAGTCCTCTCAAAATTACTTGATAGCAGATTAAGTAGTAACTTTTTTCTCAAGACATTTATAAATTTTATACTAATATATGACGAATACTTTGTTAGTATCAATTGCAATATTAGTCTTAATACCAACGAACATGAAAAAACATATTTTAAGTTATCTATGTTAATCATATCAAAATGTATATTAATGGGTAGTTTTCCATTAAAAATTACAACTATCATCATTGAAAGAAGAACTAGAAATACCATTTCTGTAATGGCATTGCATAAAACAATTCCAATATAGATGAAAAACTTATACGTCATATAATTTTGAATAATAATATGAACTATTCTTAGTCATAAATTTAAATATTACATCCTTATTATGAAAATAAGACTCTATTGAATGTGTTTCATCCAACAGGTTAAATTTATTAAATTTTTTTTTGATTTCTTCGGATTCTCTTGGATGAAACTTTAAATATGCATTTGTTTTGATTTCTGAAAGTTCTTTTTCAATATCTTTAAAAAACCCGTATTTCATTAATGGCAAAACATATACTACCGATTTACTTGGTAGTATTCTATCTTTAGGCCATATACAATCATCTTTATTAATTATTTTATGTTTTAAGCTGTGTTGATTTTTATCTAAAAGTCCTATTATTTGCTTTATATTACTTTTTCCATATCTAAAGACCTTAAAATTCCTATTTTTAAGAATTTTTAGTGCAAATAAATCAAAAGTATTTCCAATAAAATATTTTATTAATTTTTTATTATTGTTATTTATGTAGGATTTTTCACCGTTCTCAATTAAGGATATTTTTTCTGTATTTAAGATAGAATTGATAATTCTAAAGATATTAGATTCATCACTTTGTGTATATATTTCATTATATTTAGTCATAGCAAACCATTTCTTCAGAAGATAATAATTTTTAATAAAATTTCTTCTTGAAGTTTTTTTTATTTCAATAATTCTTAGATTTTTGCTTTGGACTATATGATCTAAATATAATCTATCAATAAATTGACCTACTGTTACCAGGTGATCATTTTTCCGCATGATACTTGACGCAATTATTAATTCTATCTCCGACTGAATTATAAATAGATTAATATTCATCCATTACCTTCTACTAGTAAATCACTAAAGGTGATTATTTTTTTATTAGATATTATATTTTTAGCTTGGGTAATGGAGTCATTTTCCCACCCGCTTGCAATTAATACTATTTCAATTTCTTTTTCTAAGAGTTTCTTAGTATTATATATTTGATGACCAGTTACAGACAACTTTAACCCTTCGCTATTAGGGTTTGGGTCTACATAAACTGCATCTTTCTCTGTCCATTCTGCATCTATGGCATATTGTGTTCCTATTGAACCAGAACCCCACACTCCTATTTTTCCTAACTTTTTTAAGTTAATTAGATTATTTTTATATATCTTATATTTATTACTAAAATTCTCCAATTGTTCTTTAATTTTAAAATTTTGAAATATATTTAAATTTTCATTTTTACGCTTTATTTTATTCTTTGACGCTAAAACGCAAAGAAAGGGGAATTTCATATATGCATTGAATTCTTCAATATGTAATTTATCCTCAAACCCTGCTTTGCAAAGTAATCTTGTAAGCGAATTCATTGAGAAATATGAAATATGGTCGACATGAAATTCTGGAAAATAAAAATTTTCAAATGACCATTTACTGTTTGGAACCTCTACATATAGCAATCCGCCTTCTTTAAGGGCATAACCAATATCTTCCAGGAACTCCACAGGGTCTGTTACATGTTCCAAGACATGTCTCAATATTATTATGTCAAATTCTCCTTTTTGAAACATTTCTTTGTGATAAAACGACTGTCTTATATCTAAGTCAAAATTAATTACACCATATTCAGCGCAAGGGGAGGGCTCCACCCCAACACATTTATGACCCATTTCCTTAAGAATTTTTAATAAAGAACCGTCGTGACAACCAACTTCTAAGATTTTTTTGTTAGAACCACTTACAAAACTCCCAAGCCAATTTCCGACGAATTCTGTAAATTTTTTTTGCATTCCAGATAATCCCACTGGAGCATAATTTTTATAGAGCTCCTTATAGATTTTCTCTTGCAGACTTCCTAGATCTTCTTTAGAAGTAAGAATAGAAGTGATGTGCCCTATATTTTTATTATATCCTAGGTGCATATCAGCTACTCTGTTTACAGATGGTAAAGTTATTGGCTTATTCAATAATGCTCTATTTTTGAATACGTGGAATGTTTCAATTTCAATTTTTTCAATATTACACCTCATTATCTGCCCCTAATATAAATTCTTGCTAATAAAACCATCTTAAAAAATTTATAAAAACACGTTCTAAGTATCATCTCAAGCTTAGAGTCATAGTGAGTAATTTCATGAATAGTATCCGAATAGGTTTTATGATGATGAAAGTTATTCTCAACAAAATTGTTAATGCACTCTAAAACATAATTAACTTTTGGATTAATTTCTTCTATATAGCACAACGGCGTACCTAACCAATTCAATCTTTCGGTTTCGGGCTTATGCACAGATGATCCCCATTCTATAACAGGTGTTTTCGAACCCAAAGCAATTAATAGCGCGCCTGAAAGTCCCCCTACAGCAAATGTTGAGCGCTCCAAGGCAGCTAAGTGAATGTCCAACCTTGATGATTTATCTATATTAATTAAATCTAAGCATTTTTCTGGAAAATCACTACTATTCACATAACAAGAACCATTTGGCTCGCCTAATAATAAAATTTTGTGAGAAGGAAAATAATTAGATAATCCATTTATCAAACTGTTGTAATTGTCAATTCCCCAATTTTTTTCAGGCCTTCTACCAACTCTTTTTCTAGGAAACAAACATATAAATTGATCGGTTTCAGAAATTTGGTATTTCTTAGAAAATAAAGTTCTACCTTCATTAGTTGGCATGAGCTGTTTCATGCTGTGAAAAGATTCCAATCTTAAGTATATTGGGTAAATATACCTTGTTAATAATTGATTTAGTTTTTTATTCTTTATATAAATTAATGATGGTAAATAGGTTCCATAAACATGATTACTATTCAGCGGGCATTCAAAAAGTTCTGCTGGTGATAGTATCTTATCAAAAGGACCAAATGCATTTTCATAATATCTTTTGAGCTCAAGATACCTATTCATGATATCTTTATGTCCTTCTAAATTACTATTTTTAGGCCACAAATCCACCCAATTATCTGCTATGTATCCATGCTGTGATAAATTTAGATCAGTAAACCAATCTGGATGCGAATGAAAAATAATGTTTTCATCATAAAAATTTTTTCTTCCAGCATAAGATGCAACATGAACCTCAAATTCAGAAAACAATCTCATGTAAATTTCATTTGCATATCCAGAAAAAAAAGAATATTCCCAACCAAATTCCCCGACAAAGGGGCCCAACAAAATTTTCTTTTTCATTGCAAAATATCTATAATTAAGTTTTCAACATTTTTTCGATATTGAACTCTAGAAAATGGAATTGTAATTTCTTTACCAATCTGGTAATAATATTCTAAATCAGTATTTATTATTATCATTTTTGCTAAATAATTTAATTTATTTTTAAAATTTTCTTGATTATTCAAATCAAAAAGCCCATAGTAATTATTTCCCACTATGTCAATATGTGCATTAATATTTGAGCACATTAAAATTGATCCATGACTTAGACTTTCAAGCAAAAAAATCGGTTGACCCTCATAAATTGATGGGGAGATTACTATGGTATTGGTGTCTATTAATTGAACTGGACTGGGGAAACTTGTGTGATAATTAAACTGAACTTTATTATTTCTTTTATCACTTGATAGTCTCTGTAATTCATTGTAATCACCGTCTCCATAAAAGTTGCACTCACACTCAAAAGGAATTTCTTTGTATTCATTTAATAGATTTATCAACCATTGCTGATTCTTTTGCTCAGAATAGCGCCCAACACATAAAATTTTTATTTTTTTTGTTTGACTTAATGTTCTTGTTTTGCGGCCACAAGGAATGACGCTACACCAACGTGCATCATATGTATTAGGTAAAACTAAAATATTTTTAAATCTTAAATTATTCAATGCGTTTTTGTATCTTAAATTTAAGACAATTATGCATTTTTTTCTAAAAACCATTCCATAGAATTTAAATAAATGAGGATTTAGGTCTATTGGAAAATGTCGATACAAATAAACTTTAGATTTAAAAAAATATTTAAATGGCCACAATAGCCCAAAACTTGTCCCAAAATCAATAATTATATTATTTTTATTTAAATTAAATTTTAATAAAAATATTATTATTTTTATTAGATAAATAATCTTATATATAATATTTAATAAATATTTTTGAGAATTTTGTTCTATTATTGCATGCTGATTGATTTTTATTTTATCTCTGATGGTAAAATATTTATCAATTTTATTCGGTCCTATTAAAATTTCTACATTATAGCCAATATCATTTAATTCTGTGGCGAAATCCACTAATGCTTTTTGTATACCTGCTTTTTTAGATAAATCGTAAAATACTAATATAAATTTCATCTATTTATTCTTATAGCATATTTCTTTATGCCCATTACCATGCCACATTCTAGACCATGAAATCTCGTAGTTATCAGATACAGGATAATTGTCGCATCCAATATCAGATGGATCTCGCTTTTCAACTCTATTAACGTGATATATAAATTTAACATTCAACCTTTTGAATAGCTGAAAATATTCCTGAAGCTGATCAAGCTCCATATGCTGAAAAGACATTGTATTAACTGCAATATCTACATTGCAGATTATTTTTGAAATTTCACCAGGCTCCAAAACAAGAACACTTTGATTATTAATAAAATATTCATAAGAATTAGTTGTATGAATATCATTATTATTAAGATAATAATTTATCAATTTGCAATTATGTGGCAAGTCTATAATTATATATTTTAATTTTTTTTTGGTTTTTAATATTTTTTTACAAAGCCCCCCATATCCTGCGCCAACTTCGAGTATAGTATTTGCTTTGCTCCCTATATTCAATATTATATTACTGTAATACCAATACCTTATGGATGACTCAGAAACATATGGAATAATTCTTAGGGGATAACCGACAGAATCATCAAAAAAGTTCAGGGTTTTAATTTTAAATTTTCCTTCCATTATTCTTCTAGAAAGAATGAACAGTCTTTTTACTAGAACCATAAAACCACTAAATAGTTCCTTATTTGAATACGAATTTAAATCCCACTTTTCAACATTTTTCTCTAGGCCATCATACTTTTGACTTATCTTTAATGGCCTATCGGGAAAATTAATTGTTCCTCCGCATAATATATTTCTCCTGAATTGCTTGATACCTTCTAAATACTGTGTATTAGAAATATCTAATTTCCATTCCTCTACTTTGCCGTATATTTTTTTCATTTTTGAATTTAATTAAGCTTTAATTAGTAGCATATTTAACCAATTATCTGATATGATAGGGACCTATTAAATGTTAAATTTTACTTATGTCTTCCGCCGACTTATATTCTGAAACAATTTCTTCTTACTTTCAAACCTATGTGGATAGTTATTATAAGGCTATTAAATCTATCGACCTAAATTCTCTTGATCGTGCTTTTACAACTATTGTGAAAACAATTGAATCCAATTCTTGGATTTATTTTTGCGGCAACGGTGGCTCCGCTGAGATTTCAAATCATATGGAATGCGATCACCTTAAAGGCACCTCTTCGAATACCTCACTTTTACCAAGGGTTAAAAGTCTTTCTTCAAACGTTGGTCTTATCTCTGCTGTAGCTAATGATATTGATTATTCCGAAGTATATTCTTATCAATTATCACGCGTTGGCAGAGCGGGCGATCTACTTATTTCTGTTAGTTCATCTGGCAATTCTACAAACATAATAAAAGCACAAACTGTTGCTTTATCTTTAGGGATTACAACAATTGCTCTGACCGGCTTCAATGGTGGGGAAAGTAAGAGCTTGGCTAATATTAGCCTACATGTTCCAGAATCAAATTATGGAATTGTTGAAGATGCCCACCAATCGATTCTTCACATTCTTGCTCAATACATTCGTAAAACACATTTAACTACCTCAGAACTCATAACATATTAGGAGTGAATATGAAAACTGCACTCATATTGGGTGGTGGATTTGCTGGCTGTACCACTGCTTACTTTTTAAAAAAGAAAGGATTTCAAGTTACTGTTATTGATTCAGGCGATAACCCAGGTGGTGGTGTATGGACTAATTTTTATGGTGGACATCCTTATACCTTTGGTCCACGCGTATTTTTTTCGAAAAATGACGCTGTAATTTCACATCTTAAAAGTTTAATCAAAATGAGAAGCTTTATCACCACAACTTGGACCTACGTTGAGGATGATAAAAAACTCTATCACTATCCCATTCAGGAATCAGACATACCATTAATGCCTGATCATCATGTAATTCAATCTCAACTTGATGAGAACTCTAAAACGGCAGTTAGTGTTGAAAATTTTGAGTCGTACTGGATTTCAACAATTGGACAAAATTTATATAGTAAATTTGTTAACAACTACTCAAAAAAAATGTGGGGAATTGAGTCTAATAAACAGCTGACAGCTAATTTTGAATGGGTTAATAGGGGCACCCCCATTCGAAATGGAGATACAAGGTTATATGAAGATCAATATCAAGGCTATCCTGAATCTCTTACCGGATTTAATGAATACTTTCTTAAATGCATAGTTGACGTTAATTGCCGATTAAAAACAAAAATCCTTTATTTTGACCCTGATAAAAGAAGTGTTTTCTTAAGCACGGGTGAGTCTATTTCTGCCGATATCATAGTCAATACAATACATGTTGATACTCTTTTCGACTATACGTATGGCCCTTTACAGTACTGTGGTCGAGATTTCCTTCCCATTTGGCTACCTATTAAATCCGCACTGCCAGATGATTGCACATGGATACACTACAGCGGCAGTGAGAGCCATACTCGCGTTACTGAGTTTAAAAAAATTACCGGCTTTCAATCAGATTCGACACTGTTAGGTATTGAGGTCCCATCCTCTAGAGGTAGGTACTATCCCGTCCAAAGCAAACCTGAAATTTTAAAATTCAATCAATATAAATCATTATTTCCGATTAATTTCTATTCCATCGGAAGACTTGGAAAATTTCAATATCAAGGCATACCTGATGCCATCAATGATGCGATCATACTTTCCAATTCAATCTAATTCGTTATAAATTATGAAATATGTAGTTACTGGTGGCGCTGGATTCATTGGCTCTCATATTGTTGATCTTTTAATTTCTGAGGGTTATTCGGTACTTGTTATTGACAATCTCTCGACAGGCATTTTATCTAACGTAAACCCAAAGGCAGATTTACACATTGATAGCATGGGAAACATTGAATCATTATCCCGAGTATTGCGAGGGTATGACGGCGTTTTTCATGCTGCTGCTCTTCCAAGAATTCAGCCTTCCTTTGAGAGACCTCTAGAACACCATGAAGCCAATGTTAATATCACTTTAAATCTTTTATTGGCAATGTCAAAAGTTGGCTGCAATAACTTGGTTTACTCTTCTTCTTCCTCATGTTATGGCAATCCTTCTCAGTTTCCAACACCAGAGAATGCTGATATTAGACCCTTAAATCCGTACGCCCTCCAAAAATATGTAAGCGAACAGTATGCCTTAATTCTAAGCCGAACCTTGAGGATAAAAGTTATAGCACTTCGATATTTCAATGTGTATGGTGATAGGTCTTTTAACATACAAAATCCATTCAATGCCTATAGTTCGGTTATTGGTATATTTGAGAATGCAAAACGGCTTGGGCGCCCTCTTCAGATTACAGGAACAGGAAATCAAAAGCGTGACTTTATTCACGTATCAGATATTGCAAGGGCAAATCTATTAGCAATGATCTCTAATGTACCTTCAGATGTTTTTAACTTAGGCTGTGGCTCACCCATTTCCATACTATCTATTGCAAATTTTTTTAGTAACAACATTAAATTTATACCTGCAAGGCAAGGAGAAGCTGAAATAACTTGGGCTTGCATTGACAAGATATCATCTATCCTAAAATGGGAGCCTCTAATTAATACCGAAAACTATTTAAAAAAATTTCAATCTTCTTTATGAAACCTGAATCATTCATCACACTCTACACAAAAGATATAGTTGATAAGATATCTGAAATTCATAAATTCAAAAAAAAAATAGGTCTATGTCATGGATGTTTTGACCTTGCACACCATGGTCACCTTATTCACTTTGAAGAGGCAAAGGAGTACTGTGATTATCTTGTAGTTAGCATTACTGCTGATGGTTTTGTAAAAAAGGGTCCGGGCAGACCTTTGTTAGATCAACAGGCTAGAGCACATTTTCTTGCGTCTTTGGCCCCAGTTGATGCGGTAATTATTTGCAATGAATCAACCGCTCTTAGTGCAATTCAATTTATCAAACCAAATTTCTATTTTAAAGGTCCTGACTATCTAGATCAATCCGACGACGTTACTGGCATGATAAAACTCGAAGAGGTTGAGGTTACTAAATTTGGCGGTTCACTTATCTGCACAACAGGCAAAAAACTTAGCTCCACGCAACTAATAAATAGTTCAAACCTTCTTAAACTTCCAGCTAATACCAAATTTTTCTTGGACTCCATAAGGGATGAAACTTCTTTTGACGAGGTACTACATTTTATTGAAGACGAGTTCTCCTCAATCAATATAAGTATTATTGGTGATTTGATTATTGACGAATATGTCACCACAATTCCTGTTGGTACCACCTCAAAGTCACCGGCTATATCCACAATTTATTCGGGTAGAGAACTGATGCTTGGCGGTTCAGCTGCCATAGCAAGACATGCTGCTAATTTTGCAAACTCAATTGATTTATTTTGCCAAAAAGGTGGGTTAAATTGGACTTTTGATAACTTAATAGAATCAAATATCCCATCTAACCTCAAGATCCATTGGTCTATTAATGACAATGCATACACCCCACAAAAAGTTAGATTCTTTGGTAGCGGATATCCAAACCCAATTAGAGATCTCAGTCTACATAATTCTCTTAAAACCTCGGAAAATCCTCAAAAATTATTTGAATTAGCTTATCTCAATAACCCTGATGAAGACTATTTTCAACTTGATCGTCTTTTGGCCACTAATAACCTTTATAAATCTATACTTTCAAATTCAGATGTTGTTATTTTTTCAGACTTTGGGCATGGCTTACTTTCTATTAATTCTTGGGATACTGTAAGGGCTCTAGCAAAAATGACTTTACTTAATGTTCAGACCAATTCAACAAATTTTGGTTTTAATCTTATCAGCAAATATAAAAATCCAACTTATGCTTGCATTGATGAACTTGAATCTAGACTTTTTCTTAGCGATAGAACTTCCACAATTTCAACGATATGGAAAAATACTTTTTCAAGAATCAATCCGAAAAGCTTGTTCATCACCCAGGGAAGCAAAGGTATGTATTGCGGGGATTCGAATTACAGCAGTTCCGTTCCTGCTTTTGGAACAAAAATTGTTGACCCTGTGGGAGCTGGAGATGCTGTGCTTGCAGCTCTTGCACTTTGCATGGCAGCCAAAGCACCCTCTCAGATAACTAATTTAATTTGTAGTGCATTTGGGGCCCTAGCCTGTGAAATCGTTGGAAATAGAGAATCAATTTCAAAAGCAAGTGTTATAAAATTTATTAGAGGTATTTATTAATTTGAGTAGTATATTTCTAATGCTCACTCATTAGTGCACGAATTTGATTCTCCGTTAGTTCAATCTTACCTTCAAAAACTTTGAAGAATGCAGCGGCTGCTTGGACGATATTCATTCTCAATCCATCAATATACTTAATATGATTTCTCAAGAATAAGTCATAATCTACAGCATTATCTTTATATCGCAAATCGAATACTTGAGTCTTTTTACTAATGAAAGCTTTTAAATTTTTGTAAGTTATTGCTAATTCCATAAAAGAAACTCCAGTTGCATTTATGAGAATGCAGCTCTCATCATTAAATGAAAGATTTTTAACGTTTTCACATTTATCAACTGTCAAAAGTTTTGACCCCCTAGTTGCAACGACAACATTGCAGCCCTCATTGATCAATCCATAATAAACTGCCTTTGCTGCGCCTCCAAAACCTAGAATAATTATTCTTTTATTTTTAAAATCAATAAAATTTTCTTTGATTGATTCAATAGCACCAATCCTATCTGTATTTATACCGTAAAATTTAGAACCTCTTTTGTATATAAAATTTATTGCTCCAATGCTCCTAGAAATTTTATCAATTTCAATACCTAAATTTGCGCCTAAAATTCTTTCCTTATATGGGTTAGTTATTAATGTGCATTCGAAATCAGGATTACGAAACATTTTTTCAAGGTCATTAAAAAAAAATTCCCTCTTTATGTTAATGGGAATCATTCTTTTTTCCCAATTCAATCTTTGAAATACATGATTCCAAACTTTAGGGGATCTAGTGTTTTCGGCACCATTTTCTGCAATTATGTAACAACTCATAATTAATCTCTATAATCTTCTGTTTATTGCTTTTGCAACCTTAGACATCTTTTCAAAGAGCATTGAAAATGCCTTATAGTCAATCGGTTGTAAAGGATCTACAGCAGCATTTTCTGGATCTGGATGGACTTCAACCATTACGCCATCGGCACCTGCGGCAACGGATGCCAAACTCATGGGCTCAACCCAGTTTCTCCAAAATGTAGCGTGACTTGGATCTGTGACTATTGGAAGCTCACTTATTTCTTTTAATGCTGGAATTATTTGCAGATCCAGTAAGAACCTAGATGTGTCCCTGTGAGTATGAGGGACTGATACCCCTCTTTCGCAAAGAATTAGATTGTCATTACCCTCAAGTAATATGTACTCAGCCGCCCCCATCCAATCCCGCAAAGATGAGCCATAATGTCTCTTCAGCATAATGGGTTTTTTAGTTCTTGCCACCTTCACTAAAAATGGAAAATTCTGCATATTTCTTGAGCCTATCTGAATAATATCTGCAACTTCAGCAACTGCCTCCAAATGATCCTCCGACATTGCCTCAGTGATTATTTGAATACCGGATGCTTTTTTTGCATCCAACAACCAGTTTAATCCCAAGCTACCTGTTTCATTATATTTTTCAGAACGATAGGGAAATGTTAATGGCTTATAGGCCCCGCCCCTTAAAAAATCCACTCCAATTTCTTTAAGCTTAATTGCTGCTTCAATAATCAATTCTTGACTCTCGACCATATTCGGACCAGCAAAAATAGGTATTTTCTGACCCCCAAATATAACGCCATTTACCTCAACAATTTTTCTCCCTTTTTTACTTACTAGTGGGATTTTTTCCTTCAGATCCGATAGGGTAATATCCTTGCCTGGGAATTTATTGTCCAATTTACACTCCTAACATCTTTGAAAAATTTTTATTGCTAACATCAACCCAAGACTCGGCCTCACAACTTACATAGATTGCGTGAATTAATTGCAATACTGGTTTTGCCTCGTATGCCCTGATTAGATCACCAGAGTTTTGTTTTGCACTATTTATATATTGAAATAAATCAATTAACAAATTTTTGTGGCTCAATCCATAACCAGTGGGCACCTCTTCAGAACTATCAAACTTTAACTGTTTTAAAGAACCAGGACTAAATTTAGATATCCATATATCTTGAACTTGATTAATTGCAATCCCTCCTATAGAAATATAGCCACTCTCTCCAAAGATACTAATAGAAGCTTCAAAATCTTTAGGTCTTATGGCAGTTGTGAGCTCTAAAGTTATTTGGCAGCCATTTTCAAAAGCCAATAATGCTGTCATCGTATCTTCCGCCTCGAGTCGATTTGATTGACGCCCCATTTGAGCAACAACTTTTCTAGGAAGCCCTAAAACTGAAACAAGGCAATCAAGATGGTGTATCGCCTGCTGGCAAATCACACCACCATCTAATTTCCATGTTCCATGCCACCCATCATCATAGTACTCTTGAGTTCTGCACCATCTTAAACGCACTGAACCAGAAACTAATTTTCCAAATAAATTCT
>JACCED010098849.1_pt1 | contig 15839 bp, 7 predicted proteins | sample 7455021 | NCBI WGS metagenome assembly JACCED01 (sample SAMN15323456, study PRJNA562643) | freshwater metagenome | isolation source: river surface water | place: USA:Blue River Watershed | collected 2017-08-19 | reverse complement strand
TTTCTGCATTTGTTGTGTTACCATCAAAATAACCAGTATTAATAAAATTATTTTTACTTTTTATAGACATATTATATTATATTAACATATATAAAATAATTTTATATTGTTTTAAAAAACCGAATAACAAACCAATAAAAATTTTCATACATTATTTTTAAAAAAAATATATCGCAAAAAATAAAATTAAATATAGTACATAATTTAATTTTATAATTTATTTGAAGTTTAAAAATTTACCCATTTACCAAACTTGACTAAAAACAAAATAATTTGTTAAAAGAAATTCACCAAGTTCATTTACTACAAATTTGTATGAATTACCAACTCTAAACTGACTCTTAAAATATGTTAATGGATTATTAGACAAACATAAAAGAGTAAAATCTAGTGATGTTAGTAAGTTTGTAACAGTAACATTTATACTTGAGTTTAAGTTTCTTACAACTTGATTTGCAGAATCAATTGGTAAAATTAATAAAGAAGATAATATATCTCTTCCGTTAAATTTCTTATTTCCATTTTTAAATTCATTTAATGATTTAATTCCAACTGCAATCTTTTTAATTTGACTATTTGCAGGAACTTCTATACTTACTTCAATATTTAAATTTGGTAAAATAAACGATGGTGACCATGTTTGTTCTGGTAATAAGTTTTCTTTTATTAAACAATTATAATCATACATTTGTTTTTCATTCGCTGGTATTACTATTGTTTCTAATTTTAATGTTTTACCGAATGTTATTACTTGTTCGTTAGCTAGTGTGTTATTTACAAAATCCATGTTAACAAGTTTTTCATTAATATTTTCATCAAGCATATTGGAACTTATTAATTTTCTTGATGATTTAACAATATTTTGTATTATTCCATTATAATACCATCCAAATGGTAAAACTTCTGGTACATTAGTAACTTTGTATGAATTGCCAATAATATTAGTTAAGTGCATATCAGTTTCCGATAAATCCGTTTCACCTAATTGTGCATTAATTAAGTTAGCAAGGTGTAATTTAGCTCCTGATAAATCTGATTTGGATAAATTAGCTCCTGATAAATTTGAACCTGAAAAGTCAACACGTGACAAGTTGGAATTGCTTAAGTTGAAATTAGATAAATTCATATAGGATAAATTGGCACCGGATAAATCTAAATCTGACAAGTTATTTCCTTCTGCATAAACTACAAGGGTAGTTAATATTTCATCAGAACAATAATTTGTTGATTCTGCTTGATGGGCTTTAATAAATGCTCTTCCAGAACCTACAATTGTTACTATTGAACCGTTAACTGAAGCAACAGAACTATCCGATGAACTAAATGTAAACAATCCACTACTGTTAGTTGTGGGATGTACTAGTTCAAATGATGCAGACCCAATTTGTTTCATAATTGTTGTTACCCACGATAATTGTGGTCTTTCTTTTACAACGATTTGAATTGATACTTGTTTAGATTCAAACCATTGGTTGAATTCTTGAGTTACTATTATGTTCGCTGTACCTAAACCAATTATATTAACTAATCCAGATTCTGTAATTGTTATTACCGGGGAATCTACTTCTGCACATGCAAAAGTAAACTTACCCAAGCTGTCTGATTTAGGATTTGGTATATTAAATGGTAAATCATTGAGTTTCTTAGAAATTACATTAGTGTAAGTTATTGTTGGTTCTTTTTTATTTATGGTTACACTAATGGGTTTGGTTACTTGGTTGTAATTTGCATCTGCTTCTTGTTTAACTAAAATTTGAGCATCACCACTACCATAAATTAACATTTTATTTCCTTGCATACGTACAACATCATGATTATCCGATTTAAATGTAATTTTTCCAATGGGAACTTTATTTCCAGAATTAGTATTTGATACCGCAATTACCGGATCAAGTTCTTCAAAAGTTGTATTAATGCTTTCATCAACTTGAAGAGTTGGATTTGATTTAGAAATTTCAATATCACATTTAATTGTTCCTGGTTCATAATATTTTGTTCCAGCTCTATGAGCAGTTATGGTAACATTTCCGGCCTTATTAAATGTAACTAAACCAGTATTTACATTAACTGGTGCAATCTTAAAATCGGATGATGTATATGTGTAAGTGAATAAACTTGAGTCTTTATTAACATCAGTAGTTTGTGGTTTAACCAATTGATGTGATTTGTCAATATATTCTTTTTGAACCAAAGGGAATGATTCAGTAACAAATGTTGGATTTCCTGGAAGAACAGATAAGGTTGCATCTGCTGTACCAGAATAGTATTTGGAAGTTTCCTGTCTGGTTACAATTACTTTACTTTCTCCAACATCACAAATATTTACAATACCAAATTCATTAACAGTTGCAACCAAAGGCTTATCGTCTAGTTGAACAATAGAATAACTATAAATGAAAGGTATTTCTCCATCAGTTATATCAGATGTGTCAATTGTTCCTAATGTGTCAGCTGAAAAGTTTTCATCAGAGTATTTCTTTGTGTTTGATATTGTAAAGGTAAATGTTGAGTTTGCTTTAATAACAGTGAAAGTTGTTTTTATTTCACGTGCAACAAAATTATCATCAGAAGCCAATGATGCAATTATTTCACATGAGCCCAATGAATTAATTGTAATTACATTATCTTCCATACTTGCAACTTGATTATTTGGAGTTAATGAATATGTAAAGCCTGAAGAACTATTTGATTCCAAACCATAAATATCAGTAATTGTAAAACTAGGGTCAATAATTGTTTTAGTTAATAATGGGAAAACAGTCTCATTTAATGTATCTAAAATTACAGGCGTTGATTTTGCAATATTTATCGTGTAATTTATTATTCCTGCATTGTAATATTTTGTTGCTAATCTTGTCACTTGAACTATTAATGAGTTACCCGCTTTATTAATTGATACAAAACCAGTATCTTCATTAACTGTAATTGAAGTTTCTGTAGAAACAAATTTATATGTAAATTCACTATTGTCACCACTTGTATCGGTTGTTTTTGGTAATTCTAATTCAAATGTGTTATCAATATATTCAAAGTTATAAGTTAATTTTGTTTCTGAACTAAATGTTGCATCTGCTGGTAGTACTTGAACAGGAACATCAATAAAAGATTCTTGATAAATACCTGTGGCTGCTCTGGTAACACGAATTGTACTTGAACCAACATCATCAATTGCAAATTTATCATTTACAATCTTAAGTACCTTTTCTTGATTATCTCCTGGTAATATTTCATAACTATAAACAAATGGTATTGGTTGGTTATTAATATCTTTATCCATAATATCCAATGAAGCTGGTTGAGGAATATCAAAACTAACAGATTCATAATTTAGTTGTTGGTCAATACTAAAAGAAAAATTACCTATGGATTTATCCACTTTTAGTGTAATTTCAGTATTACCATAAGTAAAATTATCAGTTGCATCAACATAAGCTGATATTATTACAGTACCTGCTTTTTTAGTCAAGGTTACTAAACCAGAAGTTTCATTCACGGTTGCAATACTTGAATTCCCAGATGAAAATTTAACTGGGTTTGTTGAATTTGATACAGGATTACAAATGGCTTTAACGTCAATATTACCATCCATTGTATGTGCGTTTATTTGGTTAAAATTGCCAGTAAATGTGGGAACCGATGGATTTATTATTATATCAATTTCCATAGTGGTTTCTTCATAATATTCAGAAGTTCTAGTTATTATAATTTTGTTTGTTCCAGCTCCTAAAATTGCAAATTTGGTTCCAGAAACATATTGAATATGTTTAACTTCTTCTAAAACACCAAAAGTATAATTAAATTGATCGTTTCTAAAAATATCTAGTTCATCTATTTGTTCCAAAGTAAATTCACCATCTGTAAATTGATATGTTAGTTGTGATGATTTAAACCCGCCAATAGGAAGAGGTATTTTATTGACATTTAAAGTTATCATAACAGATTGTTCAGTAAAATTACTATCAGAGAATTGAGTTGCTGTTATTTGAACTTGTCCAATTGAGTTTAATTCAATTTTGTTATTATTTTCAGTACTGATAGATGCAATTTCAGATTGGTCCATAGATAAAGTAAAATCACCTGTACTCGAACTTTCAGATTCAGTAAGTAAAAAGTCTTTTTCAATTATAAAATTACCGAGCGAAATAACTTTGTTAATAATGATAGGAGTTAGTGTTTGGGTTGATTTATTAATGGTTAAATTAAATGATTTTTCAACCAATTTATAATTAGTTGTTGCAAGTCTTCTTGCTGTGATTTTAACTGGGGTTTCTGATGCTCCTAATATTTTAACGGCTAAATAAGGCTCATCAAGTACTTTTTCAATAGTAGCAATTAGTTCATTAGTTGTTTCAAATACATATGTAAAATCATCAATATCCTCAGTTGTTGGGTAAGAAATTCTAAATTCTTTATCCAAATAAGTTTTTGTTATGTCAGTGTTAAATGTAAAATTACCATCGGCTTTACTAACTTCTAAATCATATGTAATTGTTTTTTCTAAGAATGTTCCATCTGATTCTTGTGTTGCACTAATAGTAGAACTACCAGCACCAACAATTCTAATAATAATAGATTTTACTTGAGTTTCTGGATCTACAGATTCATCAATTACTGCTACTGAACTTTCTGATGATTCAAATTTAATAGGTGACCCAGTTTCATTATCGTAATCTTCAAAATCAATTACAATATATGTGTTAGGTGCAAATACAACTGGACCAGCAAAATGTAGGTTTGAAAAATCTGCACTGATTTTTGCTACATCAATTGTGATAGTTGATGAACCAGATAAAAAGTTATCAGTACCTGCTTGAGTTACATTAATAATTATAAGACCTCCGCTAATCATTGTCACTACTGCATTTTCATCTAAATCTTTTTCTATTGTTGCTGTTCCAACACTGTCGCTAGAAATGGCATAAGAAAAACCACCTGCTGAATTATTACTTGTGGGCTTGTTAATTGTAAAAACTTTATTTCCCATGGTTTTACCTGTAACCACAATATCAGTGAGTTCGGTTTGAGCACGTGCAATATTTAATCTTATGCTTTGTTCCCCTTCTAAATAATTGGTTGTTTCAGTTCTCTTTGCTATAATTGTTATTGGGGTTTCACTTGTTGTTGCCCCTAATATTTCAACTGTTAATTTTCTTTCAGTTGGTTTGTCAGTTAATTCAACTAAATTTGAATCGGTAGTAAACACATATTCAAAATCACCTAAATCCCCTGTTACTGGGTAGAGAATATCAAATGGGACATCTAAATAAGTTTTTGTTATTGTGGTGGAACCTTCGTATTCAAATGTAAAATCAGCTGGAGCCTGGTTAATAGTTATATTAACTGGAATTTTACCAGCTGTATAAAAATCTGTTGCTTCTCTTGATACTACCATTACAGCTGGTACTACCCCAGTTGCTTGATGAATTTCAAATTTACCATCAGTTCCAATAGTTAAGTATGATTGAGAATCAGTTTCAATATCATAAGAGTAAATAAAATCTGTTCCTACAGCCAAATCATCTGATGATGTTGGTACACCAGGAGCAAGTGGAGTTTGACCGTATGTTAAACTAATTGAGTCAAGAGTAAATAATGGAATTGACTGGTCAATAACCAAATCAATTTCTTTGGTTCCTAAGTTGTAGTATTCAGATTCAATTCGTGTTACGCGGATTTTTGTTGTTCCTGTATTTAAAATGTTAAATTTGTTTTGGTCAAAATTATATTCGGCAATTAACTTGTCATCAACTGTTGGTAATACTTCATATGTATAAGTAAATGTTTCTCCACCAAAGGTATCTGTTTCTTCTGGAATAACAACTGTAAATGTTTTATCGTTGTACTCTAATGGTGTTTTACTTAGAGTTATTTCTGGTAATGTTGGGGTAATTTTGCCAATTGTTAAATCAAATTCAACAGATGTTTCAGTATAATTCAAATCTGCTTGTTGTGTTGCAATTAATGTTACTGAACCTGACTTTTCCCATGAGATTGAACCGGAATTAATTGAAACTACTGGAACATTTGAATTGCCCGATTTAATTGCATATGTAAATTCACCAGTACTGTCTGAATCAGTATTACCGATTAAGTCGTCTTTAGATAAAGCAAATGCGCTGTCATTAACAACCTTAACAATACCAAATCCAGTTAATGTCTGGGTATATTTGTTCACAGTTAAGGTTATGCTTTGTTCCCCTTCTAAATAATTTGTTGTTTCATATCTTTTGGCGGTAATTGTTATTGGGGTTGTTGATGCACCTAAAATTTCAACTGTTAGTTTTCCTTCAGTTGGTTTGTCAGTTAATTTAACCAAATTTGAACTAGAAGTAAAATCATAAACAAAATCACCCAAATCCCCTGTTACTGGATAGTAAATATCAAATGGTTCATCCAAATAAGTTTTTGTTATTGTTGCGGAACCTTCGTATTTAAATGTGAAAGTAGCTGGAGCCTGAGTAATAGTTAAATCTGTTGATACTGGGTTAGGTGCTTCATAGTAATCAGTAATTGCATCTTGGCTAACTGTGATTATTGTTGTACCAACTTTTAAAATAGTAATTTCACCATTTGTATCAATTGTAGCAACGGTTGTATCAGATGAAGTATACGTTTGATGGCTTGTTACAATATTACCATTACTTGTGCAAACTGGTTTGGTAAAGTTTATTTTACCTTGAGTAAATACAACAGGTTCTAAGTCATTTATAGTAAAATCAGATAAAACTGGTTTTGCTTCACTAACAATCAATTCTACTGGTTCGGATATGTATTCGTTATAATTAGATGTTGCTGCTTGTTTAAATGTAATTAATGATGTTCCTGCCTTTTTAAATACTAAAGTTGGTACTGATTCTAACACTAGCACACTAACAAATTCGGGGTTAGATGAATAATAAGTAAATGCACCAGTACTTGCAGAAGTAGGAGCACTAATTAATGATGAGTATCCAACTTTTTTAGTCGCAGTAGAAAAATCCAATTGAGTAATTTTTAATTTGCTTGATGTCGCTGTTGTGCTTAAGGTTGCTTTATTTACTTTAAATGTTGCAGTTTTGGGAGTAGGAGCAGAATATTTAGATGTTGGGTTTTGCCCAACTGTTATTGTTACGGTTTGATTTTCTTGATTTGCTCCATTAATTGTTATTAAACCATCTGATCCAATTGATGCAACACCAGATAAACTTGAACTATATGTTAAAGTACCATTAGAATTAGTTTTTGGTAAAGTAAAACTAAATGGTTCATCACCATATGTTTTATCGGAAATTTCAAATGTTTCAAGTAAAGCTACAGCCGGGTTTATGGTTAATTCTGCACTTACAAAAGCTGAATCAAGATATTTGTTTGTTTCTAATTGTTTTATTATAATATCTACACTACCACCATCATGAATTGTTATTAAACCATTTGAATCAATTGATGCAATCGAAGGGTCAGATGATTCAAAAATTAATGCCCCATCACTTGCGCTAGTTTGATGAGGGACAGGAAATGGCTCATCACCATATGTTTTAGAACCGATCGTAAAAGTTGTCAAAATTGGTGTTGCTTTAGTAATTGTAAAGGAAGCATATACGGGATTAGACGCATTATGAGTATTTGATGCTCCTTGTCTAATTTCAATTTCAACAGTATTAGAAGATACTCCAATAATATCATTAACTTTATGTATTGTAATGATTCCAGTAAATTCACCAATAGATGCTATTTCTGGCTTGTTGGAATAAAAAGTAAAAACTCCTGTAGAATTATTAGTAGATGGTTTTGGAACAAGAAAATCAGAAGCCCCATATACTTTATTACTAATTGAAAATGTTCCTAAATTTGTATCAGCTTTTGTTACAGTTAATGTATAATTTGATATTGTAACAGAATTAAAATTAGTACTTGCAGGTTGAGTGATAATGATAGATGTTGTTCCTAATGCTTTAGTAGTTATTAGTCTTCCGTTTATTGTTGCAACAGATTCATTTGATAAAGCATAAGTTATTGCTGGTTTGAGTGAATCAGTATTAGTGCTAGTAATTTCTGATAAAGCAAATTCAGACTGGCCTAATGGAACTAAATGGTCGTGGTATGAATTAAAAGTTGGAGTTTCTCTTTCAACAGTTAGGTGGTTAGAATTATAAACTATTATGTAATCGTTTATGTTTGTTCCCAAACCTGAAATTTCAGAAGATTTTATTACATTTGAATAATATCCTGCATTTAAGTTTGTTGGTGTTATATTCATAGAGTTTAACTGACTGTTTACTATTGTTTCATATGATAATCTTACTGATGTTACTTTATCTTTTCCGAAAAATAAATTAGGACTATTAGTCACAGTGTAATTTCCAGTTTTATTTTCATCAGAAATAACACCAAGGGATAAACTTTTACCATATGTTAATGTTCTTGAATCTGGTGATACTGTTATTGTTACAGTGTTTAAAACACCAAACCAATCACCTTGATCAGTCCATGTAGTTTGATCAAAGTTTATATCGATAGTTTCCATTGGTTCACTATCATAATAAAAAGAATATACCTTGTAATTATAGTCAGATGTTTTAATAAAATTCATTACAAGCCATTTTAATAAATCTGTATCCTTTACAGTAAATAAGTTTTTTGACAACCATTTACCATTACCAATTCTTGTAAGTAAATCATTTTTATTCATTCTACATTCGTTATTATCAATATATTCCATATTTTGTAATGATTTCAATGAATAGATTTTACTTGTATTACCTACTGTAATTTGGAATTGAATATCTTCATTATATGTTTCAAATTGTCCACTTGCTGCTTGAGAAATATTTATAGTTACATATTGACCGGGAGGTGTTGGTTTAACATATGAAACAACTTGTTTTTCACCAACTTTTACTATAGATACACAACTTGCATAAATATCATTTTTAACAGTTAAAACCAATGGAGCATCCAAAGAATTACTTGTAAATATTTGCGGACGTGTACCAATCTGTTTACTTGTGTAAAAGTAATCAAATGTTGGTTTAATATTAATTGTAAATTCAGCACTAATTGAACTTTCAACATATTCGTCAGTTGCTGCTTGCGTTGCTGTTATTGTTGTTACACCTTTACTTTTTATATATATACTATCATTGATAACTTGTGCAACTGATGGATTACTTGATGTATATGTAAATGCACCCAAACTATTTGAAACAGGTTTAGTAATGGGATAATAATCATTTAATTTCAACAATAAAGTTACTTTATTAACGTGTGTTATTGGATCTGTATAAAAATTTGTAAAAGTTGGGGCTTGTTGAACAAATATCTTTGTGTAAGTTGAACCGGATGAATAAATATCATAGGCTTGTTGAGTTGCTGTAATTATAGCTGTACCAACGCCTTTTACTTGAACATAACCTGTTGTTTGGTTGATATCTATAACTGAAGTATCACTTGATGTATATACAAATGCACCAAGACTATTTGATGTAGGTGGATTGATAGTAAATGGTTGTGTATTTGAATTTATAATTAGCTTATTAAAATTATCTAAAATTGGTCCCTCGTTTGAATTTTTTTTCCAAAATAAAGTTGGTTTTAAGTCCGGATTTTCTTGCCAAAAATAACCATATCCATTTGTCATGTATTGCGAATCATCTTGAAACTTAAAATAAACTTCCATAATTTCTCCGCCCCCATATTCACCATAATTAATTCTTATAAAATAATCTGTATTAGCTTTCATATAAATTGAACCATCACTATTACTTGCAATTAACTCAGTACTACCAGCATTTGCACCAACCCATAAATGCGATGCATCATCTGATATTGTTTTAAATTTCCAATTTCCTGTGCGATTAGGTCTAAAATAACCTGTCCACTCAACAGAAAAATAATCTCTTGCAGTACCAACTTCATTATTAACTCCCCCTGCTATTGTTGCTATTTCAGTAATTTTATTGCCTGTAATGTAAGGTATAGCATAAGTAAAATATGATGAAATTCCATTATAGTATCCTTCAACAAATTTATATCCCAAACCAGGAGTTAAGGTTGGCTGCATTTTAATTTTTTTATTTGTCATTTGGGGAAAACTAATTGTTCCAGATTGTGTGTAGTACATATATTGGTTTTTGTAAACATTAACTGTGTCATATGTATAATATTCTGTAAGTGAATTAAAAATACCAATGACAAAAGGTTGAGTTGATTGAATTGTATTGGGTTGATGAATGTTAAAACTAATATTACCATTTGATTCAATTTTAACTTGCATTTTAATCATGTTGTTTAATGTGTCGTCGTATTTTTTAGCGTTCCATTCAATTACTAAAGATTTTGATGTTAAATTTGAAACATATCTAATACCATCACCAATCAAATATAAATCACTCCATCCAATCGCAATTGATGGTGTTGAAATATTGTTTATGTTTGCACTTTGATAACTGGTTGTAATTGGATTTGTTGAATTTGATTTTAAAAGTTGAACTAAACCATTTGGAGACACTGAAAAATATTCATAAATTGTGTTGAAAAATACAATCTTAAAACCAATTGGATAAACTGTTGATACTTTATCATCAACACCAGCACTGAGAATTTGAATTGGTATTCCTAAACCTAATGATTCAATATCAGTAAATGTTTCGGTTAAAGTTGTCCAAACAGTATTAGTGTCTGAAAATCTATTACCAGACGGTATGCTTATGGGTGTGATAATGTCAAGAGTTTCCTTATAATTTACAATATGTTCATTAAAATAAATATCAGCAATATTTTCATTTGAACTTTCCATTATCCAATCCCCGTTATTTGGATTTCCAGTAAGATTAGTTGAATAGTTAACAGTTAAATTTGGAAACTTTGTATTCAAATAACCTAATTCAATTTCAAAAAAACTGTTGTTAAAATTACAGGTTATTAAATCTATTGTTAATGGAGTTTGACCGTATGATTCAATAAGCTCAACTATTTCTCCAGTAAAATAAATTGACTTTATTTTATTGTTATCTCTATCAAGTTCATCAAAATAGTAGTCTGTTGAACCGAATGGCATTCTTGTATTGGAATTTGCCCAAATGAAGCCAATTCTACTTGCCAAATAATCAAAGTTTTTTAAATTAAAATCTATTGTATTAATTTTAACAGAATCTTTCAATATTTGGTAATCTGGAATGTTTGGATCAATAAATAAAATTATAGACATGTATATAATTATGTTATAAAATATTTATTTTTTGCTAACTTATTTTTTTATGCCATTTATGCAGTTAACAAAACAAGGTACCAATTTTATCTATTTTAAACCAAAGATTTTAATTGGAATATTTATTTAATCAAACTTGATAATTTAAAAAAAAATTCGCGCGTGTCATTTTTTCTCAATTATATAACTTTGATAATATTAAATAAGCAAAACAAATATAATTTAACAAAAAATTATATGTGATTTTAATGGAGTTTTAGTTATTAAAAATATAATTGAAATTATATAATGTAAATTCCATAAATAAATTATATTATATATAAAATATAATCTCCTCAAAAATTATATATCCCATCCTCACCATATACTCTCGGATAAAATATTTGGGTTATAATTTTAATAGAATTATATATCAAAGTGTTTTTCTTTTACTTTAGTGGAGACTAATTTAAAGTTATCAATATCTGAATCAGAAGATTCAGAATCACTCTCTGATTCTTCTGAAAATTCCACTTCATCAATCTCACCAATTTTTTCTATATCTGACTTATATTTTTCAGATACTTTATCAATTGTTATATTATCATCTGTTAATAATTGATTCCATGTGCTGGATATTATGTTTTTGTTATTATAAGATATCATATTTAATTGGTTGTGAAATTCGTTTTTTCCTTTTTTTTGGAAAATAAAAGATTTTAATGTGCTTAGTTTTTCCCCAAATTGTTTGGGTTTTACTTTTGAATCTTTATGAATTTGTTCTAATTTTGTTAAATAGTTTATAAGTGCTGCATCATATATTTCTTTTTTACTTTTTTTTACAATTGTATTTGTTTTTTTGTCATAAACATTTACATATTTGTCGTTAATTGCACTTGTGTAAAATATATGGTGTTGAGGAATTTTCTCATTAAAGTTTAAGTGCTCAGCAAGCGATATAATTGAGTTTAATCCTTGATCCATTATATGTTGTTTTTCCGCGGGTAACAATAAATTTATATCTTCATCGCCTAGCCCACATAAATTAATTATTTTGTTATTGTGATTATTTAGGGTGTTTATAGAACCAATATTTATTATTTTTTTATTGGGTTTCTTTTTAAGTTTTTCTATTTCTTCCTTTAGTTTTTCTATTTCTTGGTATAAAACAGTATTATCTATTTTTTGTTTTTGTTCTTGATTTTTTTTGCATGTTTTATAATGGCGTTTAAGATTATCAATACGAGAAAATTCTCCATAACAGTGTTCGCAAACACAACCTGACTTTTTACTAGGGGAAACTATAGTTTCGTTACTCTGGGTTGGTGAGGATGGCCTCTTTATAATTGAGGATTTTAAAATATTTTTACTATGAAACTTTTTGTTGTGTATCCATAGACTCTGATACGACGAATACTCTTTTATACATATATTACATTTATATTCCATAAAGTTTATTAATTATATATAATATATAACAAAATTATATCCTTAAGTATTTTATTTAATGAGTTAAAATATATAACTGAGGAGTTGGGTCGCGCGCGCGAGAATTTTTTTTATAAATCAGCACATTTTAAACAAGAAAATATTGAATAATTAATTTTTTAATAATTAAAATTAACCTATTTAATGGAATCAATCGGTAACTATATAAAACAAATTTTCTCATTTGGCTCATCTAATAATATGTTTTATAGTAGCCGAAGAATAAAAACAAATTATGAGTGTGGAGTTTGTCGCAGTACTGGACGTGTACCAAATATGTTAGGTCGGTTTGTTAAAATTTCAAATACACAAGAACAGTGTAATGGTTGTGGAACAGTTTATACAACAGTTACAACAGTTAAAGCAAATTCTAACCAAGTAGCTCCAGTAGCATCATGTGTTATGATACGAAATTAGTTATTTTATTAAAATTTGATAACTTTAATAAAATTATAAACCCATTAGTTTTCTTATGGCTTCTAAACTTGGTTCAACATCTGCATCCACAGTAGGAACAATAATAACATTACCGATTAATGATTGAAAAAGAAAATCAATATTTGGTGTAATAATACTAAGAATTTTATCTAAACCTCCAGGAATAGGATAAATTATACCAATATTAATTGACCTTTTTTTTGTGTAAACAAAATTATTTTTTTGTAATGCCTCATCGAATAATTTTTCATTATCTACAAGAAACCATACAGTACCTCCAGGAACAACAGCATATGCATCAAAATTAATTTTATAGTCTTTTGATTTAGAAACAACAGTAATAAATTTATTCTTAATCGCGTATGCTGACTGTATGATAAGTGGAGGTTTGGTTTGTGCAAATAATATTTTTTGTAAATAAATATCATTTTGTATAAACGTTACATCTGATGTTGATATATCTAATGTTTTTTGTGCTTCTTGTTCAGTTAGCTTTTGACCAACATTAACTTCATCCGTGACAACATCAGTTTTTAATATATTATCACGTGTTTTTTTACTTAACTCGTCAAGTTTAACCATTAAATTTAATTGAGAAATTAATTTAATAAGTTTTTAATTTGTTGCATAACTTCGTTATTTTTTTGTTGGTTTTGCAAAATAAGACAAGTATCTCCAAGTGCATTGCAAAAAATAATAACTATTGGTTCTGTTATTGTTGTTGATATTTTTCCGAAAAATTCACTTAATCCTCCTGGAACTGGTTGGATTGCTGATATGATTATTGCCCGAGTTTTTGTATAGGATACTTTATCTTCTTTTAATTTTTCTTCGTATAGGGTTTCTTTGTTAACCATGATAAATAAATTTTCACCAACCGCAATACCCCCATCAAGAAGAATTTTATTATTTTTTGTTCTTGTTGTATTTTTTTTTAAGCTTTCTTTAAAAACAAAAACAGTTTGTGTTCTAATTACTGGATTTGCCCTTATAATATTAAGTCGCATATTTAACACGTTAGAAACTGTACCAAAATTACCATCAACTATTGTTGGAATAGTTGACTTGTCAAGAATTTTTTGGTTTTGTTGTAATGAACTCTTTTGGTTAATTTTAATAAAGCTTAACTCATAGTCTGTTTCTGTTAATATTTTTTGTTGAGATTTTTTAGGTAAATCTGTAAACTTAAACATTATTATAATGTTTTACAAATAAAATTATAATTATAATCCCATAAGTTTTCTTATTGCTTCTAAACTAGGTTCAACATCAGCATCTGATGTAGGTACAATAATTAAATTTCCAATTTCTGACTGGAAAACATGTTCGATATTTTGGGTAATAACATTTAATATTTTATTAAATCCACCAGGAATTGGATAAACAACACCAACACTAATTGCTCGTAATTTTCTAAATTGAATTTGTTCTTTATTTAAGATTTCTTCAAACAAGCTATTATTACTAACCATAAAATATAAATATCCACCTGGAACAATAGCATATCCATCAACATTAATTTTGTAGTCACGAGTTCTTGTTGTTGCTTTAACAAAATTATCTTGATAAACATAAACTGATTGAATTGAAAGTGGTGGTTTTGATTGTGCAATTTTTATTTTATCTGCATATACGTTATGTAACTCAACAATAATATTAGAGGTTGAAATATCGAGTGTTTTTTGAACTTCTTGTTCAGTTACTTTTAGTCCAACGCCTGATTCATCAGCAACAATATCTGATTTTAATATTTTGTCACGTGAATTTTTTGATAGTTTTTCAACAGTTACCATTAAAAATAGTAAAGAAAATTAAATAATATTTTTAATCTGTTGAATAACAGCCTGATTATGTAATGGGTTTTGTAAAATAAAGCAAGTATCTCCAAGTTCATTACAAAATAAAACATCAATTGGTTCTGTAATCTTACCAAATAACTGGTTTAAACCACCAGGTACAGGCTGAATAACCGAAACTATAATTGACTCTTTTTTAATAAAACTAATATTATCGGCTTTTAGCTTTTCTTCATATAGTGCGTCTTTGTTAACTAAAACATATTGGTCTTTGTTTGGCAAAATAAGCATTCCATCAATGTTAATTTTATTTGACCTTGTTCTCCATGTATTATTTTTTGGTTCATCATTTAATATATAAACATATTGGGTCCTAATAGCTGGTTTGTTCATAATTGCTTCAACCTTAGCGTTTAAAACTTCAGATACTGAACCAAATGTTGAACCAGATGTTGATATGTTAGTTGATTTATCTAATATTTTTTGACTTGCTTGAAGAGAGCTTTTTTGATTAATTCTAAGAAAACTTAATTCATAATCTGTTTCTTCTAAAATTTTCCTTTGAGTTGATTTTGGTAAATTATTAAATTTATACATTCTTAATTTTGCTTAGAAAAATTAATATATAGTAATATTTAATAATTAATAATTAATGGATAGATTTGAAACATATAATAAAATAAGCGGGAAGCTTATTGTGTTACCAGATGATGAAATTGACAAAATAACAAATCCAAATGCTGAATCAGAAAAAATAAAATGGGGTGTATACGGTACAATAAAAATCGATGGAATAAATGTGTTTTATAAAAAAATACCTTTATCTGATATGTTTGCATCAAATCAGTTTAATACATCAAACTTGTACAAAATTCCTGTAAATTGTAACTATGGATTTGGAACAGCAGGTGTAAATCCATGGAGAGAACTAATAACTCATATAAAAACATCAA
>JACCED011984503.1_pt1 | contig 15842 bp, 14 predicted proteins | sample 7455021 | NCBI WGS metagenome assembly JACCED01 (sample SAMN15323456, study PRJNA562643) | freshwater metagenome | isolation source: river surface water | place: USA:Blue River Watershed | collected 2017-08-19 | reverse complement strand
TGCTTGATTAACTGGATTAGGATTAAGTTTTCTAACAAAGTTTTCTAATACCGTACCTACACCTTCTGCTGTTAATGGTTTTAGATTTTTATTAAGTGCTTCAATTCCACCTGCTAATTCTTTAGCTTTAGTGTTTACTGTTTCAAAACCGCGGCCTGCGCCAGCACTAATGTCTTTCATTAGAATTTCCATTCTATTGATTAATGCGCCTGGTTCTGTTGATGTTTCTGCGGCTTTACGCTTTGCTTCGTTTTCACGACGCATTCTGTCTAGTTCTTCATCAACAGTTGTACCTTTTTTCTTAGCTTCTAGTTCTGCGGCTTTTAATAATTGACCATATGATAAAACGTTTCGAGTTACTTCAGCTTGTGCTCGTCCGTACTCACCAGCAGATGTTGCTAATGATGCTCGGGATCTTAATTCATCTTTATTGCTGGCTATTCGTAATGCTTCAGCGTCAATTTCGCTTTGAATTTGTCTGCGTCTCTTTTCGTCAGCTTCTGTTGTGCCTTTAATCTGAGACATTTGCTCTAACAAGCCTGCAAACTTAGGACCCATTGCAGCCACTTTGGCATTGTCTTCTGCGTTACGTACACCACCTGTTGAGTAAATTGTTAAAACATCTTGGAATTCTTTTCCGTACTTACCTAGATCAGTTGTAGATCTTTCGTAGGCCGCACGTTGATCTTCATCCATAGCCGCAAGTGCAATTTCTACTTCGGCTTTTTTCATTTGATCTTGGATTTGTTTTTCCTGTTGCTGTCTGCTAATACCCGTTAAGCGAGCAACGTTATCCATTTCAGTTGCCATTTCTTGCGCCGCGGCAACTACACGCATTCTATTGCGTTCGTCGTTCATGTCTAAACCACGACGATTAATTGCGCTAATTTGTAGAACTTTGTTAAGTTCTTCCATGCCAACACCTGTGGCATTCAATTGTCTTACAGTTGGCGATTCTGCAAAATCTTTACCCATTGCAAGAAATACTTCGGCACCTTTTTGTGCGCTTCCAGAAAGTCCAGCAACTTTTTGTCCAGACTCTTCCATGAACTTAGCGAACTCTGGCATGCTCATGCGAGCACCAGTTACTGCTTTAGAAAATAATCCTAAATTGTTGTCAAAATTTGCTCCACTTCGACCAACTTGATTAAGAACAGTATTCATGGCAATCATCTCGCCACTTATCTTTTCAACAACTGAACCTAATGCTTTTCCTAGCGGGCCGCCAAGGCTTCCAATTACCTTAGTCATATCACTAAGACCGTTAGATAACGTATATGTTCCAGTGGCTAATTTAGACAAACTGCCTACAACATCGTTAGTAGCTGAAGCGAAACCGGTCGCTATCTCCATACCTTTATTGGTAGTTGGAGGGCCGCTTTTGCCTATTAATGCTTTTATTTGTTCGGTAAGAGCACGGACTTCATCTTCTAGTGCCATAAAAAAATTCCCAGAAATATACGTATATAAATACTACGACAATATATTTATCCGGAGCAAAATATGGCACAAAATCCGTTACAACAGTTCTTTAGACAGCCAAAAGTGTATGTTAGCTTGCCTAGTCAAGGAATCTACAATAGACCTGGAACTATCCAAGGCGATCCAGCACGTTTACCAATTTATGGCATGACTGGTATGGATGAAATCATTATGAAAACTCCAGATGCGTTATTGTCCGGAGAAAGCACAGCAAAAGTAATAGCCAGCTGTTGCCCAGCAATTAACGATCCATGGGATTTGTCTTTATTAGACATTGACTTATTGTTAACTGCTATTCGTATTGCTACGTTTGGCAACGAATTATCCGTAACAACTGTGTGCAATAACTGTCAGGCAGAAAACAACTACGACATTAATTTAAATGCTGTTGTTGATTATTTTGGTACTTGTGTTTACGAAAACACACTAGTAATGCAAGATTTAACTGTTACTACACGCCCACTGAACTACAGACAAAGTTCACAGTTTTCAATTAAAAACTTTGAAACTCAGCAACGATTAAAGCAGTTGGCAGATATTACAGATTCAGAAGAACGTAAAGCCGCTATGGACGGATTGTTTGCAGAAGTAGCTGGCTTGCGTAACGAGGTATTATCGTTAGCAATTGAAAGTGTCAACACTGGATCTACTGTTGTTACTGAACGTCAATATATTCGCGAGTGGTTAGATAATGCTGACGCCAGTGTAGTAAAAGCAATTTCGGAACACGTTGAAGCTAATAAGGATCGCTGGATGACTCCAAAACAACATGTTAAATGCGATCATTGCGAACACGAGCAAGACATTTTTATTGATTTAGACCAGTCAAATTTTTTCGAAAAAGCCTAATTAGGTTACCCGCCTCTGAAATTGAAGAGTATCTAGTTAGGCTAGAAAAAGAAATAAAAGATTTTAAAACAGAATTATCCAGAATAAGCTGGTATATGCGGGGAGGAGTAACAATACATGAACTTCTGCATATCTACTCTGCTGACGACAGAGATTCAATGTATACTGTAATTAAGGAAAACGTTGAAACAACTAAAGAATCTGGTCTACCGCTACTTTAAAAGTTGCGCTTGATTCTACCATATTCGTCTTTTTCATATCCGCCGCTGTAGCTAGGAATTTTGTCGTACTCTGCTTGACTTGCGGCATCTTTCTCTTTTTGCTTCTTGTCGTACTCAGCGGCTGCGGCTGGGTTAGTATACTTCTGCACTTCGTTTTTACCAATCTTTAATGCTTCGGTTATCCAGCCACCCATCATATCGCGTATGAATTTTAAACTTGGCTCATTATTAATCTGACCAAATGTATCAGCTACAATTAGTTTAGCTAGCATGTCTTGTCCTGCTGGAGTTAATAACCAACCGTTAAGTGCAGTTTGCGATGCTTTGTTTAATCCTTGTGCTAGGCTGGCCAGTGGACGCCATGAAGCAATTCCAAAACCTCCAGGTATTGCCCATGCAACTGATAAAATTTTATTACCTATAACTGCGGCCGCTACACGCCCTACACATTCATTTAACCAGTATTGTGCAGACTCACGGAATACATTTTCCTCCATCTGACCTGATTTAAATGAATAATAGTCTTTACCAATATGATATGCACATTCTAGTATTGGTTCGTAAATTGCCAACTTGTACATAACTGATGCAATAACATCGAAACTACTGCCAAATATGCTTTTAGCAGTTGCAACTTTTGAATTAGTCTTTGCAAGTTTTTGAGTAATACGGCGAAGAATACCAGGCTGAAACTTCTCTGCTTCTTTAGTTGCGGCTTCAATGACATCGTCTGCAATGCCCTGTGCCTTTAATTCATATCGACCTTGCATGATAACATCTTCGAGATTTAGACCTTTTGATTTTGCAGACGTTGCCCATGCTTCGGCAATTTCTTTAGCAGTTAACTTTTGTGATTTAGCTAATCTAGCTAAAAAGGCCAATGCCTTATCGATCTCAGTAGCCGCTATCTTCTCTAGCACTCCTAGAAAAGGACTTAATCTACTTTCGCTGATAATCTGATATACTTTCATGCAAATCTCTCGTGTTCTATATTTAGTTACTTTAAAGATGAACTACGTTCATCTGTTCTTCGCTATCGCTCGAACTTATTTGTTTTTAATATTATCAAGAAGTAATTAGCAAACATTTAAAACGCGAAGCGTTGCGATATTATCTAGATTGTGTAGTCACACTTAGCCCTTGCGGGCAAAGTTTGAACATTATCTGAGTTGAGCAGTTCACTTAGCGTTTACACTACAAGCATTTCTGCTAGCTTAGGCGGTCATCCGGTACCTAATCGTGCTGTCTTATTATGACGGCGGGTCTGTACATATACGCTAACATACGCACAGCCGTGGGCTATTAACCCTCTTTTAGCCTTTGAATCCTGTAACTACAAATCAAATGGGTTGTATGTAGGCATATCCCATCAACGTCCTGTAAAGGATAGTGATTTGCATCTCTGACACCAAGCAGAACTACCTTACCGTCACACATCAGAACGGATTTCGGGCACTATATCGTCGCCAGTGCGGGCTTATTTGGCGTTATTTTGCCTTGTTTTCTTGAGCCTTGAGTATGTGTGAACCATGTACACGGACTTGAATATGGCCGTTATACCAGGCTTTTGATTCCAATACTCTGTTTGAGAATTGCTCTCGAGCCTCTATGTAACTGCATTCTGCTTTGGATTTACAATAAAAAAGTATGTCTCTACGGAAGTTTTCTGCGCCTAGCTTGCTTATGTCTTGGGTTAATTCTGGACTCGAGCCATAATAATCTCGCCAGTCTGAATCAACTTTACTACGAATTTTTTTCTTTTTCTTAGTGCCGTTTTTTAGCTTTACTGTTTTGTAGGTTGTTTTTGAAAATTTAGCTAGTTTTTTGCCTATGTATTTGCGCTGATTTGTGAGATTAGTGATGAGATAAACAAAACCGATACAGTCTTCGGGTAATGTTTCTACTAGTTGATTTTCGTAATACCATGACATGCTGGTATATAGTCATCAACTTCATCTAGTGCCTGGAGTTTTGAATTGATAAAGTGAATCTATTTTGGTTTTAAAATAATCTGCAATATACTGTTGACCTAATTCTAAAGGGTGCCCACCAGGACCGTAAGTAACATCTACATGCGGAGCCAACATCTGACTGATGCTGGCGTTATATAAATGCTGATCTAATCCTACTTTCCGAGTTATTTGCCAAAAATGCGAAGCAAACTGCGGATCATGTGCGTGGTCTTCGAGTATACTCCAGTTGTGCCTAAAAACATTTGTGCCTATGTATGAGATGCGATTCTGTTTTAAGAACGCATCCATTAAAATTATTTGTTGTAGATACTGTGTCAAGTCACTAGCATCACTACTGTACTTGCCCCATATCTCGTTTGCTATAGGATGTTGGCTGTTGTCAGCTAGTGGTCCTACAAAATCTTGCCAAAAGCCAGTGGCGTTGTTAAACAGCTCAAAACGCTGTAGCTGTGTCCACGCAATGATAACGAACGGTCGTTTCTTTTTACAAATTAAATCTGTAATGTCGGCTAAGGCAGTACGCACTATGCGTTGATTACTTCCGCCAGCCCATGCACTATTGATCACAGGCAAGTTATAGTACTTGCCCAGTAACCCTGCCCAGTTGTGCAGTTGTCTATATTGATCGTGTACCGGTGCAAAGTCATCTTTGACATCCAGTCGCTGTTGATCCCGTAGCTCAGAGCCATATGCCCACGAGTCTCCGTTAATATAAATGCAATCTACTTCAACCGGCTTCATCATTCTTACGTCGCTTTTTACGTTCTTCTAATTGCGCTTCTTTGGTAACAGCCCATGCACGTACAACTTCCCTGCGTTCAATACAAACGCAACGTATTTCTGAAAGCACTTGACGCAGTTTAATAGCACTACGCTTGGTTCCAGTGTTGATCCACTTTTGATTAGCTTCAAAGTAAACACGGAACAATCGCAATAGCTCTGCGTGTAGTTCTTCGTCTTGGTAGTCTACGGGCTCTACCTTCTTGCTCATTAGTCTGTAATCTCCACATCGTTTGCATAGGACGTAAAGCCGTTTTCCTTAACAACTTTAAGTACATTGTTAACACGACCAATCAATTCATCCTTGTGCGATATTAAGAAAATGTTCTTGTTGCGTTCACGTGCCATCTTCTTAAGTACTGCTAGTGCTGATTCAACACCTGAAGCGTCTAATCCGTTGTCAATTAACTCATCAACAAACAATAAGTTGATGTTCTGATACAAACTTTCCCACACATCACGGAACGCCCAAGACAATCCAAGGATAAGTCTATTGCGTTCACCTCTGGACAAGTTGTCAAAGTCTAAGTCCTGTCCAAGTTGTGTAATTTCTACAGTTAAATCGTTGAGGAAGTTAACAGTATGCGGTAAGCCCATCTTGTCTAGATAATAAGTCAATCTATTATTCAAGTAGGCCAAGTTTTGGTCAATAATTTTCTTACGGATGAAACTGTCTTTACTGGTCAACAGTTTAAGCAAGAACTCCTGATGTTCCTTGAGAGTGTTAAGTTCATTAACCTTATCCCAAGTGATTTCCTGCATGGCGGTGTCCATGAGTTCGTCAATTTGCTCTTGATATGGGTCCACTTCTCCAGCTTTAACTGCAAGTTGCGTTTCAAGAGTCTTTAGGTTGTTCTGGTGCTTGAGTGCTTGTTCAACAGTATCGTAATAAGTTTCAGGCCGTGTACTTAGTTCTCCCAGCCCGCTGATTTCTGTCTGTGTTTTACTCAAGTCAGCTGTGATTTTATCAAAGTACTTTTGTGCTTCGTCTAAGTGTTGTTGGGCAGTAGCAGTCATTTCCCCATGTTTATGGTCATGAAGCTCTTGTTCACATGCATGACAGGTCTTGTTAGCCAACTTGGCGAGCTCGCCGTCGTACTTCGTGACGCTTCGCTCCGCTTGCGCTATCGCGCTTTCTAACGTAGCACGTTCCTTATTTAGGCTTTTCAGCTTCGCTGACTTTTCTTCGAAAAGTTTTAATTCGCTGTGCTTCGCAAGCTCAGTTTCAATATCAACATTTTCTAATTCAACAATAGCACGAGCCATTTTTTCTAAATCAGTATCTCGCTGTGTGTTCCAAACTGTTTGTTTAGTCAACAAACTGTCGATACTCTTTTGGATACCTTCGTTTGATTTCTTAGTTGCTTCGATATTTGCGTTCTCTTGAACAATATTGTCTTTAGTTTCTCGAATAAGCTCTTTAAGTGTTTCAGCTTTTTCACTAAGAATAGTAATACCAAGTAACTGTTCGATGATAGCACGTTGATCTGCTGACCTCATGGATAAGAACGGCTCGGTATATGTGTTCAATGCAACAATATGTTTGAACATATCGTGACTCATGCCCAACAGTTCATCTAAGTCCTTTTGCGTTTCACGCATATCGCCTTGAGCATCGTCAGTTTCTTCAGTCTCTTGTTCAACATCGTTTACATAGAACTGCAATATGTTAGGCTTGCGCCCACGTTCGATACGATAGTCAGTGCCATCTTTCTCAAAAGAAAGCGTGACTAACATGTTCTTATTATTGATTTTGTTTATTAAATTATCTTTTTTAATGTTAGTCAGCGCATTACCAAATAAAGCATAACTTAAAGCGTTAACGATAGTAGTCTTGCCAGTACCGTTGCGACTACCACTGTCATCACCGCCCATATCTAAGTTTTCACCTAGTACAAGTGTAAGATGTTGTTTGCCAAAACTTACGGCTTGGGTTTGATTACCCACGCTCATAAAGTTTTTTACGGTTAATTCCTTAATTTTTATCATAGGCTGTTATAAATCGCTAGTAGCGTATTCTTATTATACGTGTCTGATTCAATATTCACAAGCTGACTGGACACAATCTGGTCAACCGATTCAAAACTTTGTACATCTATATCAGTATTGATCTCAACTGCTTTCTTTTCAGCGATTAGCGTAAGCTCTCGTATGTCGTAATCGCCCATAAATTTTTCTTTAATAAAGCTGGCTTCTTCGTAGCTGATATCGATATCCAATGTAACACGTAAATGTTGCTTGGGTAGAATCAATGTGTCTGCTTCGTCGATTAGTCTGCTGAGTGTTGTTGTTCTAAATGTAGGTTGCCCTGGCCAACTGTGATATTCTGGCTTACCTCCCCACTCTAAAATCATCATACCACGTTCATCATCCCATGCATCTGCATAGTTGTGTGGGAAAGCATTACCAATATAATGCATGTTACCTTTGCTTTGGCGTTTGTGGAAGTGTCCACTAAACCCCATTTCGTATCCATCGAACGCATCTAGTTGAATTTCACCATGGTCTGGCATTTGTACCATAGCGTTCATGTAGAAGTGTGGCAGCTCAAAGTGTCCAAAGATATACTTGGCCTTCTTTTTACCTATTGCTTTCCATTCTTCCCCGACCAACCACGGGCACAAAGTAACGTCCCCAATAGTAATAGGCTCGTGAACAACAGTAATCCCTGGAATATATTTGCCAAACTCGACGGAATGAATATCCCGCTTATCTTTGTAATATAAATCATGATTGCCAGGGAAAAAGTAAAATTGATCAAAGCTCGCACCGAGCTTTTCCAAGGCCCTAAGGCTATAGTCCATAGTAGTGATGTTAAGACTATTGCGATTGTGATGCCAGTCCCCCATAAATATTCCAGTATCACACCCTTCCTCCTTTGCTTTGGCAATATACCAGTCTACGAAATCTTCGCAGTCTGTATTATGAATGTTACTGTTTGACTTTAGTCCAAAGTGGATATCAGTAAAACAGGCTACTTTTTTAAATAAATTACTCACTTGATGTGTCCTCATTGTAACGCTTTAATGCGGCTTCGTGCTCACCTTGTCCAGTTCTACTGTAACTTGGGTTCATGCCATTCATTTCTAAAATGTCATCTCGGATGTTTTGGTTACGCTTTTCAAATATTAATAACACGAACGAAGCTGTTAGTAACGGCCGCTGTAAAATACGCAAAAGGGTTGTCAGACTTGCTTTCATCAAACTGTAAACCAATTTGAGTCAGCTGTAAAATAGCCTGTCCTTTCATTTCGTCGTTGTAGGTATAGCCGCGAACGTTACCACGTGTAGCATAACGCTCACATAGTTTAATCATCATTCTTGCTAGTGTTGGTGTAATTTGTCCAGCGTCTTTGTCAAAGTGTCCTTTGACTAAATCGCCCTTCCAGTGGCTTTTACCCACACACTCTAGTTCGTCGTTATCGTTAAATTTAAAGTGTTGAAATGGCGGAAAGTTTACTTTATCGTGTCTATCTGCTGTACTCTTTGGATTCTTTTTACGAGTACTATTTCCGGGAACGTGTTCAAACGTCATAATTCTAAAAATTAGTTCATCTTTAGAAATCTTTTTATAGTCAACTTCGCAATCTGCAAGTTTGACTTTTTCTCCACTGGCTCTACGTCTAGCATAGTCAGCATCTCCAAGCCGTTTTGCTTTATTACGCTTGGCCTCAGCTATGGTTCTAATGTTAATTTTGTCAATACTGGGTAAAATGATGTCGTATTGATGGTATTCTGGTTTGATAAAGCTACAGTAAGTGCTTTTGCTTCTATGTATTTCTAACAACATATCCTTGTTGTTTAGGTAATTCACTTTCGCTGGTATGGTTGTCATTATAATCGTTTCTCCGGAATGTTAATTATAAACTACGCACATTATAAAGTCAAATAAATATATTACCAAAAGGAAAAATATTATGGCATTTACAAAAGGACAAAGTGTATCATCAAAGATTGGCGCAGGTGTTGCAGTTTTTGGAGCCGCAACGCAAGCAGTTAATACAGCCCAGCGATTAGGATCTGCATTATCGACTCTTTCAGCGGCTGACGGAGTAGGTACAGCTATGCGAGCAATTAATTTGCCAGCACTAGGCGAATCTGTTGGAGACTTGGCCAGTGCGTTTTCTGCATTCGGTGGCGATGAGTATGATAATGATTGGCGTGTCAGATTGAGTATTCCTAAATGGGCTAGTTTTAGATCAAGTCCTGTACTAAAGCCGTTGCGTGATTCGGGTGGTTTAGTGTTTCCTTTTACACCGCAGATTTCAATTAAATCTAGTGCCAAATATTCAACCGAATCTGCAACACATACAAATTATCCATTTCAAGCATACAAGAATAGTGATCCAGGTTCAATTGAAATTAATGCTCCTTTTGCAGTTGAAGATGCTCAACAGGCGCTGTATTGGATTGCGGCAGTACACTATTTAAGATCCGTGTCCAAAATGTTCAGTGGATCTGATCCAAAAGCAGGTAATCCTCCTCCTATAGTCATGTTAAACGGCTACGGCAACTATGTTTTTAAAAATGTTCCAGTTGTGATTACATCGATTAACATTACATTACCACAAGATGTTGATTATATCAGTTGTGATGTAGTTGGTAGTGCCGCAGGCAGTGTTGCAGGTGTTGCAGACAACGTAGGCGGTCTTGCAGATGCAATTGGTGATACATTTGGCGGCGGCGTTCCTGGAATTGCAAGTACTATTAGCGACATAGCAGGTGCAATTGGTAGTGTTTCTAGTCTGCTAGGAACATTTGGAGTTGGCGGTACAACCAGCGGAGGTGTTGCTCATGTACCAACCAAGAGTCAAGTCAACGTAACAGTTGTACCAATATATAGTAGAGCTTCTTCTCGTAAGTTTAGTTTAGATAGATTTGTTACTGGTGGCTATCTAAGCAACTCATTTGGATACGTTTAATCATGGCAATATACACTAATACAAGTCCGTGGTACAATACAGATGTTGCACAAAACTATCTAGACGTACTAACAATTAGACCAGTTAGCGCAGAACCAGATGATTTTCTTTATGTCATTGAAAGTCAATATACGTATAGACCTGATTTGTTAGCGTTTGACTTATACGGCGAAGCAAATTTATGGTGGGTGTTCATGCAACGCAATTTAGACGTCTTGCAAGATCCAATATTTGATTTTGTGCCCGGCACAAAAATTTATATTCCAAAGAATAGTAGTCTAAGAACGGTATTAGGAATCTAACAATGGCAAATGCCTTATCAGCAACAACTAATGCAATAGCAGTTGGCGCCACACTAGCTGGCGGCATTGCTGGCGCCGCAGGAAAGATGCTTGGCGGCATTGGCGGTATGCAAGTGCCTTCACCAAACATATTATCAAAATACGCAAGTTATGATTATATTATTAGTCTAAGTGCATTAACGATTCAAGATTTTAATTATCCAGATACTTCTTACAAAGCAGGTAAAGTATTGCCGTTGATTTGTAAGTCAGGTTCAGCACAACCTGAAAATAGAGTTAGAACAGCTTATGGTAAATTTGATTTTTACATCGACCAATTAACATTTGAATCCATAATTGGCATGGCTAATGCCAAAGCCACAAACGTTTCAACTGTTCAGTTTGATGTATTTGAACCTTACAGTATTGGAACTTTTATTTTAGCGTTACAAACAGCCGCATATCAAAGTAAATTTGAAAACTGGCGCGATGCTCCATTTTTATTAACTATCGAATTTAGAGGAAATACAGAAACAGGCGCAATTAGTAATGTACCATTTACTGCTAGACACATTCCTATTAGGTTTACAACCATAGGAATGAAAGCAACTGAGAAAGGATGCAAATATAGTGTTAGTGCGTATGCTACTCAGAGTCAGGCATTGACTACACAGTATGCCAACTTAAAAACAGACACCGTTATTAAAGGTTCAACAGTTCAAGAAGTTTTACAAACTGGAGAACAAAGTCTTCAAGCAGTGGTTAACACTTTCTTAGAAGGTATGGTCAAAGATAAGACAGTAGCAGTTGCTGACAAAGTTGTAATTTTATTTCCAACTGAAGAAGAATTAGCAAGTGCTGGTGGCTCTGGTGCAGGAGGTGGCGCAGGATCAGATAAAAAAACATCTGCAACTTATAATCCAACTCAAGTTACTGGAGACAGCGCCGCTATCTTTAAAAAGATAGGAATTAATCAAAGTAATTTGATACAAACAACATCCGTTAACGTGTTAGGAAAAGCAAGTTTAGGTTATAGTGATGCTAGACCTGGCGACCAAGAAGCAGGCATCGAAGAGATCAAATATGATTCTACAACTGATACTTGGGTTAGAGGTAAACTTGTAGCGAATCCTAAACAAGGATCTTTAAAGTTTAGTCAGGACATGGATATTCCTAGTGTAATACATCAGGTGTTGCTACAAAGTGCATATCCTGAAGAAGCATTAGGTAAATTAAAAGATGGTATGCGTACATGGTGGCGCATTGATACACAAGTGTTTTATATCGACACACCTGAAAATTTAAAATACACAGGAACTTATCCTAGAATTATTGTTTATCGAGTTGTACCGTTTGATGTACACGCAGGCAAGATGACAGCGACTAACGTACAAACACCTGGCTATGATAACATTAAACGTCAGTGTGTTAAACGTTATGATTATATCTATACTGGAAATAACAGCGAAGTAATTAATTTTAATATTGATTTTAGCGTTGGCTTTGCTAACGTTATGGCTGCTGATAGATTTAAAAATTCTCAAGGTGTTACAGAAGCAGAGAAGAATGCCAAGAAAGACTTGCCAGAAGATGACAAAAGCATTAAAGGTTATGCACCTGGCGAAAGAACTGCGTCTAATCAAGCAGGCGTGTCAGGCAGTCAAATTAAAAACGACAATCTTAAAACAGACTATGACGGTGAAGGCGGTGCAAGAGCCGGCGAAACAGAAGCTCAACGTGCGGCCCGTATATTCCATAAGGCTATTACAAACCCTAATGACATGGTAGTTTTAGATTTAGAGATATGGGGAGACCCGTACTGGATTGTAAACAGCGGTATGGGTAACTATACATCTAAACCAGTTCCAGGAATTAAAGATCTTAACAAAGACGGATCAGTAAACTGGCAAAGCAGTGAAGTAGACATTTGGGTTTACTTTAGAAGCCCTATCGATATTAATCAAGTAACGGGCATGTATGATTTTAAATCTGCCAACCATCAACAAGATTTTACATTTGACAGCAAAGCCGCACCAACGATTGGATTTAGCGGTTTGTATTGTGTTAATAGAGTTACAAGTACTTTCAGACAAGGACAATTTAGACAAACACTGAAAGGTTTCCGTAGACCACTACAAGACGCTAAGAAGAAAGCAACTAAAGACAATGTTCTTAATTCTAAGACACCTGATGAAACACCAAAGCCGAGTTAATATATGGCATCAATGAACGATAACATAGACAATATACAAACGAATCTTACACAAAAGATTAAACCGGGTGTATACAAAGCAAAAGTAGTTGGGTATCTTGATACTACTTACATGGGCTCCTTGCAGGTTAAGGTTGAACGTTTTTCAGGCAATGATGAAGTGCCCGGCCAAGTTATTACAGTTGGCTACATGAGTCCTTTCTTTGGATCAACCAGCAAAGACCACGTAGGTAAAGATCCAAACAACTACGAACAAACACAAAAATCATACGGCTTCTGGATGGTGCCGCCTGACGTTGGCACTACTGTTTTAGTATTGTTTGCTAACAACGATATCAAATATGGTTACTGGATTGGAGTAGTTCCAGACCAGTATATGAACTTTAGCGTTCCAGGGTTAGCCGCAACAAAGTTTGTGGTCAACGATTCAAAAGAAACTGAATCTAAATATGTTAGAGTTCCAGTTGCAGAATATAACAAAGAAGTTAGTGCAACAGAAACAGATCCAACAAAAATAAACAAACCTGAACATCCTCTTGCTAAAATATTAGCAGAGCAAGGCCTGTTACAAGATGATATTCGAGGAATTACATCTAGTAGTGCAAGACGTGAATCGCCTAGTATGGTTTTTGGTATTAGTACTCCTGGCCCTATTGACAAGAAAGGTAAAAAAGACAAAGTTGGTCCTGTTGGTAAACAAACTGTAGTACCTGTTAGTAGATTAGGTGGTAGCACGTTTGTTATGGACGATGGAGATGATAAATTTCTTCGCAAAACATCTGCAAGTGAAGGTCCGCCGGAATATGCAAGTACTGAACAAAACGAAACAGATGGCGACCCTAAGATCCCCCACAATGAATTAATTCGTCTACGTACTAGAACCGGGCATCAAATATTATTACATAACAGTGAAGATTTAATTTATATTGGTAATGCTCGAGGTACAACTTGGATTGAAATGACCAGCAATGGTAAGATTGATATATTTGCTGACGACAGCGTTAGCATTCATTCAAAAACTGATATCAATTTCCGTGCTGACAGAGATGTCAATATTGAAGCAGGCCGCAACATGAATTTAAAAGGTCTAGCAAAATTTCATGCGGAAGGTAATCAAATTGAAACAGTTGCAACTAATGATACTAAGATTACTAGTGGCGGCGTATCTCATATTAATAGCAAAGGCTCTCACAGAGAAACTGCCGGCAAGATATACATGAATAGTGCTCCAGCGGCCACTGCCGCTACTGCACTAACACTAAATCAACTGCCTAACGAGCTAGGAGAAACACTAGAATCTATAATGATGCGTGTTCCAACCCACGAGCCTTGGCCACATCACGAAAACTTAGATCCACAAAGTTTCCTACCAACAAAAACAGATAGAGAAACAGGTGGAGCAATAACTCAGCCTACATTGTACAAGCAGTATACATTATTAAATGATACTTTTGAGAAATTCTTACCACCACAGCCAGAAGAAGGAGGTTCAAATAACGCATGAGCTCAAACGCACAACTATACGATAAAATCGTACTAAAACCAAATATTAAATCTGGAGCAATTTCACCTAAAACTTACAAAGGCTTTAGCACAGTTAGTAATGAAACTGAAAATTTTGCTCTATATGATTTTCAATTAATTCAACAAGATTTGTTGAACCACTTTCACGTTCGTCAAGGTGAACGCCTGATGAATCCTACTTTTGGCACTATCATATGGGACTTGCTATTCGAGCCCTTAACAGACGAGCTTAAAAATTTAATTACAGATAATGTTAATCAGATTATAAACTATGATCCGCGAATTAGTGCTAGCCAAGTCATAGTTACACAGTACGAATCTGGTATACAAATAGAATGTACTTTGACCTATTTACCCTACAATATCAGTCAAAGTATGCAACTGCAATTTGATCAAAACAACGGGTTATTGATAGGATAAACTACCCACATAATTCTGTTCGATAAATATAGTATATTAGGATGAATCATGAGTGTAACCACAAGACAAAACAGATTATTAGTATCTGAAGACTGGAAGAAAATATACCAAAGTTTCCGCAACGCAGACTTTCAAAGCTATGACTTTGAGAACCTGCGTCGCACAATGATTGATTACATTCGTACAAATTATCCTGAAGATTACAACGATTATATTGAGTCTAGCGAATACCTTGCCCTAATCGACCTTATTGCGTTCTTAGGCCAAAGCATAGCTTTCCGTGTTGACTTAAATGCCCGTGACAACTTCTTAGAATTAGCAGATCGCCGTGAAAGCGTTTTACGTCTAGCACGTATGCTTTCATACAACGCAAAGCGTACTGTAAGTGCCAGCGGCCTATTAAAATTTACAACAGTAGCAACAACAGAAAGTGTTATTGATAGTAACGGCCGCAACATGTCCGGACAGACTATTAACTGGAACGATCCAGCTAACCCAAACTGGTACGACCAATTCATTAAGGTGTTAAATGCCGCAATGGCAAAAACACAACAGTTTGGCAACCCTGTAGATAAAGCAGACATTTACGGAATTCCGTCGGAGCAGTACAGATTTAAAAATACAACAACCGGTGTTCCTGTTTTTGGTTTTAGTAAAACTGTCGCAGGCCGTCCAATGGACTTTGAATTAGTTAGTACATCTTTCAGCGGACAAACATATATCTATGAAGAAACACCAAAAGTAGGAAATACAATTTCTTACGTTTATAGAGATGATGGCCGCGGCGCAAGTTCTGCAGGATCGGGCTTCTTCATGCGTTTTGTTCAAGGTTCATTACAGTCTGGATCGTTTACAATTACACAACCAGGCAGTAACGAGTCAATCGATATTGATGCTGAAAATATTAATAATGACGATGTGTGGCTTTACAAACTTGACCAATCTGGAAACGAAAGTGAAAAGTGGGAAGCAGTTTCTAACTTAGAAGCAAACAACATTATCTATAACAGTTTAAACAAAAATATTAGAAACATCTACAGCGTAATTACACGCACTAACGATGCAGTTAGTTTACAATTTAGTGACGGTACATTTGGCAATTTGCCCTTAGGCACATTCCGCACTTACTATAGAATTAGTAATGGGTTATCGTATAGTATTAACACACAAGACATTAG
>JACCED012404684.1_pt1 | contig 15843 bp, 18 predicted proteins | sample 7455021 | NCBI WGS metagenome assembly JACCED01 (sample SAMN15323456, study PRJNA562643) | freshwater metagenome | isolation source: river surface water | place: USA:Blue River Watershed | collected 2017-08-19 | reverse complement strand
TTGGCAACATCGTCGGCCATGTCAAGGGCGTCTCGGATATGAGCAAGCTTAGCGAATGGACTGCGTCGCAGTTCGATCCCGCTCTCAACTGGAAGGATGTGGAGTGGATCAAGAAGCGCTGGGGCGGGAAACTCATCCTCAAAGGTATTCAAGATGTCGAAGACGCGCGCCAGGCTCTGAACAGCGGTGCCGATGCACTGATCGTGAGTAACCATGGTGGACGTCAACTTGATGGCGCCGAGTCAAGTATTCAAAGCCTCCCTGCAATTGTGGACGCGGTCGGCAAAGACCTTGAAGTACACATGGACGGTGGCATCCGAAGCGGGCAAGATGTCTTAAAAGCGCGCGCGCTCGGGGCGCGCGGCTGCTACATCGGCCGCGCTTTTCTGTACGGCTTAGGCGCGATGGGCGGGCCAGGCGTCACCAAAGTCCTGGAAATGCTGCACAAAGAACTCGACCTAACCATGGCCTTTTGTGGTCGTACCGACGTGGAAAAAGTTGATAAAAGTATTCTGCTGCCCGGAACCTATCCAACCTAGGCGCCGGTATTAAAAAATACAACTAACTGTGATTTAATCTCCAACCATTATTCATTCATCGAGGTTATCTGATGCGCGTCCTACCCCGTTGGATTTTCATGAGCCGTTGGCTCCAGGCCCCTCTCTATATCGGCCTGATCGTCGCTCAAGGCATTTATGTTTGGCAGTTCTGGAAAGAGCTGGCTCACTTGATTTCGATGATGACGATCGAAAAAACAGTTACCGAAACCGAGTTAATGCTGATTGTGCTGGGCCTCATCGATGTGGTGATGATCTCGAACCTCCTTGTCATGGTGATCGTCGGTGGCTGGGAAACCTTTGTTTCCCGAATGCAGCTGGAAGATCACCCAGATCAGCCTGAATGGCTCTCGCATGTGAACGCAGGTGTGCTCAAGGTCAAACTTGCAACAGCGATCATTGGCATCTCTTCGATTCACTTGCTGAAAACCTTCATCAACGCGCCGAGCATGACAGACTCCACCTTGATGTGGCAGACGATTATCCATCTGGCTTTTGTCGTCTCTGCACTTGCGATTGCCTACACAGAAAAGCTTTTGAGCGCTTCTCATCAACACTAAAAGAGACTATTCATCATGTCAGGACACGGCCACGTCGACCCTTCTAACAAAAAAATTGCACTGCTGATTGCAGTCCTTGCGCTTTTTCTAGCGATCAGCGAAACGCTTAGCAAAGCCTACCAAACAGAAGTGATCACCAAGCAAGTTGAGGCCTCGAATCTCTGGGCTTTCTTTCAAGCGAAATCGATTCGCAAGACAAGCACTGACTTAGCCATTCAGTCTGCACAGATTCAACCCTCCGCAGATGAAGCTAAAACGGCTGCAATGATCAAACGATGGACCGATGCCTCCAAGCGTTATGACTCAGAGCCTGAGACCGGCGAAGGTCGTAAAGAACTCGCCGCTCGCGCAACTGCTGCTCAAAAGCTGGGTGAGGTTGCAAACCACAAATATCACAACCTTGAAATCTCCTCTGGCGTACTGCAGGTTGCGATTGTTCTCGCTTCATCGAGCATCATCACCAACGTGATGTTGCTGGCATGGCTTGCCGGCGGCTTGGGCGTTGTCGCAGTTGGTTTCGGAGTTTTTGCGATGACTGGCGCTGCTGCACTGCTCTAAGCGGCGCAGACCTCTAAGAACCGATGATGCAACGCCGCAGCCTACTCAAGCTTGCTGTCACATCGGCTGCTTTAGCGAGCCTTCCTAGCGCAGGCTGGGGTCGCCAAGTATGGACGGCGAACCCTTTCAGCCTCGGCATTGCAAGCGGCTCGCCTACGAGCAATTCAATTGTATTGTGGACACGACTTGGGCTCGACCAAGTCGATGCCGCTGGCCTGTCCCAACGTCCCGTCAATGTGACATGGCAGATTGCTCACGACCAAGCGTTTCGTCACATCGTCCAGCAAGGGGACCTGGTCGCAAGTCCCGCCCTCGCACATTCAATACACGCCGAAGTCTCGGGACTTGAACCTGCTCGCGAATATTTCTATCGATTTATTTGCGGTGAAGCCCTCAGCCCAGTGGGCAGAACCCGCACCTTCCCCGAGGCGGATGCCTTGGCACAAAAGCTCCGCATTGCTTACGCGTCTTGTCAGCAATGGGGTAATGGTTATTACAGCGCGTACCGGCATATGCTTGCCGAGCAGATCGATTTGGTGATGTTTTTGGGTGACTACATGTACGAGTACCCCGCATCGAAGCCATTCGATATTCGTCCCACGACTGGCGGCTGGATTACTACCTTAGACGGCTATCGCAGTCGTTATGCACTACATAAGTCAGACAAAGACTTGCAGGCGATGCACGCAGCCTGCCCTTGGATTGTCACGTGGGATGATCATGAGGTGCAAAATGACTACGCTGCGACGCATCCTGGAAACTCCGGGGATCCCGTCAAGGACTTTATGGCACGAAGACGTGCCGCCTATCAGGCATATTACGAACATATGCCCGTGAGACGTGAAAAGTTCGCATCGCTACTCGATGGGTTGAGCCAAGGCGTTCGCATCTTTGGTAGCGTTGCTTACGGACGCCTCGCAAATATTTATGCTGTCGACAATAGGCAGCATCGCGACTTACAGGCATGCACACGCGGTGGACGACCAGGTGGCAGTAGAGTTGATCCAAGCACCTGCGCTATTTGGAATGATCCGCAACGCACACTGCTTGGAGCTTCCCAAGAGGCATGGCTGCACGAGGAGTTCGCACGCTCACGCACGACGTGGAATGTTATCGGACAACAAAGCGTCTTTGGACCGCGTAATTTCAATACACAAGGCGGTCAAAGTTATTCGAATGACGGATGGGACGGGTATCCCGCAGCCCGCCAACGACTCATTGACTCTATGCGCAACACCCGCTTGGCGAATCCGGTCTTGCTCGGCGGGGACGTTCATCAGAATTGGGTAGGAAATATCCTAGCCAACTACAACGACCCAAAGAGCGACAAAGTTGGCGTCGAGTTCTGTGGCACGAGCATTACCTCGCTCACAATGCTGACGAATCTCGAACAAGCGAAGATCATCGAGCAACATCCACATTTTATTTTTGGCGACTGCGAGGCCCGTGGCTTTGGTGTTGTAAACATCACACCTAAAGAAATGACCACAACACTGAAAGCCGTTCGGGATGCGACTGACCCGCTCTCGGATGCCTACACGCTCGCACAATTCACCGTCGAGAGCGGTCGCGCTGACGTCCACAAACTATAGCGGCGTCCACCTTAGCCAAAAGATAGGCTATTTGGCGTATATCGCATATGCTCAATTTTTTGTAACGTTGCACCGTTATGGTGCCTTGCCGATCGGCAAGGTCTGATCGCATATAACAATAACAATCACTATCTTTTGACATGATGACAACAACGACTCTTGGGCACGTTTACATCGTCGACGATGACCCATCTATTCGCCTTGCATTAAAGAACTCACTCACCGAACTTGGTTATACCGTCAACGATTACGAAAGTTCTGAGGCTTTTTTAAGCGATGCAGTACCCACATCGCCAGCCGTTGTACTTTTAGATATGCGGATGCCTTTTAAATCAGGCACTGAGGTTCAAGCCGTGCTTCTGCAGCACGGCTGGAAAACACCAATCATCTTCATCAGCGGTGAGAGCCTAGCGCCACAAATAGTGACTGGCATGAAACAGGGCGCGATTGATTTTTTATTCAAACCCTTTTCTATGCAAGACCTCTTGATGGCAATCCAACGAGGCATGGCACTCGATCGAAGACTACATTCCCAGCAACTGCGTCTCGCAACAGCAAAAGCCGGACTCGCGCTATTGACACCCAGAGAGACTGAAGTCTGCATTGAAATGCTACTGGGTCGTTCGAACAAAGAAATTGCTAAATTAAGTAAATCAGCCGCGACGACCGTAAAACTTCACCGCTCACGTGTACTCGCAAAAATGCAAGTGAAGTCCTTAAGCGAATTGATCATCCTATGTGACGGCCTCGACCTTCACACCAAAGACCCACTCACGCCAGAGCGCAACGATTAAGGCCATCAGCACAGGGCCGATAAATAAACCAACAAATCCCATCGTGGTCACACCTCCGACCAAACCAAAAAAAGTTGGTAGGAAAGGCAACTTCACTGGGCCACCGACCAGTCGAGGACGCAGGGTCTTGTCAACAATAAAAAGCTCGATCGATCCCCAGGCAAATAAGCCTGCCCCAGCGAGCGGATTCCCTGAGCCAACCAGATAAAGCGACACCAGCGTAAATGAAAGCGGAGCGCCGCCTGGAATCATGGCCATCACAGCCGTAATCACGCCAAGTAATACGGGTGACGGAACACCTGCAACCCAGTAGGCCACACCTAACACCACTCCTTCACCGATCGCGATGAGTCCCATACCCGTGACCGTTGCGCTGATCGTCGCGGGAACCACGCGTGAAAATCTCTGCCAGCGTGTTGGCAACACACGCTCACCTAAAATGTCGAGCTGCGCTGCCATGTAATGCCCGTCTTTGTACACAAAGAGCAAGGTGATCAGCATGAACAACAGCGTCAACATGATGTGAAAGAAATTACCGGTAGCCGTCAGCACCAATCGATAAATATTGCCAATATGCTGACCACTAATTAACTCGATCATGCTCCCAATTGCATGGGGTGCGCCAAGGTAATCGGCCCAATAGGTACCGAGAGTCTCACCCACCACAGGTAGCGCCACGATCCAGGACGGCGCATCCACACCGTCGCGATTTGCCGCAAGCACCCACGCAACAAAGGTCCTTGCCTCATTAACTGAGTAATACAACGCTACAGATATCGGGACGATCAACAGCACAACAATCGCAACGAGCGCCAAGCTCGCTGCCAGCGTTGTCCGTCCACCGCAAACCTCCACCCACTTTGAATAGAGCGGCCAGCTGGCAAAACCAATAATCAAGGCTGCCAGCACTGGCACCACAAAACCGCTAAAAAAATAGACGGCTGCGGCAAGCAATAAGACTAGTAGCAGCCGCGCAACAATGTGGACCGGCAATACGGGTTGCATTAGGTCAGTACTCGCTGAGGCTTACCCGCAACCCACGCCGCAATGTTGGCCACAACATTCGGGTAGAACACTGCAAAGTTTTCTGGTGTCGCATACCCCAGGTGTGGTGTCAGCAACGTGCGCGGAACTTTGCGCCATACATCATTTGGAGCCAAAGGTTCTGCATCGTACACATCAAGGCCAGCGCCGCCGATCTTGCCCTGCTCCAGTAGTTGGCGCAGAGTGGCTTGATCAATTAATCCGGCACGCGACGTGTTGACGATGAAGGCTGTGGGCTTCATGGACTTCAAGCTCGCCGCATCCACAATGCCGCGTGAGCGATCACTCAGCACCATGTGGACACTAATTGCATCTGAAGTACTGAAGAGCTCTTGCTTGGTGACAAGTTTCACACCGGCTTCAGCAGCGCGCTCTTCGGTCAAGTTCGGGCTCCACGCCACGACTTCCATACCAAACGCATGACCTACTTTTGCAACCTTTTTGCCTAACTGACCTGCACCCACCAGACCAAGACGCTTGCCTTCCACGGTGGGAGGCATGGAGGTCTGCCATAAGCCGTTGGTCATATTGATTGATTCTTGTGGGATCTTCTTGAACAAGGCCAACAATAGAGCCCAGGCGAGTTCTGCGGTCGCACCGGTACTTTTTGGGTCGCCAGGCGAGCCGCACACGACCACACCTTGTTGACGACAGGCTTCAAGGTCGATCGAGTTATTGCGCAGACCTGTGGTCACGAGCAACTTCAGCTTAGGCATCGCCTGAATCACCGAAGCAGGAAACGCTGAGCGCTCACGCATAGCGACAACCACCTCAAAATCAGCCAATGTCTTGGCAAGCTGGTCGGGCTGAATGAACTCATGAAAGAATTTGACGTCTGCATTAAGCGAAGACCAATCAGCCATTCCTTGGGCTACTTTTAGATAATCATCAAGCACTGCAATACGCATTGTCATCTCCAAATAATTTGAACGAATTTACTTCAGTCTTTTCTCGAGCTCGTCTTTGGGGATAGCGCCCCCCACTCGGCTGCCATCGGCAAAGAAAATTGCGGGTGTCCCACGAACCATTAACTTTTGACCCAATGCAACCATCTTATCAACCGGCACTTCGCAGTCAACTGTTGGTGGCACAACGCCTTTTAGCATCCACGCATCCCATGTTTCGCCGCGGTCTTTTGCGCACCAAATATTTTTAACTTTTTGCGTCGAGTCAGGAGAAAGAATTGGGTAAGGGAATGTGTAGACAGTTAGGTTTTCGATCTCTCCCAACGACTTGCGCAGACTCTTGCAATATCCACAGTTGGGATCCTCAAAAATTGCGATCTTACGTGAGCCATCACCACGTACTTGCTTAAACGACAATTCAAAGGGTAATTGATCAAAAGGTACCTTCGCCAATTCATCCTGGCGCTCACGCGTCACGTCCCGGCGCGTCTTTGCATCAATCAGCGTACCGTCCAAAACGAAGTTCACTTGCTCATCGGTGTAGACGAGATCTGAGCCAAGCTGAACCTCATACAACCCATACGGTGTCGGACGCACGCCGACGATAGGCGGGTTATTAAACCGTTCAGCAAAAAGTTTTTTGACTGCCTCGGCTTTGGCATCTTCAGCGCTCATTGCTGCGGCCGCCGCAGCGACAGGAGGCGTTGCCTGAGCTAATGCGGCAGCGCTCAAGAGCGACGCCACGACCAAATATGTATTCAATAACAAACGTTTAAACATTATTTCTCCTAGCGAGATGCACCAGCGATCAGTTGCCGCTTAATAAACGGCAATTTTTCGGCAAGATTCATCCCCATGTTACGCAACCAGACAATGGGTGCGTGTTGAATATCAAATAGACGGGCCAATCCATCTGTCACGACGCGCATCGCCAGTACGGGCTCTGCACGAAGCCTTCGATACCGCCGCAACACCATTGGATCGCCCGGACTGCGAAACGATTCACGAGATGCCACCGTATCAACTAAAGCTTGTACATCTCCAAGTCCTAAATTCAGACCCTGTCCAGCCAAGGGATGTACGCGATGGGCGGCATCCCCAGCCAGAGCTATGTGATCGCCGATCATAGGCGATTGGTTAAGCGTCAACGGAAACGCGTGGACGGTCCCGCGCAATGTCAGCGCACCCAAACGGCCCGCAGTCGCGGCGGCCAAACGAGTCTGCAACGCTGATGCCCGTTGCTCCGGAGATAGCGCGAGCAGCTCATCTGCAATCGCTTCTTTGAGAGACCACACCATTGAAACTTGTGGCCCCTGCATCGTATCAGGCATGGGGAGCAAAGCCAAAACGCCATCCGAGCTGAACCATTGCACGGCAGTGCCTTGATGCGGCACCGCACACGTGAAATGCGCAACCAATGCAGTCGCACCATACGCGCGACTCTCCACCTCTAGCCCAGCCGCTGACCGCAGTGGCGACTGTGCGCCATCGGCGGCGATAAATAGCTCTGCACTGAGCGTCGTGCCCCGATCCGTCACGAGCGACCCCGGCGTGTACGACTGAAACTTTTCGGTCACCCACTGCAGACCCATCACCTGTGCAGCCTGCACCAACACCCGCTCAATTTCCGATGACTCGACAATCCAGGCTAACTCCGATTGCGCCGATTGCCATGCGTTCAAATGCAACAGTCCATTGCCGTCGCCATGAATCTCCATGGCTTGGACAGAGGTCAAGCGCCTTGCATCCATCAAGTCCCAGACACCAATCGAGGACAGGAATCGTTGGCTCGCGGGGGATAGTGCATACACCCTCGGATGAAATTCGTCTTGGGCAAGAGGCTGCAAGACTGGACGGGGACCAACGAGTGTGACCGGCTCTCCTTTGCGCGCGAACGCGAGGGCCGCAGATAAACCCACGATGCCACTGCCGCACACAACGATTGAGGCGCTCATGCTCTTATGCCACTCCCATCATCGCGCCGAAGGTGCGCCGGCCTGCTTCGGCCATAACACCCACATTTGTCCATTTTGTTTCATCCGCCCTGCGAGCTCGCCTGCTGCCGCACCGAACCCCCAATAGAAGTCTGTTCGAGCGGCGCCACGGATCGCGGTCCCAGTGTCCTGTGCAAATACGAGTCGATTCAAGGGCGTGTTCGAGGACGGCATCGTGGTTGACAAAAACACGGGTGTGCCAAGCGGCACGAAGTTTGTATCTACCGCAATCGAACGCTGCGCCATCAGAGGAATACCGTAGGCTCCTTTTGGACCAATCTCTGGATCAGTGATGGGCTCCTCAGCAAAGAAGACCATTGCAGGATTTGCATTCAACATCTCTTGTGTGCGATTCGGATTACGCTTAGCCCATGCCCGAATGCTTTGCATAGAGGTCTGCGCGAGCGGCATTTCGCCTTTATCCGCTAACCATTTGCCGATCGATACATACGGGTGTCCATTATGGTCGGCGTATGCAACGCGTATTGTCTTGCCGTCCGGGAGTTGCACACGACCCGAACCTTGCACTTGCAAAAAGAAATTATCGACAGGATCGTTCACATATACGATCGCAGGAGGACGTCGACCAGAGCTCTCAATTGCGGCACGGCTGTCGTAGGGGACGACTCGCTTGCCATCCAATTTGCCGCGCACACGCTTACCGGCAAGCTCTGGATACACACGCCCCAAGTCGATCGTGAGCAAATCGGTCGGAACGGTATAGAGCGGCCACTGATAGGCACCATTACGCGTACGTGAACCCAACACTAAAGGCTCGTAGTAGCCAGTGACGGTGTTTGTGGCGGGCTTGCCGTCCGGACCCTGCAAGCGCCAAGGGCTGAGCCAAGTCTGTAAAAAGCGTCTAACGGCTTGTGTATCGTTTGCTGCCGGAGCACGCGCGCGATCGGTCGCAGCGGCGCATACAGGTTGCCAAGCGCGAGGCGTCGCACGCGTCGGACCTGCAAGATTGGGAGAAGTAGGACGCATCAGCCCTTGGCAATTGCGCAGGAACGTCGTCCATACATTTTTGAGATCATCGTCGGACCAGCCTGGTAACTCAGACCAGTTTGCCGACACAAATCGCCCTTGCAGCTGACGCGCAGCGCTATCCGGTATCGGAGCCGATGGGACCGAGGGTGTAGCCGCTGGGGCTGTCGTTGGTTCCACGGACTCTGGCGGCTGGCTAACTGTCGAACAGCCCGCGAGCAAGACCAATAAAACACTTACCCATAGACGACGTATGTTGTGATGTGAAGTGATCATGACCGGCTTCAATGCAAGGTGCGTGGCATCGCCAGCACAAACTCAGGAATCTCGACCTCGAACGGCACCCCGTTTTCGCCGACACAGTGGTAACTTCCCCGCATCGTTCCTACAGGGGTCTTGAGCGGACATCCGCTGGTGTACTCGAATGTCTCCCCGGGAGCGAGCAGAGGCTGTTGTCCAACGACACCCAAGCCCCGAACCTCTTGTTCAGCTTGGTCGCCGTCTGTGATGATCCAGTGGCGGCTAATCACTTGAGCAGGCCGCTCACCAGTATTCGTAATGCGGACTTTGTAAGCAAAGACGAACTGCTGCTTCGCCGGATCGGACTGATCCGCCACAAAGTGCGGCTCGACCGCCACCGAAAGTTCAAAAGGTTTCACATGCACATCCAAAGAAAACTGCAATAATGAGAGCTAATCCGACTCGGTGTCCGCACATCATGCCAGAAACAACCGCTTTGCCGACAGCTCGCATCGCTCCCAGTATTTTATCTGCGGACTTCGCCCGACTGGGTGAAGAAGTCAGAAATGTTGTCGCCGCAGGAGCTGACTGGATCCATTTTGACGTTATGGACAACCATTACGTTCCCAATTTGACAATTGGCCCTATGGTTTGTGAGGCAATTCGCCCTCATGTCGGCGTACCGATTGACGTTCACCTCATGGTTGAGCCGGTTGACAGCATCATTCCGATGTTTGCGAAGGCTGGTGCAAACGTGATCACTTTTCACCCGGAAGCCTCCCGCCATGTGGATCGCAGCCTGGCTCTGATCCGTGATCAGGGCTGCAAAGCTGGGCTAGTCTTCAATCCAGCCACGCCCCTAGATTGGCTGACCCACGTGATGCACAAAGTGGACATCATTCTGCTGATGTCGGTGAACCCTGGGTTTGGCGGACAAAGCTTTATCCCGGCAACGCTCAATAAACTGCGTGCCGCACGCAAACTGATCGACGCGCATGTCCAGGCCGGCGGACAAGCCATTGCGCTCGAAGTGGACGGTGGGGTCAAGACAGACAACATTCGGGACATCCGCGCAGCCGGTGCCGACACCTTCGTTGCGGGCTCAGCAATCTTTGGGCAACCAGACTATCGAGCCGTAATCAATGCGATGCGGACCCAAATTGCGCTAGCCGATAAATGACCTCTTCCAAACTGCCCACACCAGCGGGTTTTGACGCTGTCATACTTGATTTAGACGGCACCTTGATGGACACCATCCCCGACTTCACCGTCGCGGTCAACTGTATGCTCGCCGACCTCAGTTTTGAGTCAATTTCACAGGCGGAAATCGCCACTTACATCGGAAAAGGCTCAGATAATCTCATTCGGCGCGTACTCACTAGCGTCCAAGCCGGACAGGCCCCGAGCGACGAGCTATTCAAACAGGCTAAAGCGTCTTACACGACGAACTACCACCGCATTAACGGTGACCAGGCCATCATTTTTGAGGGGGTTCGCCCTGGGCTAGAGATGCTCCAAGGGATGGGGCTACGGATGGCTGTCGTGACGAATAAAAACGCAGAGTTTGCCGTACCTCTGCTTGAACGCACCGGTTTGGCCAAATACTTACAAGCTATCGTTTGTGGGGACACGCTTTCAGAGCGTAAACCGCATCCAGCCCCGATGCTGCACGCCTGTAATTTACTCAAAAGCTCACCGAACCGCACGGTTGCTGTAGGAGACTCGATCAATGACGCACTCTCGGCTCGCGCCGCAGGTTGCTCATTCCTAGCGGTACCCTACGGCTACAACGAAGGTAAGAGCGTGCATTCGCTTGATGTCGATGCTATAGTAGATTCCATTGAACACGCGGCTCGCTGGGTTGCTGCACGCTAAAGGCAGTACCTTCGCGCCCAAGCTTTTATAGAGATTAACGATGTCCCTGTCATTGCGCACCACTTCCGTACCTGTCGCCTCGTGGCGCTGGTGGCGTTTGTGTTCCGGGTGACGGTGCGTCAAAGTCCGGCTCAATAGCGATAAGCGAACAGCCAACAGTACAAACCAAGCCCGTCCAACCATGGCCGGGCTTTTTTTATTGCTTAACCCGGTCTGCTAACTGCGAGAACCGCCTAAACAGATGACTGAACTTGAATTCAAAGCCCTTGCGGCACAAGGCTATAACCGCATCCCGCTGGTTGCTGAAACCTATGCCGATCTCGATACACCTCTGGGTATCTATCTAAAGCTGGCGCATAGCGGACCACAAAACGGGAAGAACTCCTGCTTGCTTGAGTCTGTTGTCGGCGGCGAGCGCTTTGGCAGATATTCCTTCATCGGATTACCCGCCCGCAATGTTATTCAAGCTCGGGGGACGACAACAACCGTTCTACGAGACGACAAAGTCGTTGAGACCTATGAGGGCGACCCTCTGCGCTTTATCTCGGACTACCAAGCCCGTTTTAAAGTTGCGTTACGTCCAGGCATGCCACGTTTTGCTGGCGGCTTGGCCGGCTATTTTGGCTACGACACTGTTCGACATATCGAACCCAAATTAGGCCCGGCCACTAAACCCTATCCAGCTGGGATGGGTGAAGGCCCTCCAGATATTTTGCTGCTGCAAACCGACGAGCTGGTCATTGTCGACAATCTAGCCGGTCGTATTTATTTGATGGTCTATGCCGATCCGTCCGAGCCCGAGGCCTATAACCGCGGACAACAGCGCTTAAAAGAGCTGCGCATCAAATTGCGCAAGCCCGTCGAAATCCCCTATAGCCACGCGAGCGTGGTCACCAAAGAAGAGCGTAGCTTTGCGAAAGCAGATTACTTAGCCGCTGTACGTCGCGCCAAGGAATACATCGCCGCAGGAGACTTGATGCAAGTGCAGGTTGGTCAAGTCATCACCAAGCCGTTTAGTGACTCACCACTATCGCTTTACCGGGCACTGCGCTCACTGAATCCGTCACCCTATATGTACTTCTGGAACTTTGGTGATTTTCAGGTGGTCGGTGCATCGCCAGAAATTCTGGTGCGTCAAGAGGCCATCCCCCTACCCGAAGGCGCACCAGCGGGTCAGGCGCCCGAGACCTGCATCACGATTCGTCCTCTGGCCGGCACGCGCAAGCGCGGCGGCACACCCGAAGAAGACGCAGCACTCGCAGCCGAACTGCTCGCCGATCCCAAAGAACGCGCCGAGCACGTCATGCTGATTGACCTCGCACGCAACGACGTCGGTCGTGTTGCCAAAATCGGTTCCGTCGAGGTCACCGACACGATGGTGATCGAGCGCTACTCGCATGTGATGCACTTGGTGTCGAATGTCACGGGTACGCTCGAGCCCGGCATGAGCAATATGGATGTGTTGCGCGCCTCTTTCCCAGCGGGCACATTGACGGGCGCGCCAAAAGTGCGTGCGATGGAAATGATTGACGAACTCGAGCCTGTGCGCCGTGGCATCTACGGCGGTGCAGCGGGTTACTTGAGTTATGGCGGCGAAATGGATGTCGCCATTGCCATTCGTACCGGCATTATTAAAGACGGCATGCTCTATGTGCAGGCTGCCGCGGGCATTGTGGCCGACTCCGATCCAGAAATGGAATGGCTCGAGACCGAGGCCAAGGCACGCGCGGTATTGCGTGCAGCCGAACAAGTACAAAACGGTCTTGATCAACCGTTCTAATCAGGTAAATAGGATACAGACATGCTGCTGATGATCGACAACTACGATTCATTCACCTACAACCTGGTGCAATATTTTGGCGAACTCGGACAAGATGTTCGGGTGCATCGCAACGACCAGATCACGCTCGAGGAAATCGACGCCTTACGTCCAGATCACATTTGTATTTCACCGGGTCCCTGCTCACCTGCTGAAGCGGGAATTTCCATTGATGTGATCAAACGTTACGCTGGCAAGGTGCCTTTGCTTGGCGTATGTTTGGGCCATCAAGCGATTGGTGCGGCATTTGGCGGCAAGATAGTCCGTGCCCAGCAAATTATGCACGGCAAGACCTCTGAAATCACGCACACAGGCTCTGATGTCTTCAAGGGCCTGCCCTCGCCGTTTACCGTGATTCGCTATCACTCGCTTGCGATCGAACGTGCAACGATTCCGGACTGCTTAGCGATTACCGCTCAAACAGCGGATGGTGAAATTATGGGTGTGCGTCATAAAACATTACCAATCTATGGCGTGCAGTTTCATCCAGAATCGATTCTCAGCGAACACGGTCACGCAATGCTGCGTAATTTCATCGACCTCGGTTCGGCACAGTACGGAGCGTAAGCATGATTACTCCTAGCCAAGCCCTACATCGCTGCATCGAGCATCGCGAGATTTTTCATGACGAGATGTTGCATCTGATGCGCATGCTGATGCGCGGCGAGATGTCGCCCACGATCGCAGGTGCACTGCTGATGGGCTTACGCGTCAAGAAAGAAACCGTCGGTGAGATCACAGCCGCCGCACAAGTGATGCGCGAATTCGCAACGCCCGTCAAAATTTCTAACCCGCAAGACATGGTCGACATGTGCGGTACCGGCGGAGACGGTAGCAACACCTTTAACATCTCAACGACCGCCATGTTTGTTGCGGCTGCCGCTGGTGTGCCGATTGCAAAACACGGCGGACGCAGTGCTTCATCGTCATCAGGGAGCGCCGATGTGCTTGAGGCGCTGGGCGCTAATCTTGCCCTCACGCCTGAGCAAATTGCTGAGTGCATTGAACAAACCGGTATCGGCTTCATGTTCGCGCAAGCCCATCACGGGGCAATGAAAAATATTGCACCGATTCGCAAAGAACTTGGCGTCCGTACGATTTTTAACATTCTCGGACCACTGACGAACCCAGCAGGCGCAGCAAACCAATTAATGGGCGTGTTCCATCCCGACTTAGTCGGGATTCAAGTGCGCGTCTTGCAATTGCTCGGTTCACGGCATGTGATGATTGTTCACGGCAAAGACGGGCTGGACGAGGCATCCTTGGGAGCCGGCACGCTTGTCGGCGAACTCAAAGACGGCGTGATCAGCGAATATGAAATCCACCCAGAAGATTTTGGTTTGACCATGGTGTCAAACCGTGGCATTCGCGTCAACAGCAAGGAAGAATCTCGTGAACGCGTGCTTGAGGCATTGGATAACAAGCCTGGTACCGCTCGCGATATCGTTGCGTATAACGCTGGGCTAGCTATTTATGTCGGCAACCATGCCGCCACCATCAAACAGGGCATCGATATGGCCTTCGAGACGATTGCAAGCGGTGCTGCGCGCGCCAAGCTCGAAGCCTTTTGCGCCCACACTCGGAAATTTGCAGCATGAGCGACATCCTCAACAAAATTCTTGCCGTCAAAGCGCAAGAGGTTGCGGCAGACCGCGCCCGCGTCAGCGAAGCGGAGCTGCTCAAAGCCGCTAAGGCACGCCAAGATATTCGTGGCTTCGCACAAGCGATTGAACAAAAAATTGATGCGGGTCTTCCTGGTGTAATCGCTGAAGTCAAAAAAGCCTCACCCTCAAAAGGGATCTTGCGCGAAAACTTTCAACCTGCAGAGATCGCGGTGTCTTACGCCACGCACGGTGCCGCCTGCCTGTCTGTATTGACCGACGTTCAGTTCTTTCAGGGTTCGGACGAATATTTACGCCAAGCGCGCGCGGCATGTTCTCTGCCCGTGTTGCGTAAAGACTTCATGGTAGATCCCTATCAAATCATCGCTGCGTGTGCCATGGGCGCGGACTGCATCTTGCTCATCGTCTCGGCACTGAGCGCGACTCAGCTCAATGAGTTTGAGGCTTGTGCGTTCGAACTCGGCATGGATGTGCTTGTTGAGGTACACGACGCAGCGGAGCTGGAAATCGCTCTGGATCTTGATACGTCTTTGCTCGGCATTAATAACCGTAACCTGCGTACGTTCGAGACATCACTACAAACGACCATTGATTTGCTCAAGCGTATTCCGACAGGCAAGCGCGTTGTGACGGAAAGCGGCATCTTGCAACCTGCGGATGTCAAAAAGATGCGCGATCATGATGTACACGCCTTCCTCGTTGGTGAGGCCTTCATGCGCGCGCCAGATCCGGGCGTTGAACTCGCCCGCCTGTTCGCCTGATCGCACCGCATTAACTTCATGGCGAAAGCGAAGATCTCTGATTGCCCACTTTGCCAAACCGTTGGTGGAGTATTGCTATGGCAAGGTCCTCAGTTTCGCGTCATTGATGCAGCGGACGATGCCTATCCTGGGTTTACACGTGTCATATGGGCCGAGCATGTTGTTGAAATGACTGACCTTAGTGCTCAAGACCAACACGCGTTGATGCAGGCAGTGCTGTTGGTCGAGTCTGTTCAACGAAAAATTCTGCAGCCTCACAAGATCAATCTCGCAGCGTTCGGCAACGTTGTCCCACACCTGCATTGGCATATCATTCCCCGCTGGAACGATGATTTGCATTTCCCCGCGCCCGTCTGGGCTGCAACGCCACAACACGATGCGCGCGCGCAAGCAGCTCTTGAAGCGCGCCAAGCTGATATCGTCGCGCGTCTCCCGGACTATCACTTCGCTTTGCAGCAGGCCCTTGGATAATCGACTGACAGACGCCTCGCTGAACAAAGCGATCGCCGAACTCGCCGCGCCATGGCAACACGCG
>JACCED011018667.1_pt1 | contig 15850 bp, 12 predicted proteins | sample 7455021 | NCBI WGS metagenome assembly JACCED01 (sample SAMN15323456, study PRJNA562643) | freshwater metagenome | isolation source: river surface water | place: USA:Blue River Watershed | collected 2017-08-19 | reverse complement strand
GGTTTATTTGAAAAAGGCGCACCGTCTACGCGCCCTCTCGCAGGCAAAAAAGAAGTGCTCGGCGCGCCTGAGCATCGCGTTATCGCACGTCAAGCGGTGCGTGAATCTCTGGTGATGCTGAAAAACAAAAACAATTTGTTGCCGCTCGCACGCAAACAAAAAGTGTTGGTCGCTGGCGATGGTGCCGACAATATCGGTAAACAATCCGGTGGCTGGTCTGTTTCTTGGCAGGGCACTGGCAACACCAACTCAGACTTCCCTGGCGGTACATCGATTTATGCCGGCATTAAAGAAGTTGTCGATGCCGCTGGCGGTAAAACCACACTCAGTGTCGATGGTTCCTTCAGTGAAAAACCCGATGTTGCAATCGTTGTATTCGGTGAAGAGCCTTACGCTGAAATGCAAGGCGATGCAGGTTCACTCGCGTACAAAGTGCGCGACCCAAGCGATTGGGAATTGCTGAAAAAATTGCGTAGCCAGGGTATTCCGGTGGTGTCCTTATTTATTTCCGGACGCCCGCTCTGGGTGAATCGCGAAATCAATGCGTCTGATGCATTTGTGGCTATTTGGTTACCCGGCACCGAAGGTAACGGCATTGCCGATGTGATTTTCAAAAATGCCGAAGGCAATGTGAATTACGATATGAAAGGCCGTTTGAGTTTCTCCTGGCCGAAATTGCCTAACCAGTCACCACTTAATGTGGGCGATGCGAATTACGACCCTCTCTTCGCTTACGGTTATGGTTTAAGTTACGGCGATAAAGACACACTCGCCGACAATCTTTCTGAAGAAGGCCCCAAAGCCGCCGAAGCACAGGATAAGCTCGAACTTTTCAAACAGCGCCCGATCGACCCATGGCATTTGGAAATTATCGGTTTCCAAAATGATTTGGTTCCGGCAACCACCAGCACCATCAAAGCATCGTCCATTACTTTGCAAGCAGTAGATCGCAACGTGCAGGAAGATGCGCGCCGCGTGCAATGGCTCGGCAATGGCAACGGCCAGGTCGCACTCTCAATTAATGAGCGTCAGGATTTTATCAATTACGTAAAAGAAAATTCAGCGCTGGTGTTTGATATCAAAGTCAACGCCGCACCGAGTGATGCCACCTGGCTGCGTTTAGGTTGCGGCTCTTACTGCGCATCCGACATCGACCTGAGTGAAAAACTCAAAGGCTTTGCAGGGCAAGATTGGCAAACCGTCACCATCCCACTCAGCTGCTACCCAACCTCCGGCGCTAACTTCGGCGTACAACAACCACCGGAAGAATTCTGGACCCAAGTGCTGCAACCTTTCTCACTTATCACCAAAGGTACTTTGGATATCACCTTTGCCAACGTGAGTATTGTGAAAGGTGCGGGCAAGGATGTCGCTTGTCCGTAAGATAATTTTTTCGCACTAAAAAAAGCCCGATCAGTGTTTGCTGATCGGGCTTTTTTTGGGTTGCGGCATTTGGATCGCTATATCTCTAAATTACAAACAAGCACGAACGAAATTATCCGCGTTTGCCTTTTAGCGTAATCAATTTTTGAATATTCCCAAGCGATTCCACCACTAAAAAAGCGCAGCGCAAAAATCCGGCGCGATTAAGCCGTTCAAGATCAACCCCATTTAAATTAGCTAGTTTTTCGCGATGAATAGTGTAGTTGCCGTTCAATCGATAGGTTTCGCGATCATTCAAGGCTATTTCCAGATTCACCGGTTCGATTAAATCCAATTCAGTAAACGCAGCAAACATTGCATCGCTCACTTGCATACCTTCATAAATACGATTCAACAATTGTGAAATTTTTTCCAGATATGGACTCAGACCACCGTGTTCAAGAAATACGGCTTTGCCGTGAGTAGAGCTAATGCGCGGGCTTTCTACATCCACATGTACAACCGGTGCACGTTCGCTGCCGCCATCACGGCTTTGGTCCTGGAAACCAATCAAAAAGGGACCTCGTTCAACCACGGCAGGCACATAATTGGCATTCCAACCACCCGCACTATTTAAAAAAAGATTTTCGTCGCTTTTAAATCCCAACAATATGATCGACTGGAATTTCCCGGTACTTTCATTTTTCTGGAACAGGATGGGGTATTCGCGATGCACATCAGCGTATTCAGTCGGGAAAGTCAGAGTGCTCCCGACATCATCACCGTACGCCGCTGCAAAATCGGTAATGACTTTAAGGTCTTTATGCGCAATATTATTAAGTAGAACGTGTTTGGTCATAGCTTTGAACCGCAATTGTTTTAAAAAGTTTTTTCACCGGGCTTAACATCTTTCGTAACAACCATTAATCGCGCTTACTATAGATGAAAGAATTGAGCGTCAAGCGTCCGGTTTCGGGATTTGGATCAAAATCAAAATCCGGTGCGATATTACCGGAATGCAAAATATTGGAAGGGTAGATCACCATTCGATTAAATTGCGCATCGACTGACGCTATTTGCTCAAAGTAATTGTTTGAGCCAAACATATATGACTTGCATTCGAGTTCCAGTGCACCCTCTTTCGCTACGGTCTCCCGGTAGTGATCAATATTAGCGCTGGTTATTTTTTCATAGCCGGTCTTTCTATGGCGGTATAAAGAAGTGCCCCCATGTTGAGCGCCGCAAAGATAATGCACACAGGCCAGATCACCACTGAGGTACGAGTCCACGTGGGGAAGGCACTGCTTAATTTCCAATTGATCCGCGCGAGTAACTACCATGGAATACAAGGCTTTTCCCCCGGCAATGTTGCGCTGTGGCAAGCCAAAAATATTCTCTAACAACTCAGCCAAAAACCGATTAACTCCGTGAATGTACATCTTCGGCGCGGCCATACGCAGCCCCGGATAAAAATTATCGCTTGCATTGAAATTATTATTTTCTTTGCAGAAAGTAACCAGTCGATCAGCATCGCTAATTAGGTTATCAATGACCAGTAGCGGCGTCTTTTCATTGCCGACCATGTAGTATTTATAGGTAAGCGCGGAATGTAATTTTGGCACCCAGCTGTCAGCCATAGCGGTATCACTCGATCATCAAACTTATTGAGTGCAATATTTATTAACGAAGTCATTATGGTAAGGCATCATGGCAATGTTTTTATCCACATCTGCAGCAATAGTTGTCAGAAAGTGATGCAACTCTTTCGCCGACATCAGCTTCACTATTGGATGATAGGAAGTCGGAATAATGCCTTGACCGAGCATGACTTGGGTCCAGGAATCGAGGCGAAATAATTCACCTTCGACCTGAAACGACTTTGCATGCTCTTCAAAGAGTTTCATTCGATGCGCAAGTTCTTCGGGCACTTCCATATCCCTGCAGTAGCGCCAAAAAGCACTGTCATCGCGCTCAGTTGCTTTGTAGTGCAGAATGATGAAATCTCTTATACGAGCAGCCTCACTCTCGGCTTGCATATTGTATTCATCAACGAGTGCCTGGCTGACTCCGCCTTGGGGAAACAATTGCAGAAGGCGTGTTACGGCCGTCATGATCATGTGGATGCTGGTTGACTCCAAGGGTTCTAAAAAGCCGGCAGACAGACCTACCGCGATACAGTTTTTATTCCATCCTTTTTTGCGGCGGCCGGTTCTAAATTTTATGACGTTTGGCTCAGTGAGTACTTTCCCGTCAACGCTCGCGAACAGTAACTGTTTTGCCTCCTCTTCCGACATATGTTCGGCAGAAAAAACCACACCATTTCCAACCCTGTGCTGCAAAGGAATTTTCCATCGCCAACCCGCGTGATGAGCGACAGATCTTGTATAGGGCAACGCAGGTCCGGTTGATTCGGTTTGAATAGCAATCGCGCGGTTGCAGGGTAACCATTTATCCCAATCTTCGTAACCTGTGTGAAGGGCTTGCTCAATTAATAGCGCCCTCATTCCCGTGCAATCGATAAATAAATCGCCCTCGATATTCTGACCTGATTCCAGATCCAAAGATGCGATAAATCCTGAGTCGGAATTCAAATTTACCTTGGCAATTTTTCCCTCTACTCGCTTTACTCCGCGCGCTTCAGAGCGTGCGCGCAAAAAACTCGCGTAGCGACCCGCATCAAGATGAAATGCATAATTCATACGCGCTTCAGAATTAGTTGAAAACCGCTCCAACAGTGCCGCTTTAAATTCCAGGCAATAATCACCGAATTCCTGAGCAATTCCTAACTCACGCCCGCGCAACCAAAAATGAATAAAATCGGTTATTAATGTTTGCTTGCCAGTCACTCCGAATGAGTGAAAGTATTTATCGCCGATTGTTTTCCAATTTTCAAATTGGATGCCAAGTTTAAAGGTAGCATTGGTAGCTCGCATGAACTCCTGCTCATTGATTCCCAATAGCCGATGAAAAGTTCTCATGGGCGGAATGGTCGCTTCGCCCACGCCAATAGTGCCAATATCCTGGGATTCCACCAGTGTAATATCGAGCAATTCACCCATTTGGTTCGACAAGGCCGCAGCAGTAATCCAACCAGCCGTACCACCGCCGGCAATTACGATCTTCATTTTTTTGTCAGGCATCATGTGATTATCAACGATTCAATTTATTAATAAGCAAGGCTCTTAGTTTTCTTGCATCAAGCCGATCCAATTCCCGCAGAAAACCTTTGGCCTCATCAGGAATGTAAGCACCCGCACTTTCTGCGCCATCAAAAATATAGTGGTCAAATAATTGCTTCCAACCTTCTCGCTCATGAGCAGATTTATCGCGTATCGTCAGCATCGCCATGTACAAAGCGTTCATGCCGGAGCTTAAGTAAGCAGGCGAATCATCCCACCAATAATTCACCAGCAAATTGTAGGTATGCAAACTCTCTACGTGGTGCCACCACATGCTGGGAATATATAGCGCGTCGCCCGGCTCTAATTCTGCAACTAGCGCGGTGGGAAGCGCATCCCGGAAGCGCGGAAACTTTTCGAAATCCGGGTTTTTAAAATCAACCAGACTAATTACCTGACCACCCGGCGTGGGATCTAATGGACCCGGGTATAAATTGCTGACCTGATTGGGAGGAAATAAGGTGAATTTACGTTTACCAGCCACACAGCAAGCGATATTGTCCAATGCATCAAAATGACATGTCGCCGTTGTGGCTCCGCCAATCCAAATACTAACCCGCTCAGTCATCGCCTCTGGATGTTTGACTCTGGGAATGACTAAATCATTTTCCGCGCGCAATCCCGGTAAGTGGGTATCTATTATGTTTGACGCAATGTAATAAGCGGGCGCCTCAACCTTGCCAGCGCCTGCCAATATAGCATCCAGCGTGTCATCAATACGCCCCTTAAAGCTTTCGTAGTCGAGGGTTGTACAATTATTGTTGTAAAACATTCTTCCATTATTTTGGGGTGGAATTTTGCAAACGATGGTCGAGCCACCGTTGTAAAATTTTTTTACATAGCTCGCAGACTCCTGATCGGAAACTCGCCCCGCATTAACCAAGGGCCAATTGCCTACCACTTGTTTTAGCACCACCGGCTCAGCGGCAGCTATAATTTCCGCCGGTATGGCGTCTGGGCGTACACCGTGTAATATTTCTATTGGCTTAGCGTTAATCAACTGTCACCTCAACTGCGTAACAACTTGCGATTTTTCCAATCAATTAGTTTTCTAACATTTGAGAGGGAAGCAGCAATGAAATATGCGGACTGCAGAAAGCCAGACCTGTTTAATTCTTCCAAGGCCGTACCATCAAGATCAGCCAGTCTTTTTAAACTAACTGTTTCAAATCCGCTCATTTTTAATTTATTCTGATTTTGGAATTCGATATCCAGCACTACAGATTCTAATAACTCGTGCCGGGAAAAAATATCGAACATTTTCTTATTCAGCGCTATGCCGTCATTGATGATTTCCAGTGTCTTGGAAACCTGATTTAAATAAGTACTATTCCCACCGCCATCCAAAAACAGCTTATACCCTGCTTCTGAAACCACTTTGGGGTGATTCATATCAATATGAACCATGGGGTGGTGTCGCTCAGCTCCGTCAACCAATTCACGATGCAATCCAATTGAAAAAGGACCTCGCGCCATCACCGCAGGAACATATTCGGCGCTCCACCCCAGATTCTTTTGTCGCGTCGGATCAATATCGGTTAAAAATAAATTCTCTTCTTTTTCGAAGCCAAAAAGCACCAATGCTTGGTACTCACCTGTCTCCAGGTTTTTGCGTAATAAAATGGGGTATTCTTTTTGTACATCGGCGAATTCAGTAACGTAGGTAAACGTGCTGGCCACATTATCACCCAGCTCTGCAGAGTAGCGGGGATTAACCTGCACATGCTCGTGCGCGATATTATTTAATGTTTCTATTTTTTGCATATTGATCACCATCAATCTCTGCCAAATATTGGCTCCAGTAAAACAAAAAAGAGCCGCCTAAGCGACTCTTTTTTTCAAGCAATAACCTGCAGAAAGTTATTAGAAGGTGTAACGAACACCCACTTGATAACGAGCACCCAAGTCATCCAAGCCCCACAACATGTCTTTGTTGCGCGCATGCTCACGACGATCTTCTCCGGTTACGTTGATACCTTCGAGAGACACATCCAAACTTTCAGTCAGGTGATAAGTCACGTTCATGTCAATTTGTGAGTAAGCTTCAATGTAGCCTGGGTTATTGGAACCCGCGTTAGTTCTGTTGAGGAACTCATCGCGCCAGTTGTAAGCCAGACGTGCTTCGATATCATAGTTATCGTACATCAACACCAAGTTTGCAGTATCGCTGAGACCCAGCAGAGCAAATTGGTTAGCTGAAATATCCATGTTATCGAACTTCACATCACCTCTTACAATGGTGTAGTTAGCCATTACACCAAAGCCGGTTTCGCCAAAGAAGTGCTGCGCTGCAAACTCAGCACCGTAGATTTTCGCTTCTTTGTTGTTCACCGGGCTGCTCATGGTGAATTCCATTAACGGGTCTTCTGAAGTCGGATAGAAATCACAAGCTGCCGCCGTACAGTTTTCACCTAACTCTTGCACCAAGTCTTCAGTGAAGTCAGCCGCACCATTCGGGAATCTCACTGGGTCACGCAGAATTGCCATCATTGCATAGAGGTTGCCGTTATCAACCGTTAGACCCTCACTTTGCAGCGCAAGTCTTGCAGCTTGAGCGCGTGGGCCAGCGGTTTGGTCACGAATCCCATCAAAAGTACGAACTACGTCTTCTTGGCCAATGAAGTTAATTACGCGCTTCTCGAATATGCCAGCAGATGCATAGCTCGCCTCATCGAAGTACCACTCAACTGACAAGTCGAAGTTGCTTGACTCAAGCGGCTTCAACATTGGGTTGTTACCGGTTGCGCGAACTGAAGTACCTTCGTTCAAGCTTGAACCGTTGATCGACCAACCACCTACCGCAGCCCCCAATTGACCAAGACCAGCGCGCGCAATAGTTTTGCTAAAGGAGAAGCGAGTCACCAAATCATCAGTTAACTTAACCGCTACGTCCAGGTTAGGCAGCAACGCATCGTAGCTGTTGGTGAATGAAGTGGTCACTCCAGCGGCGCGATCTACACGAGTGAAGTCGTTATCAGAGTTCCACACGAAGTAATCCATGAGCGGGGTATCAGACGACGACACTTGTTTGGTGTCTTCGTAACGCAAGCCAGTCAATACTTCAACTTCGAAACCACCCAGCTTACCCGGGGTGCTTAATTGTACATAGAAAGCATCAGTGTCTTCCTGAATGTCGTTGTTGCTCTTGCTGTTGCGAACGCCACCCAGTTGAGTATCTTCAACACCGATATAGGCTTTTTGTGGCCCGTTGTAGTGGCTAACAAGGAAATTGGCAAGATCACGAGCATCAGCACGGAAGCCAATTGCAGGTGAGCTACCAGTATTGAAGTCATCGAACTCACCAGCAACATTAAATTCCTCGAACGAGCCAGCTGGGAACTCACCAGGCGCAGATGCACCCCAACCACCTAACACTTGGTTGTTGTTACCGTTGTAGCTGATGGTGTTTGAACCCATCTCGCGACGCTCGATACCAAAGTCAAAACGACCTTCGTCAAACTTCCAGGACGCATCCACTTTCGCTTGAGTTACATCGGACAATTGTTCAGCAGAGAATACGCGCATTACTGAAGAGCTCAGGTCACCTTCTTCCAACGCACCGTTGCCATTACTGACGATGCTGTCATCCAGGGTGTGAGTCCAGCTTGGTAAATCTCTACCCGCAAACTCCCAGGATGCGCCAGTTTTGATGGGTGCGCCAACGCCCACATCCAATTCACCAGCGTAACCTGGACCTTTAGGAATACTTTCAAGCTCTGAATCATGCAGGTCTACATTTACGGTCAACTGATCGTTAACAGCCCAGTCAACATTTAGACCAATAGAATCCAAAGTGTCGTCTTGCGCGCGATACTGCTGCGAGAAACCTACGTCACGAGTACCGTTATAGCTTTCACGAATAATTTTTGGGGTTGCAATCGCAGAGTTATCAAACTCTACAAACGTCAGGTTTCCACCGTTTTGAACCCAGGTAGTTACTTCCCCACGATTCTCGGTTCTGCTGTTCTCGGCGAATGTGTAGTCCAGAGTTGCCGTCAGATCTTCAATTGGTCTGAATTGCAAAGTTAACTGCGCGTTGGTGCGCTCACGTTGCTGATCAGAGAACGCGTAGCGAATGTCGTTTGGACGAGAATAAAGTTGGCCGACTTCTGGCTCGTTTTGGAAAATTGCTGCAGACGCAGGACGATCATAAATCGTTGCTGAATCACCACCGCCCCACTCAGCCACACGCCAGTCGTTAACTGTCGCACCGGTAAAACCAGAATCACGCTCTTGATAACTTGCGCTCAATGAAACGCCAAACATTTCAGAATCATCCGCCCAGCTCACCAAGCCTGATACTTCCGGAGTTATATCGTCACCAGTACGGTTGGTGGTATCCATCACTGCTTTACCACCCACAGTGGCTTTAAAACCAGCAGTGTCCAGTGGACGAGCAGTTTTAATGTTTACAGACGCACCCATGCCGCCTGCAGCGACGTTTGCTTTACCTGTTTTGAAAACTTCTACGCCCGAAACAGATTCGGAGGCCAAGTTTGCGAAGTCAAATGCGCGCGAGTTACCGCCGCGAGTTTGTGAGTCTGCACCTGAACTACCACCGTAGGCACTGCCAGTTGGCATAGTTCTTCCGTTCAGAGTCACCATGTTGTAGTCGGGACCAAAACCACGAACAGTGATGCGCGAGCCTTCACCGTTGTTACGGTCAATAGAAACGCCGGTGATACGCTGCAGAGATTCTGCAAGGTTGGTATCCGGGAATTTACCCATGTCTTCAGCGCTAATCGCGTCTACGACACCCGAAGAATTACGTTTTACATCCATCGCACGCTCTAAAGACGCACGAATACCAGTCACCATTACCTCTTCAACCGAACCATCGTCTTGCGCGAAAGCAAAGCCGCTCAACGCCGATGAAGCAATAACTGTGGCCAGCATGGTTTTATTGAAACTGACTTTTCTACTCATGGAGCTCTCCTTAATTGGATTAATTATGCTCAGGATTTTTTTATGGTTAACGCATAAACCAAACCCGCTCTCACGTTGGGTGAGATGAGAATTTGGTTATCACCTTGTTAGCAAGATGAACGGGTCACACCAGGCCTTGTCGCCTGCCTCCACACTTACCAGTTGCTGTTATTGTGATTCTGAATGAGACATAGCCCGCAACTGGCATTGTTGGATACAAGTATCATATGTTCAGATTGACTACAAGAAATTGAGACGGCAGCCAAAACTATTTAGAGAGACTGTTACTCAACACCACACATTGGCACAAAAATCAGCCAGCAGTAGCAGCAAGGAAACACACTTTTATTAGCGAAACAGGAATTAGCAGGAAAAATGCTTTCCCCAATGGACTATAGAAGACTGGGGGGCATCACTTAGAATTATTTTCCATTAATAAAAACACTTTTATTAATGCTTTTTACGGGAGCAAAGCTCACCCGATCATTGATCGGGCGATTTAAAGGGCAGGATATTGATAACCTGGACGGCGTCGCGCTTGTCTTCTTCAGTTTGGTTGACCCGGGTTTCCAGTTCGCGCGCTACCGGCTTGAAGTGCATTTCATCCTTGTAACCGCAAGCAACACACTCGCGGTAATCTTTGCCATCCTCGCTGTAGACCACCAGCTTATCCATCTCCGAGCAGCGCGGGCACACGGCACCCGCGACAAACCGGCGTTTGCTGCTATAGACCATCAGGCTGCCACCTCCGCTGAAGTGTTAGCGGGCGCGATACCCGAGTGGCGCAGGAGTGCATCGATTTGCGGCTCGCGTCCACGGAAATTTTTAAACAATTCCATGGGCGCACGACTGCCACCCTGCTGCAGGATTTCCTGAAGAAAACTTGCACCTGTTTGCGCATTAAAAATACCTTCCTCTTCAAAGCGCGAATAAGCATCAGCCGATAAGACCTCTGCCCACTTATAGCTGTAGTAACCCGCTGCATAACCGCCAGCAAAAATATGGCTAAAACTGTTTTCAAAACGATTGAACACCGGCGGCCTGATCACCGCAACCAGATCGCGAACTTCATTTAACACCTGCTGTGCAGATTTTGGCGCGGCCGTGTTGTATTCCGCGTGCAAGCGGAAATCGAATAGCGAAAATTCCAACTGGCGAATCATTTGCAAACCGGATTGGAAATTTTTAGCCGCGAGCATCTTATCCAGCAAGCGTTGCGGTAATGGCTCGCCAGTTTGATAGTGGCCAGAAATCAATGGAATTGCCTCTGGCTCCCAACACCAGTTCTCCATAAATTGACTAGGCAGTTCCACCGCGTCCCAGGCTACACCATTAATACCGCTTACGGCCGCCACATCAATTTGCGTAAGCATATGGTGTAAGCCATGACCAAATTCATGAAACAAGGTGGTCACTTCATCGTGGGTTAATAGCGACGGAGTTTCACCCACCGGTGGAGTAAAGTTGCAGGTTAAAAAAGCAACGGGCAATTGTAACCCGGTGGATGTTTTACGTCGCACGCGGCAATCCGCCATCCAGGCACCGCCTTTTTTCTTGTCGCGTGCAAACAGGTCGAGGTAAAAACTCGCAACCTGTTTGCCATTTTTTTCGATATGAAAAAAGCGCACATCCGGATGATAAGTATCAAATTCAGCGATTTGTTGTACTTGAATACCGAACAAACGTTGCACCACCTCAAACATACCGGAAATCACTTTTTCCGCCGGAAAATAAGGGCGTAATTCCTCCTGCGATACCGAATATTTTTCTACGCGCAATTTTTCGCTGTAGTAAGTACTGTCCCAGGATTGTAAATCCACGCAGCCTTGCGCGGCGGCAAATGCACACAATTCAGCATAATCCCGCTCAGCAAAGGGTTTGGATTTTTGCGCGAGTTCATTCAAAAATTGCAATACTTGCGCGGGTGATTCCGCCATTTTGCTGGCCAGCGAGCGCTCGGCATAATTCGCAAAACCCAACAGTTGAGCCAACTCATGACGCAACGCGAGTGTCTCGGCAATCAGCGCACTATTATCAAATTCAGCCGCTGAAGAGCCGTCCGCTTTTTTTCCGGCCGCTGATGCACGTGTTACATAAGCAGTATAAATTTCTTCGCGCAATGCGCGATTATCCGCGTACATAATCACGGCGTAATAGGAGGGAAAATCGAGTGTGACCACATAGCCCGGCAGGTTTTTTTGTGCGGCGGCCTGTGCCGCTTGTGCCAGTGCCGATTCAGGCAAGCCCGCCAGCGCATCCGCATTATCAAATTGTTTATACCAAGCCTGGGTTGCATCCAGGACATTATTGGAAAATTGGGTGGACAACTCTGACAAACGCTTTTGAATTTCACCGAAACGTTTTTTATCGGCGTCATTTAACGCAACACCGCCCAAACGAAAATCGCGTAGCGCATTACTGATAGTTTGTTGTTGCGCCTGGGACAACTGCGCAAATTCGCTACTATCAGCAAGCTGCTGATAAGCCTGATATAAGGCTTCGTTTTGACTAAATTCGGTTGAATAATCAGTCAGTAAGGCGATGCTTTCGGTATAGGCTTTGCGCAATTCATCGCTATTGGCTACCGAATTCAAATGACTGACCGGCGCCCAAGCCTGATCCAACTTATCGCCCTGATCTTCAATAGGTGCAATCAGATTGTTCCAGGTAGGGACGGAAAGCCCCTCCAGCAGGGATTTTAATTGGGCGCGGCCATCATCGATTAACTGGCGCACCGCTGGCTCTACCTGTTCGGCACGAATGGAGGAAAAAGGGGGCAGGGTATGAGCAGCAAGCAGGGGATTGGTCATGCAATAACTCCGTCAGGCGAAAATCAAACGCGGTTTCGCGTATCATACACCCAAGATTGTATGGGTTTTCGAGGAATTATTTATGGGCGCAATAAGAAGTTTCCAAGGTCATACACCCCGTTTGGGCGAGCGGGTTTTTGTGGATGAATCCGCCGTGGTGATCGGCGATGTGGAACTGGGGGATGACGCGTCCGTATGGCCCTGCGTAGTAATTCGCGGCGATATGCATCGCATCCGTATAGGCGCGCGCACCAGCGTGCAAGATGGCTCGGTGCTGCACATCACCCACGCGAGTAGTTACAACCCGGCTGGCCACCCACTGACGGTTGGCGATGATGTAACTGTGGGCCATTCGGTATGTCTGCATGGTTGCACTATTGGCAATCGCGTATTGATTGGTATTGGCTCGACTATTCTGGACGGCGCCATAGTGGAAGATGATGTGGTGATCGGCGCAGGGTCACTGGTGCCACCTGGCAAACGCCTTGAATCGGGCTTCATGTACATGGGTACACCAGTAAAACAAATTCGCCCGCTCAAAGATTCAGAGCGCAGCTTTTTTACTTACTCCGCCAATAATTATGTGAAATTAAAAAATGATTACCTTGGCGAAGCTAAATCTACGCAAGAAAATTCCAGCCTCGATTAATTAGTTAACGTTATTTTTATAAAGGATTTTTATGCCGAGCTATTCGCTACCGGTAATCAACGGCGCCGATATTTTTCCCGTTCATAAAATTATTTGTATCGGCCGCAACTACGCTGAACACGCGCGCGAAATGGGTCACGATCCCGATCGCGAGCCACCCTTTTTCTTTTTTAAGCCGCAAAGTGCATTGGCGCAAAATGGCGATGATTTTTACTACCCGGATTTCTCCCATCAGGTTGAGCACGAACTTGAGTTGGTGGTGGCGATTGGCAAATCCGGCACAAAAATTTCGGCTACCGACGCTGCCGATTATGTATTTGGCTTTGCAGTAGGATTGGACATGACTTGCCGCGACTTACAAAAAGAAGCCAAAAAACTGGGTCGCCCCTGGGAGCTCGGCAAAGGCTTTGATGGCTCCGCACCCTGCACCGCCATTCAGCGCGGCGGTCTTGATGACCTTGAGCAATTCGGTGATTTGGTGTTAACCCGAAACGGGAGAGAAGTACAACGTGGCAATTGGCGCGATATGGTTTGGTCAATTCCTGAATTAATCGCACAAGTTTCTCGCTATATAAAGCTGGAACCAGGCGATTTGATTTTTACGGGCACACCTGCCGGAGTTGGGGCGGTAGAGGTTGGCGATCAACTGGAAGCTAGCTTGCAAGGCTTTTCGCAACACTTAACACTGCGTGTGGCAAGCGACGCGCAGTAGAAAGCGCCACACATAGAAAAACAGGTGAAATATTTCCACCTGTTTTTTTCGTCACTTTTAGCGCAACAAACGAGCTAATTCTAGGGCAAATCAAACACCAGGGCTTTCACTGGCTGCTTGGTAGCATTTAATTGCAGCGCACTTATATCAAACAGTTTTGCACCATCCCCGGGCCTAACTGTTTCGCCAGCTATTTTTAATTCACCATCAATCACGTGAACGTAATAGTGACGTTTGGTACTGGTATTTAATTGTGCCGTCTCACTTGGCGCCAACAGCAATTGATAAACACGTGCATCCTGCTTAATCACCAAACTACCCGCTTCACCATCCGGACTTATCGCGAGGGTTAACCCCGGGTTGCTACCAAAATCTTTTTGCTGATAGCCGGGAGCTTCTCCGTACACACTTGGTTGAATCCAGATTTGCAAGAAATGTAATCCTTTCGTGCGCGAAGGATTAAATTCACTGTGGCGAATACCGCTGCCTGCAGACATCAACTGGAATTCACCAGCCGGCAAGGTTGCAACATTACCTTCGCTGTCTTTGTGGGCAATTTCACCATCCAGCACGTAACTGATAATTTCCATATCGCGATGACCGTGAGTATCGAAGCCCGCACCCGGAGTTACGCGATCATCGTTAATGACGCGCAGCGCTGAAAACCCCATGTGACGCTCATCGTAATAACTGCCGAACGAAAATGTGTGCTTGCTATCCAACCAACCGAAGTTAGCTCCACCGCGTTCATTGCTGCGTCTGATACTGATCATGATTCATCTCCGTTACTCGCTGCACGAACCTATTTCCGCGCAGCATTTTTTCATTTAACTATTGAACAATCTTTACCACTACCTACGGCGATTAGTGTTTGGCAATCAAGCTGTCTGCACTTGCACGGCCACCGCCGGAAATTAACAGTGACACCGCACCAGCCAGTAACGCCAAACCAAACTCATAACCGTTGTTGCTCATAAACAAACCGTTGTGGATATGCACCGACAAAATCGCCACCACCATGGTCACTGCCAGAACCAACGCTGTTGGGCGAGTGAGCAGACCAAGGATCAGGAACAAACCGCCGAAAAACTCAGCTGAGCCTGCCAGGGCCGCCATTACCACACCAGGGCCAAGGCCTATTGAATCCATCCACTGTCCGGTACCTTGCAAACCGTATCCACCAAACCAGCCGAACAACTTCTGCGCGCCGTGGGCGGCGAAGATGATGCCCAAGGGTAAACGCAGGGCCAGTGGCGAAAAGCTGTTGTTAGTCGCTAATACTTTAGTAATTACGCTCATGGTTATCTCCAAAAAATTTGAATGCTATCTACAGGGTTAGGATTTCTGGTTTGGCGCTTTGCATTTCGCTGTTCGCCTCACTTGTTGCCAGAATAGGCTTGTCATCGGCGATAAAAAAGCGGAAGATTTTGACCCATTAATTCAAATTTTTTGAACAACTGGAAAACAACCAAGCCATGCACCACGCCATCACCCTGGAAGCCTTGCGCGTACTGGATGCGATCGACCGTAAAGGTAGCTTTGGTGCCGCCGCTGACGCCCTGTTCAAGGTGCCTTCGGCGCTTTCCTACACTGTCCAAAAGCTTGAGACAGATCTCGGCATCAGTTTGTTTGATCGCAGCAAGCAGAAGGCGCAGCTGACTACCGCCGGACGCTTGTTGCTGGAACAGGGCCGTCAACTCTTGCAGGCGGCTAGCGCCATTGAAGAGGCGGTACAGCAGCTGGAGTCGGGCTGGGAAACCCAATTACGCATTGCCATTGACACTGTGCTGCCCCTTGGGCCCTTGCTCCAGCACATCAACGCATTCAATCAATTGGATAAGCGTGTGGCTATTACCATTCGCGAAGAAGTATTGGGCGGCACCTGGGATGCATTGATCGCCGAGCGCTGCGACCTGGCACTCGGTGCCAGCGGAGATTTACCCAAAGGGATTTTTGAGTATCGGTTGATGGGTGAAGTGGAGTTTGTATTTGCGGTTGCGCGTGAACATCCCCTGCGCTTTCACAATGGCCCCGTGGACGCTGCCGCTATAGCGGCATTTCCCACTATAGTGATTGCAGATTCATCGCTCACCACGCCGGGGCGCTCATCGGGTTTATTGGAAAGCCGGCAAATAATTCGTGTCCCTAATGTCACCGCAAAAATTCAAGCCCAGGTGATGGGCCTGGGAGTTGGCTTTTTACCTAAGCATTT
>JACCED011615309.1_pt1 | contig 15854 bp, 14 predicted proteins | sample 7455021 | NCBI WGS metagenome assembly JACCED01 (sample SAMN15323456, study PRJNA562643) | freshwater metagenome | isolation source: river surface water | place: USA:Blue River Watershed | collected 2017-08-19 | reverse complement strand
TCAAGATTAGCTTCCAACAAGTGAATAGCATTTGGATTCATAGATAGTTGACGCCAAATATTTGACTTAGATGGAACCCAATCATGTATCTTGTAGAAAGCAATCATAGTATTGTTCGTGTTAGCTGCGTTTGTATATTTACTCGTGTCTCTGTCAATTTTTTTCACAAAAAAAGAAGCACCAAAGTATCTCATTTCAAGTGCTTGGATAACGCAACTAAGCCTCGGGCTGCTCAATAGCATCTTCTTCAGAGATGAAGATACTTGGATTAGCTGCAATGTAGTAGTGATCAATGTTACTATTCGTGAAGAATTGAACAGCATTTGGATTAGAAGACCAGTATCTAATTGGAATGAAATTCAAATCAGTTTCCAATAGGTGAGCTACTGCAGGGTTGGACCCGACATAGCGAAAGATTTTTGAAGTTGCTTTATCATGGATAAGATTAATATTTGCTTCAATGAATGGAGCAGCATGCGGATTGCAGAGATACTCTCCAAATATTTCATACTCGATATTTGGGTTAGCATCCAAGATATGTATTGCATTTGGGTTCATTGATAGTGTATGCCAGTTAATCTTATCTGGATTGGCTTCCAACAAATGTATCGCGGCTGGGTTCATGCATAACCTCTTCCAATTGATCTTATCAGGATTGGCTTCTAATAAGCGAATAGCTGATGGGTTTTGAGACAAACTTGGCCAACAAATCTTGTCAGGATTAGCTTCCAACAAACGCATAGCAGCTGGGTTGCGCGATAGTTGGCACCAATCGAGATCTTCAAGATAGAGCCAATCGAGTATCTTAACTGGAGGAGTAGGCATGTTGATAGTTATCGGTTCATATCTTTCATCCATATCTTCCATGAAATCCCAATCTTGACAATTGGTTCGATCGAATAAGAATCTGAATCGATTATAGGGTATGGTTCTATTGCGAATAGTAACAATGTCAGTGTTAGCCATAGTAATGAGCACGTTTTGATAAGAGTTATCGGTATATTAATAGGCGTTTCTTTCAATTTTATATATAAAAAAGAAAGAGATACATCATCGTACCTTCTCAAGTCGATTAGAACCAACTTGGCAACATATTCATCAAACTCGTAAAGAATGAGTCTGGACGTTCGGTAACCATCCGATTGGGATTATCTTCCTTGGAAATGAAGATGTTAGGGTTAGCCGCAATGTAGTAGTGATCAATGTTACTATTCGTGAAGAATTGAACAACATTTGGATTAGAAGACCAGTATCTAATTGGAATGAATTCCAATTTGGTTTCCAATAGATGTGCGACTGCTGGATTTGAACCTACATAGCGAAACACTTTTTTAGAATGTTTCTCTTTGATAAGATCAATGTTGGCTTCAATGAATGCAGCTGCATGTGGGTTGCAAAGATATTCACCATACAATTCATAGTCAATGTTGGGCATCATTTCAAACAAGTGCAGACCATTAGGGTTCATTGCTAAGGTATGCCAATTGATCTTGTCCATATTAGCTTCAAGCAACTCAATCGCAGCTGGATTCATTGATAGCATTTGCCAGTCAATCTTATCCATATTGGCGATAAGTAGATGCATTGCAGCTGGATTGCGCGATAGACTTGGCCAACAAATCTTGGTAGGATTAGCTTCTAATAGACGCATCGCGGCTGGGTTGCGAGACAATTGGCACCAATCAAGTTTATCAAGTGAAAGCCAATCAAGAATCTTCACCACTGGAGAAGGCATATTGATAGTATATGGCTGATATGGTTGATAGAGGTACTCCATTGTTTCTTCAAAATCGGTATCATCACGTTGATTGTTTGAATCAAACACAAATTCAAATTCATTACGAGGAACTACCTTATTGCGGAGAACAATAGGGGCAGCAATAGAGGCGGCAGAGGTAGCGGTAATAGCAGACATGGTGGCTATGGAAAGCGTGGTTGATAAAAGGGTATCAGGTATTTATATATAAAAAAATCAATTTTACACAGCCATGGAAAGCAACCAAAGATAGCATTTACTCCAAGAACCCATTCTCAGTGCCATGTTCATACATCCACTTACCAACGCGCGTTGGGTGATACACATATGCAATGAGTTCTTCGTGTAGCTGAGCAGTAGCTTTCTTCACCGCATCGTAGTCTAGAACAAAGATAGCTGGGTTTAGTCCAAGATATTGCCAATTATTGGGATTAGTATTATCTTCAACAACATCAATTATCGCTGGGTTTTGTAGAAGGCTACTACGATTACCCCTGTATAAGTCACCTTCAAATAGATGCAAAGCTGCTGGGTTACGTGAAAGATTATACCAACTAATCTTTTCAGGGTTGGCTTCCAATATATGAATAGCAGCTGGGTTATGACATAGCCAGAGCCAATGAATTTTATCCAAGTTGTTCTCAATAATTGAAATCATATGTGGCTCTTCCGATAATTTCATCCAAGCGATCAAACTGAGTTTATCCAAGTTGTCCTTAACAAGATGTATAGCATTTGGATTTGTTACTATAGTTGCCCAATTAATCTTATCTCGATTAGCTTCTAACAAGTGGATAGCATTTGGGTTACAAGACAAGGTATTCCAATCAATCTTCTCCATATTAGCTTCCAACAAGTGAATCGCTGATGGGTTTTCGGATAAAAGTCTCCAATTAATCTTGCTAGGATTAGCTTTCAACAAGTGTATCGCATTTGGGTTTTCAGATAAAAGTTTCCAATCAATCTTCTCCATGTTAGCTTCCAACAAGTGTATCGCAGCTGGATTAGCAGATAAAAGTCTCCAATTAATCTTGTCTTGGTTAGCCTCTAATAGAGATATGGCTTCTGGTTTGCAAGATAGACGATTCAAATCAAGTTTATCAATTGGGAACCACTCTCGGAGCTTGTAGATAGCGGGCATTGAAGTAAGAAGATGTGCGTAGCAGAATCTCAGGTATTAACTAGTAAAATTATCAATTTTATAACAAAAAAAAGATACAAGATTGCAAGTCTTTACTCCAAGTATTCGCGATCAGTTCCATACTTATGCATCCATTTGGCAACACATGTTGGATGATACACAAAGGCCATAAGTTCTTCATGTAGCTGAGCATTAGCTTTTTTCATTGCATCGTAGTCAAAAGTAATTGCTGCTGGGTTGCTTAATAGTGCGCGCCAAATGATCTTATCCGGGTTCTCTTTCAACAAATGCATCGCATTGGGGTTGGATGAAAGCCAATCCCAATTAATCTTATCAGGATTAGCTTCTAACAAGTGAATGGCATTTGAGTTGCTCGAAAGATACTTCCAACAAATCTTGTCTTGGTTAGCTTCCAAAAGTTTAATAGCATTTTTATTCGTTGAAAGGTTCTCCCAATTAATCTTGTTTTGGTTTGCTTCCAGTAAATGTATGGCATTACAATTCATCGACAATTGATCCCAATCAATCTTGTCTTGGTTAGCTTCTAACAATGGGATCGCCGCAGTGTTCAAACATAAATAATACCAATCAATGTATTCAGGATTAGCTTCCAAAATAGGATATATCCACTCTTCTTCATACATCTCATCCCAGTCGATATTCTGAGGATTAGCTGCCAATATATGGTACGCTTCCCGCATGCCAGAAAGATTAAACCAACTAATTTGATCCATATTCGATTCTATCAAATGAAGTGCTTTTGAGTTTGCCGACAAATTGTCCCAATCAATCTTGTCTTGATTGGCTTCCAATAAGTGTATCGCATTTGGATTAGAAGACAAGTTCCACCAAACAATCTTATCTTGATTAGCTTCCAGCAAGTGAATTGCATTTGGGTTTCGAGACAAACGTATCCAATTAATCTTATCTTGGTTGGCTTCTAAAAGCTTGATAGCATTAGGGTTTGCCGACAAATTGTCCCAATTAATCTTGTCTTGGTTGGCTTCCAATAAGTGTATCACATTTGGATTATAAGAAAGTAAATCCCAACAAATCTTGTCTTGGTTAGCTTCTAATACTTTGATCCCATATTTATTATGGGATAAAATAATCCAGTCATTTTTAGTTGCAAATGCTTCAAATTTCTCTTGAATCCAATGATGCAATGTAGTGGCAACGGGCATGCGCGAATTCATTATGGCGATAATCTTATCAGGTATTAATTGGCGTATCTGTCAATTTTTGCATAAAAAAATAAATTTTGGATTTGGGCATAGTAGCTCACATAAGCTGTCTGGCACCCGTCTTCCATAACAATGAATATCTACTCATAGTCCAAATACTCACTATCAGTGCCATATTTATGCATCCATTTGGCAACGCGGGTTGGGTGCCATATATAAGCAATGAGATCTTTGTGTAGCTGAGCAGTAGATGATTTCATGAAATCATAATCGATCGCAAATATAGATGGATTAATCAAGAAACCGATATGATCCCATTGTATTTTATCTGGTCTTGTTAGTAATAACTCCAAGCCATTAATATTATACGCAAGAATGCCCCAATCAATTCTATCTTTATGAGCTTCCAATAGATGGATTGCATTAGGATTGGACGACAACTGATCCCAAGCAATCTTATGAATATTTGTTTCTAACAAATGAATCGCCGCAGGGTTCCTTGATAAGGAGAACCAATCGATTTTGGTAGGATTAGCTTCCAATAAATGAATCGCCCAATCATACTGTGATAGACAAATCCAATTAATGTATTGTTGATTGGCTTCCAATAAGTGCAACGCCCATTCATAACGCGATAATAGATACCAATTAATCTTATTTTGATTTGCTTCCAATATCGGCAACATCCATTCACAGTAGCGTTCTTTATTTCTGTCATCGTGTGATAAATAAAACCAATTAATTTTTTCAGGATTATCTATCAATAGCTGCACAGCATTACTATTTTTAGTCAATGCGATCCAATCGATACTATCAAAATTAGCTTCCAACAAAGGAATTGCGCCAGGGTTTTCAGATAAATCTCTCCATATGATCCTTTCAGGATTAGCTTCCAATAAATGAATCGCATTTGGGTTGCTATTTAGAGCAAACCAATCGATCCTATCAAGGTTTGCTTCCAATAAATCAATCGCAGCAGGGTTTGCAGATAGACTTGACCAGCAAACCTTATCGGGATTATTTCTTATCAAGTGAATAGCCCAATCATATTTAGAAATTATAGACCATCTGATTTTATCCAGATTTGCTTCTAATAGTTCTAATGCCCATTCTTCCATTGATAAATAAATCCAATCTTTAATATGTTCTTGGTTAATTTTTAGTAGATTCAAAGCCTTTTCATGCACGCGAATGATATCCAATTCTTTTGAACTCAAGTAGTAATAAGATTTTTTTATGCATTCATTGAAGCCATTATTTATGGCACCTTTTAAGTCAATGTCATTGTTGCCATTTAAAGCAGTTTCAATTATTATTTCTTGGAATTGATTAAATTGTTCTTCAAACTCAGATAGACTTTGATTCATTGGTTTAATCTTCATAATATCATCACGGATCTTATAAACGATGGGCATGGTAGCGATTGAGAGTTCTTGATAATAGTATCAGGTATTTACTAGTGTCTCTGTCAATTTTTACATAAAAAAAGATACACCGATGTGCCACTCACAAAGTCTCTTACTCCAAGTATCCACTCTCAGTTCCATACTCCTGCATCCATTTAGCAACACGGGTAGGATGACACACGTAAGCGATGATTTCTTCATGCAACTGAGCTTTGGTAGCTTTTGCAACTTTATAGTCAATGGTGAATATATTTGGATTCCGGAATACGGCTTCGAAATCAATGAATGGCATTTCGATAGTTTCAAGTAGTGGTAGCATGCCATGATTATTGTATAGTTGCTTCCAATCAATCTTGTGTTGGTTAGTTTCCAATAACTCAATTGCTGCCGGATTACGTGATAGTACAACCCACTTACGCATAGCATCTGGGATCGTTTTAATCAAGTGTATCGCAGCTGGGTTAATTTGAATGGTAAGCCAATTAATCTTATCCAAGTTAGCTTCCAACAAGTGAATAGCCGATGGGTTGCATGAGAGATGAGACCAGTTGATCTTCTCCATATTTGCTTCCAATAAATGCATCGCATTGGGGTTCAAACACAATTGCTCCCAATTAATCTTCTCCATATTAGCTTCTAATAAGGATATCGCGCCTCGGTTGCGAGACAAGATATCCCAATCAATCTTATTAAAGTTATCTTTTAACAAACGTGTTGCAAATGAGTTGGCTGACAAGTTCTTCCAATTAATCTTATCTTGGTTAGCTTCCAGCAATGGTATCGCCGCCGAATTCAAGGAGAGCTGATCCCAATCTACCTTATCGAGATTGTCTTTTAGTAAATGAATTGCTTCTGGCAATGCTGACAAATGATACCACACAATGAAGTGTTTATGCTCTTCTAAGAAGGGGACCGCCCTTGGGTTCATTGATAAACTTACGATGTGATGATCTTGTAGCAAGTGAAGAGACAAGATGCCGCTCTCATAGATTTCAATATGCTTCTTTATGAGTTGGTCATATGTTAATGTTGGATTTGGGCGACATAATTCTGTCTTAATGATAAACTGGATGCTTTCCATGTACTTATCAAATGTATCAAAGGTCGAATACTGGATATTGTAAGCTCGAATAACTGAATCACAGAACTTGAAGATAGCAGGCATAACAATCACTGATTATTGGTATTTACTAGTGTCTCTGTCAATTTTTTATGAAAAAAAAGATACGCAAATGCAACCAAAGAGAGCATTTACTCCAAGTACTCACTCTCAGTACCATATTCATGCATCCATTTGGCAACGCGCGTTGGGTGATACACATAAGCAATGAGTTCTTCATGTAGCTCAGCAGTAGAATTCTTCAGAAACTTATAATCATACTTGAATATAGCTGGATTCTTTAGAAGATTTGGCCGATGAATCTTACGTTTATTAGCTCTCAACAAACGAATGGCATATGGGTTGAAAGATAATTGCTCCCAATCAATCTTATCTTTATTAGCTTTTATCAAATGGATAGCCCAAGGTCTACTGCATAATAAACTCCAATTGATACGATCTTGGTTAGCTTCCAACAATGGTAAGCTCCATTTGCCGTAATTGAAATCGTACTGTATACCTGAGAGCTCAATCCAATCAACTTTATGCTGATTTGCCATTAACAGCGGTAGAGCCCATCTTTTTGAAGAAAGTATGGACCAATTAATCTTATCCAAATTGGTTTCTAACAAATGTATAGCAGCTGGATTAGCAGATAAAGATTCCCAATTGATCTTATCTTGGTTAGCTTCCAATAAAGGTAGTGCCCACTTTTTACAAGAAAGTATACTCCACCCGACCATACAAATTTTATCCAAATTGGCTTCCAATAATGATAACGCTTCAGCATTGAAACATAACCCAATCCAATCAATCTTATCCGGATTAGCTTCTAATAATGGTATTGCCCATTTTAACATAGATAAACTTTTCCAATCGCATTTATCAGGATTAGCTTGTAGTATGTGGATCGATTTACAATTCCATGATATTTTTGCCCAATTAATTTTGTCTTGGTTAGTTTCTAACAAATGAATAGCAGCTGAGTTGCCAGATAAATACCCCCAATGAATCTTATCCTGGTTTGCCTCCAATATACGTATCGCCCATGGACGAGATGAGAGGCGAGTCCAATCAATTTTATCTAGATTGGCCTCTAGTATATGAACGGCTTTTGGGTTGAAGCATAAACACCCCCAATGAATCTTGTCTATATTAGCTTCCAATAATGGTAACGCCCATTCTTGCTGACATAGCCATTTCCATGCGCCCTCATCAAGCTTATCCAAGTTCTCTTCAATTAATGGTAACATCCATCTCTTTGAACATATTTGTAGCCAATCAATCTTATCGATATTTTCTTTGAAGATTTTCATGATGTTGGGGCTAGCTGCTCTTCGATCTTGTGATAATACATCCAATTCATCAGATGATAGATTATGGATATTGATCCAATTGCTTAACTTATATGGAATAAGAGTTGGGTAATTCATTGAATAGGTAACGAGCATAGTTACTATGAAGATAGTATTAGGTATTTATGGGTGTCTCTGTCAATTTTACATTTGGCAACTCTCATCCGTTTCTACAAAAAAAACATGCATAGTATGCATCAAACATCTACATCTATATCCACAACTCTGCAACTGGCTTAGCTCCATTGCAAGTAGTCTTCAATCTCTCCACCCTGCATAAGGTGTTTCTCAATGCGAGTTGGGTGAAACATCTCCTCGACAAGATCTCTATGAAGCAATTCTTTGCTTTCTCTCATAGTGGCATAATCCAGCTCAAAGATACCAGAATTTTCCTCAAGCATGAAGTTGTCAATCCATTCAGCATCCTCTTTGAGTATAGACTCGATCATATCCATAGCAGCTTTGTTCGTAGATAAGAAAGTTATGTAAATTTTGTCAAGATTAGCTTTTAACAAATGAATAGCAGCTGGATTCATAGACAAATACATCCAATCAATTTTATGCGGGTTGGCCTCCAATAAACCAATTGCACTTGGGTTCGCAGATGCCATATCCCAATAAACCTTTTCAAGGTTGTTTGCGAGCAAATGGACTGCACTTGTATTGGCCGACAATTGTCTCCAATTAATCTTCTCCAAGTTGGCTTCAATCAAGTGAATCGCATTAGGGTTGCGAGATAACCAGTACCAATCGATCCAATCTTCGTGTTCTTCCAATAGCTCAATAGCGGCAGGGTTTGCAGATAAGCGGCTCCAATCAATTTTATGTGGGTATGCTCTTAATAAGTCGATTGCGCCAGGGTTCCCTGAAAGGATATCCCAATTGATTCGGTCTTGGTTGGCTTTCAACAAATGAATAGCAGCAGGATTGGCTGATAACGCACACCAATTGATAAAATGGGGGTTAGCTTCCAGGAACTCGATAGCTTCAGGCATGCTTGATAACAGGCTTGATAGCCGGCTTAAGTCAAGTTTGTTAATGGGGATCCATTCGCGTAGCTTGTAAATGGCAGGCATTATTTTCGTAACAATTAAGGCTGTTTAGGGTATTTAATGAAAAAAAAATCAATTTTATATTGCGATTTTAGATACAATGTTCTTTATATTTAGTTGCTAATGTCGCTGGTGTTCTAGGGAAATCTTTGTTAAGACTTTCATAACCACTGATTCCATTCATGCTACCATTCGACTTTTTTCCATAGCTTTTGAAGATAGCAGGATTAGCAAATATGTGCTCCCAGTCGACCTTGTCTTGATTAGCTTCTAGCATATGAATCGCTGATGGGTTTCTGGATAAGCGTGACCATGATATCTTATCCGGATTCGCTTTCAACAAGTGCATCGCTGCTGGGTTTTCAGATAAATATCCCCAATGAATCTTATCTGGGTTTGCCTCTAATAGATCAATAGCTGCTGGGTTGCAAGATAAACTTTTCCAATATATCTTATCCATATTAGCTTTCAACATGTTTATAGCTGCGGGGTTTTTAGATAGCATATACCAATTGATCTTATCCGGATTAGCTTCCAATAAATGAATAGCTGCTGGATTGAGAGATAAGGCTATCCAATTAATCCGATCCGGATTAGCTTCCAACAGATGAATTGCCGCGGCGTTACGTGATAAGAATAACCAATGCTTATCTTCTTTTGAGTTACGGAAAATGGCCTCAAATAAATGAAACGCACTTGGATTACCACATATGGCAGGCCATGATATCTTATCTATATTATTGATTAGTAATGGAAGCGCGCTTGGATTTAAGGATACCCACCAACTATCTGTTTTATAACATGGGATCCATTCCAAAAGGCACTTATCGTCATCCTTAAACTCGGGTCCCGTAGGTGGAATTTCATTCAAGTATCTCCAAGCGCTACGTAGATTCTTGTTGCATTGATCTACTCCTTCATGGCAGCTTAAGAATAATGAGCGAATTATATCCATTAGGTATATACGATTATCGTGACAACTTAAAAATAATTGGAATCGGTTCATTAGATGTATATGATTATATATTCTTATTTCAATTATTATATAAAAAAAAAGATACAGCGTCAGATTGTTTAGTCCCATCCAAGATACCCATCTTCAGTTCCATACTCATGCATCCATTTGCCTACTCTAGTAGGGTGCCATAAGTAATCGATGAGTTCCTTGTGGAGATTAGCCTTGTTATCTTTCATGGCATCATAATCATATGTGAATATAGAAGGATTTGATGAAATACATTCCCATTGATACTGCGTGTATCGTTGAAAGTCGACCTCTATATCGGACACAAACATTTGTTCATTTTGAGTAAATGTAAATCTACCAATCTTATCTTGTTTATCTTTTAACAAGTGAATCGCGGCAGAGTTTCTACTCAGAGTATTCCAATCAATCTTATCTTGGTTAGCTTCAATTAGTTGTATCAGACCGGGTATCCTACAAGCATGATTCCAATTTACCTTATCCAAGTTAGCTTCTAATAAGTGAATCGCATTTGGGTTAAAGGATAATTGTTCCCAATTGATCTTGTCTGGGTTAGCCTCTATCAAGTGTATCGCATTTGGGTTAACGCATATATAGTCCCATATAGCTCTATCCATGTTAGCTTCTATCATCTTAATAGCATTAGGGTTCGCAGATAAATTAAGCCAATCAAGTCGTCTGTGCATGTTTTGATAGTCAATGCTTTGACCGCGAAGGTCGTGAAGATTGGCTTCCAACAAGTGGATAGCATTTGGATTCCCAGAGAGCATCATCCAATCAATCTTCTCCATGTTGGCTTCCAATAAGTGGATGGCTGCAGGGTTTTTAGACAAAAATCTCCAATTGATCTTGCTTGGGTTGGCTTCTAACAAGTGGATAGCCGCAGGGTTCCATGAAAGATAAGACCAACTTAGCTTCTCAAGTTGAATACAATCGCGTAGTTTGGTTGGGATCATTCTTGTAAAGAATCAAAGTCTCAATGGTATTTAACTAAAAAAAAAGCAATTTTATGATATACCGTTTAGGCTTACAGGTACTCGATATCAGTACCATACACGTGCACCCATTTGGCGACGCGCTTAGGGTGAAAGACATAAGCAATTAGTTCTTCATGCAACTGAGCAGTAGCTTGTTTCATGGCATCATAATCGAGTTTGAATATAGCAGGGTTTTGGAAAAGTTCCCTAAACTTATCAACATCATCAAAGAAGTTCATGTTATGTTTCAATATATGTAAGATATTCTCATTATAAGTCAATTGTTTCCAATTGATCTTATCTGAATTATCCATTAACAAATGAATCGCATTCTTATTTTCGGATAAATATGTCCAATTAATATGCATTGGATTTTCTTTTAACCATTTAACTGCATTGGAGTTTATACAAATCCAATTCCAATCAATTACACTTAGATCCATTTTTTGAATCAAATGGATAGCTGCGGGATTAACTAGAATAGATTCCCAATTTATCTTATCGGGATTAGATTCCAATAAGTGAATCGCATTTGGATTGCAAGATAATTCTTCCCAAATAATCTTGTCCATATTAGCTTCCAACAAGTGAATCGCAGCCGGGTTCAATGACAACCCATGCCAATCAACTTTATCCATATTAGCTTCCAATATATGAATCGCATTAGGATTACATGATAGATTAAACCAACAGACTTTATCTAAATTGTCTTCTAACAAATGGATAGCCGCGGGGTTATGCGATAATGTGATCCAATTGACCTTATCAATATTATTTTCTAACAGAGGAAACACTGAAGGATTTCCTGATAAAGCAATCCAATCTTTTGAAGTTAATAATCCATTTGCAATATATTCTTGCATGATATCATACATATGGATAACTACTTCATGCTGATAAGTAACAGTTGCGCGGCCAATCATTATTGTAGAATACTTTGGTATGTATATTTATAAGGAGTAATGTCAATTTTTAAGCATAAAAAAATGAGCATCCATCACCTTAGAACTAATCCAAATACTCACATTCGGTACCATACACATGCACCCATTTGGCGACGCGCGTAGGGTGAAAGACATAAGCAATTAGTTCTTCATGTAGCTGAGCAGTAGCTTGTTTCATGGCATCATAATCGAGTTTGAATATAGCAGGGTTTCTGATAAGCATTCTCATGTTGATCTTTTCTGGATTAGCTTCCAATAAGTGAATCGCAGCTGGGTTGGTTGATAAATTTTCCCAATCAATCCTATTTTGATTAGCTTCCAACAAATGAATCGCGGCTGGATTAGCTGATAGGCGGGACCAACTGATATTTCTTAGATTAGTTTCTAATAACTTTATAGCCCAAGGTTCAATAGATAACCACCACCAATCGACAAAAGATGGATTGGCCTTTAACAATGGTAAAGACCATTCATAGTAGCGTTCTGAATAGTCCCTCCCCGATAACATATCCCAATCAACTCTTTCAGGATTTGCCATCAATAACGGTAATGCCCATTCATGTTTGGTAATAGCACTCCAATTAACCTTGTCTATATTAGCTTCCAATAGATGAATCGCAGCTGGGTTACTAGATAAATAATCCCAATTGATTTTATCTGGATTAGCTTCCAATAAAGGTAGTGACCATTTAAATCTAGAAAGATACGTCCAATCAATCTTGTCTGGGTTAGCTTCCAACAACGGTAACGCCCATTCTCGATTAGATATAGTCCCCCAATCAATCTTATCCATGTTAGCTTCCAACAAGCGAATCGCATTTGGGTTCATTGATAGTAAGCTCCAATTGATCTTATCTTGATTAGCTTCCAACAAGTGAATGGCATTTGGGTTCATAGAAAGGGTTGTCCAATTAATCTTATCCATGTTATCTTCTATCAAATGCATCGCAGCTGGGTTACAAGATAACCATTTCCAATCAATCTTATCTTGATTAGCTTCCAGCAAATGAATCGCCCATTCTTTACTAGAAAGCGCCCCCCAATGGATTTTATCTTGATTAGCTTCCAGTAAAGATAAGGCCCATCTCTTCCCAGAAAGAATATTCCAATGAACTTTATCTAAATTATTTTCAATTATTGGCAACAACCATTCCTTATGACTTATTTGTTCCCAAAGACTTTTTTGCAATTTAACAGATTTCAGTATCTCGATAGTAGCATTATTCCTCATTTTATTAGAATTAATGAGATATGATATATCGAAATACGCTGCTTTAGAGATATCAACGCATTCTCGTAACTTAAATGCAATAGGCGATGCTGGCATTTTAATAGTTTCTCTTGGATAAGGTTATCAGGTATTAATAGGTGTTTCCGTCAATTTTTTACGATTCGATATCTCTTTGATAGTAGATGTTTGTAATATTAACCAATATAAGTTATATACCTAATGAACACCTTGTATCATATTATCGATAACATCTATCTCAGTAATTTAGATAGCGCATTAGACCTTAGTCGCATAGATGCCTCTCATATCAAGTCAGTCTTTAGACTCTCAGAAGACGCTAATAATTCTACATACCCATCAACTATTGAGTTTATCAACTTTGAGTTAGAGGATAACTTCTTAGAACGGCATCTAATGATAGTAATAGCTGAGCGTATCTATGATCTTATCCAAGATCGGTCTCATAACATTTTAATTCATTGCAACATGGGACAGTCTCGTAGCGTGTCTGTGATTATGTATTATTTGATGCGCAAACACAAGATGAATTTTAGAGAAGCACTCAATCATATCAGATCAATCAAATCAGATGTAAAGGTTAATGAAGGTTTTGAACGGATTTTAAGAGAGTTTGATAACTCTATCAATGGTACTTCTCGAGTAGCAAACACCAGTAACCCATCAGTGCAGCGAAATTGTAGTATTAGGCTTAGTTAGCTACATTGCAGTTGTATAACATTTTTTTGTGACAAAAAAAGATGCATGATACCCCACGCTACACGCTTATCATTTCACGATTATTCTAGGTACTCACCTTCAATGCCATATTTGTCAATCCATTTAGCTACTCTATTTGGATGATGCACATAAGCAATTAACTCTTCATGGAGACACGCGATAGCTTGTTTCATTGACATGTAGTCTAAAGCATAAATTGCTTTGTTCATGGATAAAGATTTGATAACTACCTTATCTTGATTAGCTTCCAAGAGATCAATGGCCCATTCCTTCTTAGAGATAATGCTCCAACAATCTTCATCAAATCTATGAACCTGATTGGATACAATTGGGAAGAGCCATTCATGATCACACATATCTGCTAATGTGTATTCATTAACTTCATCTTGATATCTTTCGCAAATCGATTCGAACCATTCATGGTAACATAATGCTTGTATTACGGTATCAAAGTCGTTATTGAACTCTGGAAGTTGATCATTGGGATCATAAGAGTAGTCGTCGAAATTGTAAAATATTGTTGTCAAGATTTCATAATGAAATACCATATCAATATTATCCATAAGCGTACTCATCATCCATGGTTTATCATATAAGTCCTGATAGAGTCTTGTCGGCACTAATTCAAAGTGTTCTCGAATAAACATTTTCATGTATGGATATTTATTGATGTTAGTCACGTCCTCGATCAAGTCAATGTTTCTTTCGTAAAAGTCCATGAAATATTCTGAGGAGTAGTAAGGTTTGAACATATTTAGGTCACGGTTTAGTATTTCGCGTACCCACCAATGATCTTCAGGGTCATCCGGGTCGTTAATTTGAAAGATTGTTTCTAATAATGATAAGGCAGCTTTGTTGTTCATTAATACATCTAAACCGACGCTATTAATGAATTTATCTAAATTATTTTCCAACAAATGAATCGCTGCTGTATTGCCACATAAAGAATCCCAATCAATCTTGTCTTGATTGGCTTCCAATAGATGTATCGCACTGGGTAGATATGATAATTCGCACCAATCAATCTTGTCTTGATTAGCTTCCAAGAGATGTATAGCATTTGGATTATTTGACAAGTTTGACCAATCAATCTTGTCTTGATTAGCTTCCAGTAATCGTATCGCATTTGGGTTACGTGATAGTTGGTACCAATCAATCTTATCTTGATTAGCTTCCAAGACGTCCATCGATTTCGAATTAGCTGAAAGATCAGACCAATACTTGCTTTCTTCTTTTTTTTGTTTTTTTTCGATCAAGTCTTCGACTCCAATTTTCTTTACCCAATCACGAAGCTTATAAATCGCAGGCATTATTCAAACAAACACAATATGTATGCACAGAACTATTAGATATTAATCGGTGTCAGTATCAATTTTTTCTATAAAAAAAACTCATCGATGCCACTCTTGTGGTCAAAATGAAGTCAAATATGTAATCAGCTTATGTTATTAACCTAAGCGGATCGTCTCAATGCAGTTAATCACTTGTTCATATGTGAAGTGCGGGTTAGGTTCATATGTAATGAAGGTACGACCAAAGTTAATTGGGATATCTTTCTTACAGAGCAACGATTCTTTTTCTTTATTAAAGAAACGCATACTCATCTGATCATCAAGCGATGTTTTATTATGATTTCTTGCGAGATTGTTGTGTTCATTGATCTCTAAAGCCAATTGTTTGTTTCGTTCATTGATTGGTTCATTGTAAGCAATGATATATTCGCTCAACATTTGTTGGTACCGAGCTTGAGCATTGATAAAGAGATTAACATTATTAGCAGAATATAACGTGTATGAGGTGTATTCATCTTCATTCTCATTGATCACATCACTAATGCGAGACATTTGTCCGCGAACTAACATAGTACGAGTCTTGGTAGCTTCAATATTTTTGGGAACCAAGATAGCATAGTGAGTAATCAACTTGGGGTCGGAAGACATAGTAACAGTTAAAGATCTTTCTTCTAGCATCAATAATGCTTGTCTT
>JACCED011091124.1_pt1 | contig 15857 bp, 15 predicted proteins | sample 7455021 | NCBI WGS metagenome assembly JACCED01 (sample SAMN15323456, study PRJNA562643) | freshwater metagenome | isolation source: river surface water | place: USA:Blue River Watershed | collected 2017-08-19 | reverse complement strand
CAACTTCCGCAAATGGAGGTTGGCTCAGGGTCTCGAAAGGCAATCCCGCCTCTCTGATTCGGGCCCTTGTTAAAACCTTGGAGAAACTCGCAATGAAAAAGTCTCTGATTGCTCTGGCTGCCCTGGCCGCCACCGCTGCTTTCGCTCAGTCCACCGCCACCATCTCCGGCACCATCAGCGTCGGCGTGATGGACACTGGCCTGGCCGGTGCCAAGCCCACCGTCTCCAACCTGGGTGGCGGCGCTAACGCCGTGAACATCGTGACCGTTGAAGATCTGGGCGGTGGCCTGCGTGGCGGTTTCGACAGCCAGATCCGTTTCAACGCTGCAACCGGTGACCGCAACTCTGCTGGTACCGGCAACGCCCTGTTCCACAACGCCAACGCTTACCTGACCGGCGGTTTCGGTACCGTTCGCATGGGCAAGATCGCTGAAGATTCCAACTGCGGTTTCGATCCCTACGGCTGTACCGGTGGTGCTGGCCTGATCGCTGGCGCTCCTGGCACCATCTCCGGCCTGATCGCCGCCCAAACCCAGGCTTCTTCGGTCCGTTACGAGTCGCCCAACTTCTCCGGCCTGACCCTGCGCTACCAGACCACCGTGACCGCCCGTGCCAACGAGCGTTCCGTCCTGAACCTGGGCTACACCAACGGCCCCCTGACCCTGCAATACCTGCAGAGCAAGAACAGCCTGAACGTGGCTGCTGACGTGGCTGGTGCCGCTCCCACCATCACCGACACCACTGGCCAGGGCACTTCCATCGGCGCCGCTTACAACTTCAGCTTCGGCCGCCTGGCTGTCTTCAATGCCAAGACCGAGAACGCCGCCGGTGCCACCACCGCCGACATCACCGGTCTGACCGCCGCTGTGCCGATGGGTGCTTACACCCTGCTGGCTGGCTATGCCAAGGACAAAACCAAGGCAGCCTCCGCCGACAACAAGGTCGGCCTGGGTGTGAACTACGCCCTGAGCAAGCGCACCACCCTGGGCGCTGACGTGTTCAAGCAAGACGCCGTGGGCAGCAGCACCGGCTTCGTGGCCCGCGTTCGCCACACCTTCTAATCCCCGGCTGTCGCAAGACAGCTTGAGATCTAGAAATCAAAACCCACCGTGGCAACACGGTGGGTTTTTTCATGGTCTGTGCCAGCGCTCGAGCACCCACCTGAAGTGGTCTTCCCGGTACTGCGAGGGTCGTGGGCTGCCCCGCCAGTATTCACCGTTGGTTTCTCGCACCACCCAGCGGCCGATCTCCGGTGAGAGCCACAGGGTGTCGCTGCGGATGTAGTTTTGCCGCTGGCTGTCCTCATGTTCCAGGCGGATCAGGCGCTGGATGCGCACCGTGTCGTGGCGCATGCCGGCCACATCGATGCGTTCGAAGGCCACGGCGCGGGCCTGTACCGCCATCCACATGGCGTACCCCGCCCCCAGTGGCTGGTAACGTGTGTCCACCGAGGCACGGCTGCCCGGCTCGAGCCGCTGCGGCCACAGTGGCAGGGCTTGCCGGTAGACCATCGGTCTGTCCCAGGCCGGGTCCTGCAGGATGTCTCCCCACCGACTCTGCACCTCGTCGGGCAAATCGCCATGCCGTGCCGAGCGCCGGCGCAGTGTGGGCTGCGGCGCGACAGCCACCACGGTTTCCTGCACGGTATCGACCAGCTCGCCGTTGTACATGTTCAAGACGCGGTAGGTCCACGATTGCCCCACCACCGGATCACGCCAGGCGGGCAGCCGCTCCTGCGGCCCCAGGGCCTGACGTGGCACGGGCGTCAGCGGCTGGATGCTGCAGCCTGCCAGCGGCAAGGCCAGCAAGCCAAGCAAGGGTCGTCTTTCCATGAGCGCGCTCCTGAATCAGCTGCCGCTGCAAGACCCCATGGGCCGGGCGGCTTGGCGGGCATGATAGTCTGCAGCCTTCAGACTTTCATGTACATGCGTTTTTCCATTGGCGTTTTGCTGGGATTGGTGGCGGCCGGACTGACCGGCTGCGCCGTCGTGCCGCGTGAACAGGCGCAGGTCGTGCCCGAGGCGCTGCCGCTGCACTATGCCGCCAAGGACATCGTGCGCTGGCAGAGCATGCAGCTGCCGGGCAAGCTGCGCACCGCCTTCCGGCTGGTGCAGACCGACCGGCGTCCCGCAGTGCAGACCGAGTCGGCCGCGTCCATCAGCATGCTGCGCCAGAAGCTGCGCATCGACCCGGCACAGCTGGGCGCGCTGCATTTCGAGTGGCGTGTCGACCAGCTCGTCGAAGGCGCCGACATGACCCAGCGCGAGAGCGAAGACTCTGCCGTGCGTGTGGTGCTGGCCTTTGACGGTGACCGCAGCCGTTTCTCGCCACGCAATGCCATGCTCAGTGAACTCAGCCGTACCGTGACGGGCGAGGAAATGCCCTATGCCGTGCTGATGTATGTCTGGAGCAATGAATTGCCGGTGGGCACCGTGATCACCAACCCGCGCACCGACCGCATCCGCAAAATCGTGGTCGAGTCGGGCCCGGCACGGCTGCGGCAGTGGCTGGCGTACCAACGCGATGTGCGGGCCGATTTCGAGCAGGCCTTCGGCGAAGCGCCCGGCATGCTGCAGTCGATCGGCATCATGACCGACACCGACAACACCCGAGGCCGCACCCAGGCGGCCTATGGCGATATCCGGCTCTTGCGCGGCACAGACCGCCAGTGAGCGCTGTCGTTCCTCATTGATACACAAGGAGTCCCCATGTTCCAACGCCGTCAGACCATTGCCCTGCTGGGCGCCGCTGCCCTGGCCGCCAGTGCCCCGCAGTTGCTGGCCCAGACTTTCCCGAGCAAGCCCATCCGCATCGTCGTGCCCTTTGGTGCGGGCGGCGTGGCCGACCTGACCGCCCGTGCGGTGGGCCAGAAGCTCTCGGAGAACCTGGGGCAGCCGGTGGTGATCGACAACCGCCCTGGCGCCGGTGGCGTGGTGGCGGGTGAACTGGTGGCCAAGGCCGAGCCCGATGGCCACACCCTGCTGCTGATGTCCAACGGTTCGGCCGTGAGTGCTGGGCTGTTCCGTTCGCTGCCCTACAACACCCGCAGCGACTTTGCGCCGGTCTCCCTGCTCGGGCAATTCGACATGGCGGTGGTGGTGCCCGAGAATTCGCCGCACAAGACCCTGGGTGACCTGATCGCCTATGGCCGCGCCCACCCCGGCAAGCTCAACATCGGCTCCATCAACATCGGCAGCACCCAGAACCTGGCGGCCGAGTTGCTGCGCACCCAGGCCAACCTGATCGCCCAGCTCATCCCCTACAACGGTACGCCGGCGGTGCTCAACGCCCTGCGTGGCGGGCAGATCGACATGGCGGTCGAAATCCTGGGGCCGCTCAAGCCGCAGATCAACGCCAAGGCGGTGCGCCTGCTCGGTGTGATGGGCGAGCAGCGCCCCAAGGACATGCCCGAGGTGCCCACCCTGCGCGAACTGCCGGGCCTGAGCAACTTCAATGTGTCGTCATGGAACGCGCTGGCTGCCCCCGGCAAGACCCCCAAGCCCGTCGTGGACCGCCTGAGCGCCGAAGTGGCCAAGGTGCTGGCCCAGCCCGAGATGGTGCAGCGGCTGGCCGGCTTCAATGTGCAGGCCAAGGCCAGCACGCCCGCACAGCTGGCCCAGCTGCTCGACCGCGACATCGTGCGCTGGAGCGAAGTGATCCAGCGGGCGGGGATTGCGCAGCAGTGAACCTCGGCGCCCCGCCACTCAAGCCGTGCCTGAGCGTGTCCTGAACTTGCGCCAGAGCGGTGGGCCGATCAGCAGCAGGCTGGCGATGGCCAGCAGCGAGGCCGACAGCGGGCGGGTCACGAAGGTGCTCCATTCGCCCATGCTGATGGTCAGGGCCTGGCGCATGGACTGTTCGGCCATTGGCGCCAGGATCAAGCCGACGATCAGTGGCGCGGCCGGGAAGTCAAAGCGGCGCATGGCGTAGCCGATCAGGCCAAAGACATAGAGCAGGCCGACGTTGAAGACCGAGTTGCCTGCGCCATACACCCCGGCGGTGGAGATGACGATGATGCCCGCGTACAGCCAGGGCGGCGGAATCTTGAGCAGCTTGACCCACAGGCCCACCAGCGGCAGGTTGAGCACCAGCAGGATGATGTTGCCAAGGTAGAGGCTGGCGATCAGGGTCCACACCAGCGAGCTTTGCGAGGCAAAGAGCTGCGGGCCGGTCTGGATGCCGTAGCCCTCGAAGGCCGAGAGCATGATGGCTGCTGTGGCCGAGGTGGGGATGCCCAGCGTCAGCAGGGGCATGAGCACGCCCGCAGCGGCCGCGTTGTTGGCAGCCTCGGGACCGGCCACCCCCTCGATGGCGCCATGCCCGAATTCCTCCGGGTGCTTGCTCAGTTTCTTTTCGGTGTAATAGGACAGCAGGGTCGGCAGTTCGGCGCCACCGGCGGGCATGGCGCCGATCGGGAAGCCGTAGAAGGCGCCGCGGAACCAGGCCTTCCAGGAACGCGCCCAGTCGCTTTTGCTCATCCACAGGCTGCCGCTGAGTTTCATGACCTCGCCGCCCTTGGACTCTCGGCCCTGCCAGGCCAGATACAGCGCCTCGCCCACGGCAAAGATGCCCACGGCGGCCACCGTCACTTCAATGCCGTCGAGCAGGGAGGCCTGGCCAAAGGTGAAACGCGGCTGGCCGGTCTGCAGGTCGATGCCGACCAGGCCCAGCAGTGCGCCCACCGCCAGCGCGATCAGGCCGCGCAGCATGGAGTTGCCCAGCACGGCGGAGACGGCCACCACCGACAGCACCATCAGGCTGAAGTACTCGGCGGGGCCGAAGGCCAGCGCAGCCTCGACCACCATGGGTGCGAAGAAGGTCAGCGCCAGCGTGCCAATGGTGCCGGCCACAAAGCTGCCGATGGCGGCGGTGGCCAGGGCCTGGCCCGCGCGGCCGCGCCGGGCCATCTTGTTGCCCTCCAGGGCGGTCATCATCGAAGAGGCCTCGCCGGGCGTCTTGATCAGGATCGAGGTGGTCGACCCGCCGTAGGCGGCGCCGTAGTAGATGCCCGCGAACATGACGAACATGCTGGTGGCGGGCACATGGTAGGTCAGGGGCAGCAGCAGGGCGATGGTCAGCGCCGGGCCGATGCCGGGCAGCACGCCCACCAGGGTGCCGACAAAGCAGCCGACAAAGCCCCACATCAGGGTCACGGGTTGCAGGGCATTGCCAAAGCCTGCCAGCAGGGCATCGAGTGAAGACATCAGCGACTCCGGTGGCTCAGATCAGCCAGGGCAGGCCAGGGCCCAGACCCACGCCCAGCACATGGGCAAAGACCCCCCAGAACACGGCGGCAATGAGGCCGCAGAGGCTGAAGGATTTGAGGTTGAGCGGGGCATCGAATGCACGCGCCACGCCCATGCCGCACAGGGTGGCGGGCAGGATGAAGCCCAGGGGCAGCACCAGCCCCATGAAGGCCAGCCCGCCGCCCAGCAGGAAGAGCAGGCGCCGGTTGGCGCCGGGCAGCGGGGTCTGGCCTTCTTCCAGGCTTTCATCGGTCTGGCCACCGCGCCAGGCGCTGATGCCGTAGAGCAAGGTCAGCACCGCCAGTCCGGCGACGACGGCGGCCGGCACCAGCGTGGCGCCGACCGTCATCTGCATCAGCGATTGCGGAATCACACTGACTTGCCAGGCCGCCACGCCGCACAGGGCGGCGAGCACGAAGGCGATGCGCAGCGGCGTCATGCCAGGCCCAGTTCCTTCATCAGCACTTCCTTCTCGGCGATGTCCTTGGCCAGGTCACGTTCGAAGGGGCGCTCGGTCATGAAGGCGTCGGTCCACTTGCGGGTTTCCAGTTCCTGCTTCCAGGCGGCCGACTGGCTGACCTTGGTCATGAAGTCGATCAGGGCCTCGCGCTGCTTGTCGTTGAGGCCCGGGGCGGCAAAGACACCGCGCCAGTTCGACTCGGTCACGTTCACGCCCAGCTCGCTCAGGGTCGGCACATTGACGCCGGGGATGCGGCGTTTGCCGGAGACGGCCAGCGGGATCATCTTGCCGGCCTTGATCTGTTCTTCGAATTCGGAGTAGCCCGAAATACCGGCGACCACCTGGTTGCCGAGGATGGCGGCGTTGGCCGGGCCGCCACCGGCGAAGGCCACATAGGCGGCGTCGCGCGGGTTCTTGCCCAGGGCCTTGATGACCATGCCCAGGATCAGGTGGTCGGTGCCGCCGGCACTGCCGCCGGCCACCGAGACGGCCTTGGGGTTGGCCTTGAGGGCCGCTTCCAGTTCTTTCCAGGTCTTGATCTTGCCAGCCGCAGGCACCACGATGACGCCGGCCTCTTCGGTCAAGCGGGCGATCGGGGTCACGTCCTTGATGGTGATCGGGCTCTTGTTGGCAATGCCGGCACCGATCATCACCGAGCCGGCGACCATCAGGGTATTGGCCTGCCCCTTGCGCTGGTTGACAAAGCGCGGCAGGCCCACCATGCCACCGGCCCCGCCGACGTTCTCAAAGGCCATGTTGCCCACCAGGCCGGCCGCCTTGGCGGCGCGTTCGATGGCGCGGGCGGTGCCATCCCAGCCACCGCCGGGCGCGGCGGGCACGAACATGTTGATCGTCTCGAACAGGGGCTTGCCCTGTGCCCAGGCGGGCAGCACCAGACCGGCGCCGGTGGCGGCACCGAGGCCGAGGAAGTCGCGTTTGCTGAGGTTCATCGAAGTCTCCTGTGTGAAAATGAAAACACGGACAGCCTGGGCCATCACGAGTCCATTGTCGGTGGATCTCTTTGGCTGCGGCTTTCAATTTCCTGTCAATCCTGCCCCGTGAATACCCTCAAACCCCGTCTGCTGCTGGTCGAGGACACGCCGGACATTGCCCTGTGGCTGGCCACCGCCCTGCGCCAGTCGGGGCTGGAGGTGACGCACATCGGCGATGGCCTGGCGGCCTTGGCGGCCTTGGTGCCCGGCCATGGTTTTGATCTGGTGGTGCTCGACTTGCAACTGCCCGGCCAGGATGGCCTGCAGGTGCTGCAGACCCTGCGCGCCCGGGGTGATGAGGTGCCGGTGCTGGTGCTGACCGCCCGCGCAGGCGTGCCGGACCGGGTGCTGGGCCTGCAGCTGGGCGCCGACGATTACCTCACCAAGCCCTTCGATCTGGGGGAGCTGGAGGCGCGCTTGCAGGCGCTGCTGCGCCGCCCGGGACGCATGAAGTCCTTCGTGCTGCGACTGGGGGCGCTCGAACTCTCCCCCGAATCGGGGCAGGTGCTCTGGCAGGGCCAGCCCCTGGCCCTGACGCCGCGGGAGGTGGCGGCGCTGCGCTGCCTGCTGGCCTCGCCCCAGCGGCCGTTGGCCAAGGACCAGCTGCACGCACAGGTCTTTGGCGAGGAAGCGGCGGAACTGGAGGCGGTGGAGGTGCTCATCCACCGCCTGCGCCGCAAGCTCGAGCAGTCCACTGGCGCGCAGGGGGTGCGCATCGCCACCTTCCGCGGCATGGGCTACATGCTCTCGGCGGCGGGGCCGCATGGCTGAAGCGGCGGGCCATTCCCTGCGCTGGCGCCTGCTGGCCTTCCTGCTGCTGCCGCTCCTGCTGCTGGTGGCGGCCCAGGCCTGGTTTGGCTACGAACGCGCGGTGCATGCGGCCAATGACGCCTATGACCGCTCGCTCTACCTGACGGCACGCACCCTGGCCGAAGACCTCAAGTGGCGCGACGGACAGCTGCAGTTCCAGATGCGGCCCGGCACGGGCTACCTGTTTGAAAACCACACGGGATCGCGCCTGTTCTACCAGGTCACCGAAAGCGATGGCCGCCATCTGCTTGGTGCCAGCGACCTGCCCCGCCTGCCGGGCCAACCCCAGCAGGTGCATTTTTTTGCGCTGGTGGATTTTGCCGATGCACAGTACCGCGGTGATGCCGTGCGCCTGGCCCGGCTGGCCCATGTGCTGCCCCAGCCCGGACGCGCCGATCGGGTGGTGCATGTGAGCGTGGTGGAGACCCGCGAGACCCGCAACGACCTGATCGAGACCATCCTGCGCGAGACACTGGGCAGCCAGGTCCTGCTGCTGCTGGCGGTGGCCTTGCTGGTCTCGCTGGCGGTGCGGCTGGTGGTGCAGCCCCTGCACCAGCTGCGCCAGCGCATCGAACGCCAGGCGGACGACGATCTGCAGCCCCTGCCCGAGGGCGGGTGGCCGCAGGAATTGCAGCCGCTGGTGATGGCGATCAACGGCTACATGCAGCGCCTGGGGCGCCTGATCGGCATCCGCAAGCGCTTTCTGGACAATGCCGCCCACCAGTTGCGCACGCCGCTGACCGCACTCAAGACCCAACTGGGGCTGCTCGAGCGCCAGCAGGACGCCGGCGCTGGCCCCTTGCTGCAGGCGGCCCGGCGCACCACCGACGATGCGGTGCGTCTGACGGCGCAGCTGCTGGCCCTGACGCGGGCCGAGCATGGACCCGACATGGAGCGCATGACCCGGGTCGATCTGCTGCCGCTGGCCAGGCAGGTGACCGAGGACCATTCGTGGCGGGCCCTCGAGCGCGGCGATGATCTGGGTTTCGAGGCACTGACCGGCCAGCGGTGGGTGCAGGGCAACCCGGTGCTGCTGCAGGAGGCCATCTCCAACCTGATTGACAACGCGATGCACCACAGCCCGCCGGGTGTGCGCATCACGGTGCGGGTGGACGCGCAGGGCATCGAGGTGGAAGACGATGGGCCGGGCATCGCGCCCGAGCACCAGGCCCATGTGTTCGAGCGCTTTTACCGCGCCTGCGCGCCGGGCGTGAGCGGCAGCGGCCTGGGCCTGGCCATCGTGCAGGAGATCGCCCGCCAGCATGGCGCGCAGCTGCTGCTGCGCAGCCCGGTGGACCAGGGGCGGGGGACCTGGTTGGCGCTGCGCTGGCCTCAGGTGTAGCGTTTGCTGCGCAGGTTGTTCTTCATGTCGCGCAGCATGGGTTGCAGCTGCTCGCCGATGCGCAGCGCCACCGTGGTGGCCAGGATGTCGATGATCAGCAGGTGCAGCAGCCGCGAGACCATGGGACTGTATTTGTCGTAGCCCTCCGGGTGGTCGGCCGTGAGGTGGATCTGGCCGCTGCCGGCCAGCGGTGAGCCACTGGCGGTGATGACGATGGTGGTGGCGCCGCGCTTTTTGGCGATGTCGCAGGCGTCCATCAGGTCGCGGGTGCGGCCCGAGTTGGAGACGATGACCGCGCAGTCGCCAGGTTGCAGCATGGAAGCGCTCATGACCTGCATGTGGCCGTCGCTGTAGGCGATGGTGTTGAGGCCCAGCCGGAAGAACTTGTGCTGCGCGTCCTGAGCCACGATGCCCGAATTGCCCACCCCATAGAACTCGATCCGGCGTCCGTTGGTGTGTGTGGCCGCCAGCGCCTGGGCGGCATGCTCCAGGGCAAAGGCGCTGGCATCGTTGCGGTACTTCAAGAAGGCGGCGACGGTGTTGTCGATGACCTTCACGGCCACATCGCCGGTTTTGTCATCGGCGTCCACGCTGCGATGGATGAAGGGCACGCCCTCGCTGACGCTGCCGGCCAGCTTGAGCTTGAAGTCCGACAGGCCGTCATAGCCCATGCTGCGGCAAAAGCGCACCACGGTCGGTTTGCTCACATGCGCGCGGTCGGCCAGTTCGGTCACCGGCAGGTTGGCAAAGGCGCGCGGATCGGCCAGCACCAGTTTGCCCACCCGTTGCTCGGCGGGGGCCAGGGAGGGCAATGAAGCTTTGATGCGATCGAGCATGGGTGTCTCCAGATGTGTTGGGCAGGAGCGGTCTGCGTCGGCGATGGCCGGTCACAGCCGGGTGTATCGCGGTCAGAGACCGCTCCTATGGCGTTTTCAACATGCCTCGCTCCAGCAAAAGCCGTCACGGGCGATCATCGCGCTTGAGGCGTTGGGGCCCCAGGTGCCCGCGTTGTAGGGGCGCGGACCGACCGGGTCGGCAGCCCAGTGCTGCAGGATGGGTTCGACCCAGCGCCAGGCTTCTTCCTGCTCGTCGCTGCGCACGAACAGGTTCAGGCGGCCGTCCAGCACGTCCAGCAGCAGGCGCTCGTAGGCGCCCACCCGTTCACTGCCAAAGCGCTTGTCAAAGTCCAGGTCCAGGTGCACCGGGGCCAGGGTCTGCCCCGCACTGCCCGGGCCGCGCTTGCTCTGGCCGGTGGCAAACAGGTGCAGCTCCAGGCCGTCCTTGGGCTGCAGGTGGATCACCAGCTTGTTGGCCTGGCCAGAGGGTGTCCTGAAGATGTCGTGGGGCGTGGGCCGGAAATTGACCTCGATATGGGCTTCGCGCGCGGCCATGCGCTTGCCGGTGCGGATGTAGAAGGGCACGCCGGCCCAGCGCCAGTTGGCGATTTCGGTGCGCAGCGCCACAAAGGTTTCGGTGTTGCTGCTGGGGCTGACGCCGCTTTCTTCGCGGTAGCCGGGCACCGTCTGGCCGTCGACCGATCCGGCGCCGTACTGGCCACGGATCACGTGTTGGCTCAGGGTCTCGGGGGTCCAGCGCTTCAAGGCCCGCAGCACTTTGAGCTTTTCATCGCGGATGGCGTCGGCATGCGCATTGATCGGGGGTTCCATCGCGATCGCGCACAGCAGTTGCAGGGCGTGGTTCTGCACCATGTCGCGCAGGGCGCCGGTGCCTTCATAGAAGCCGCCGCGCTTTTCCACGCCCAGTTCCTCGGCGATGGTGATCTGGATGTTGGCGATGTGTTCGCGCCGCCACAGCGGCTCGAACAGGGTGTTGCCAAAGCGCAGCGCGAACAGGTTCTGCACTGCGGGCTTGCCCAGGTAGTGGTCGATGCGGAAGATCTGCTGCTCACGGAACGCCTGGCCGACCACTGCATTGATGGCGCGGTTGGAGGCCAGGTCATGCCCCAGCGGCTTTTCCAGCACGATGCGCGTTTTGGCGGTGTTCAGCCGGGCGGCGGCCAGCTGCTCGCAGATGGTGGCAAACAGGGTCGGCGCGGTCGAGAGGTACATCACCACCGTGTCGGTTTCGCGCTCGGCCAGGCGGGCCTGCAGTGCGGCATAGTCCTCGCTGCGCGAGAGGTCCATCCGCACATAGCACAGCAGGTCGGCAAAGCGGGCGAATTCTTCGCTGTTGGGCCGCTTGTCACCCTCGACCTGTTCGAACTTGGCCTGGATTTTCTGGCGGTACTGCGCATCGCTGAGGTCGTCGCGGCCGACGCCAATGATGCGCCCGCCTTCGGGCAGGGTGCCGTGGCGAAAGGCCTGGAACAGGGCCGGCATGAGTTTGCGCCACACCAGATCGCCGGTGCCACCAAAGAAAACGAGGTCAAAAGCCATGTTGGAACGGGTTTGTTACTGAGTTACCTGAGAAAAATTGTTTGTAATGTAACTTTGTTTCAAAGATAATTCAAGCCGACCCGCACATCACTGCCATGAACCAACTCGAAGCCCTCAAGCAACACACCACTGTCGTGGCCGACACCGGCGACTTTCTGCAGTTGGCCCAGTTCCGACCGCAGGACGCGACCACCAACCCCTCCCTGATCCTCAAGGCGGTGCAAAAGCCCGAGTACGCCCCGCTGCTGGCCGAGGCGGTCGCCGCCCACAGGGGCCAGCCGCTGGACGTGGTGATGGACCACCTGCTGGTGCGGTTTGGACAGGAAATCCTGAAGGTCGTGCCCGGCCGTGTCTCCACCGAGGTCGATGCCCGCCTGAGTTTTGACACGGCGTCCACCGTGGCGCGCGCGCGCCGCATCATGGCGCTGTACGCCGCGCAGGGCATCGGCCGCGAGCGGGTGCTCATCAAGATCGCCGCCACCTGGGAGGGCATCCAGGCGGCCGCCGAACTCGAGCGCGAGGGCATCCATTGCAACCTGACGCTGCTGTTCTCCTTTTGCCAGGCGGTGGCCTGTGGCGCCGCCGGGGTTCAGCTGATCTCGCCATTTGTGGGCCGCATCTACGACTGGTACAAGAAGGCTGCCGGCCCGGCCTGGGTGGAGGCCGAGCAGGCGGGTGCCAACGACCCGGGCGTGCGATCGGTCACTGCCATTTACAACCATTACAAGAAGCACGGCATCCGCACCGAGGTGATGGGGGCGTCTTTCCGCAACATCGGCCAGATCACGGCGCTGGCCGGGTGTGACCTGCTGACCATCAGCCCCGAGCTGCTGGCCCAGCTGGCCGCCAGCGATGCCCCGCTGCAGCCTGCCCTCAGCGCCCTGGCAGCGCAGGCCATGGACCTGCCTGCGGTGCACTACGACGAGGCCGCGTTCCGGCTGGCCCTCAACGAAGACGCCATGGCCACCGAGAAATTGGCCGAAGGCATCCGCGCCTTCTGTGCCGATGCCGTCAAGCTCGAAACCCTGATGCTCTAGGAGCGGTCTGCGACCGCGATCAACCATGCGCTGCGACCACACCCCGGCCTGGCAGGCCCTGCAGGCCCATGCGGCCTCTTTCCGCGACTTTGACCTGCGCGAGGCTTTTGCCGCAGACCCGGCGCGGGCGACCCGGCTGAGCCAGTCGGCCCCGCATGTCTTTGCCGACCTGTCGAAGAACCACACCGACAGCGCCACCGAAGCGCTCTTGCTGGCGCTGGCCGAGCAGATCGGACTGGCCGCGCACCGCGATGCCATGTTCCGCGGCGAAGCGATCAACGCCACCGAGGGCCGTGCCGTGATGCACTGGCTGCTGCGCCAACCGCCCGGCGCTGCACCGGCCGGGCTGGCCGAGACCTTCGCCCAGGTGGAGGCTACGCGCGGCGCCATGCTGGCCTATGCCGAGCAGGTCCGTGCCGACGCCGGCATCACCGATGTGGTCAATATCGGCATTGGTGGCTCGGACCTGGGGCCGCAGATGGCCGCGCTGGCGCTGCAGGACTTTGCGGTGCCAGGCAAGCGTTTCCACTTTGTCTCCAATGTCGACGGACATGAGCTGGCGGCGGTGCTGCAGCAGCTGCGGCCCGAGCGCACGCTGTTTCTGATCGCCTCCAAGACCTTCACCACGATCGAGACCATGACCAATGCCCGCTCGGCGCTGGCCTGGTTCCGGGCGCAGGGCGGCACCGAGGTGGCGCGCCACTTTGCGGCGCTCACCACCCAGGTGTCGGCGGCGGCAGAGTTGGGCATCACCACCACTTTCGGTTTCTGGGACTGGGTGGGCGGGCGCTACTCGCTCTGGTCGTCGATCGGCCTGCCGCTGGCGATCGCCATCGGGGCGCAGGGCTTCATGGACTTGCTGGCCGGGGCGCATGCCATGGACCGGCATTTCCAGTCCGCGCCGCTGGCGGCCAATCTGCCGGTGCGCCTGGGCCTGCTGGACGTCTGGTACCGCAACTTCCGCCACTGCAGCAGCCGCTCGATTGCTCCCTACCACAGCGCCTTGCGCCGCCTGCCCGCTTACCTGCAGCAGCTGGAGATGGAGAGCAACGGCAAGCGGGTGGACCGCCAGGGCCAGGCCCTGTCCTACGGCACATCGCCTGTGCTCTGGGGCGAGCCTGGCACCAACGGCCAGCATGCTTACTTCCAGATGCTGCACCAGGGCACGGAGGTGGTGCCGGTCGAATTCATCGCTGTCAGGCAGCCCACGCACCGCCTGGCGCACCACCACGAATTGTTGATGGCCAATGCGATCGCACAAGCCCAGGCGCTGATGCTGGGCAAGGCGCATGCGGGTGGCCACCAGCACTTTCCCGGCAACCGACCCAGCACCTTCTTGCTGCTCGAGGCGCTCACGCCCGCCAGCCTGGGGGCGCTGATCGCACTCCAGGAGCACCGCGTGTTCGTCAGCGGCGCGGTCTGGGGCATCAACAGCTTCGACCAGTGGGGCGTGGAGCTGGGCAAGGTGCTGGCCAGGGACATCCATGCCCGTCTGGCATCGGGTGAGACAGGCGGACTGGACGCCTCGACGGCGGCATTGCTGCAACGAGTGCGCTGACACCCCGTCGAGCGCTGCAGGAGCGGCGTCCTCGCCGCGATCCGTGGCTGGTCAATGCCTGTGCGTGCCGTGGTCATGCGCGGCGGGGTTGGGCTTCGCCTGGCGGGTGCCTGAGTCGCTCACCTGCACCTTTCCGCGCATGCCTGCCTCGTAGTGGCCCGGCACCAGGCAGGCCATCTGCAGCTGGCCCGCCTGGGCCAAGGTCACCACCAGCTCGCCGGTCTGACCCGGCGCCACGCTGATCGCGGCGCCGCCCGCATGGCCGTGGCTGTGGTGGTCCGTTCCCTTTTTCATGGCCTCGGCGTGTTCGCGGATCTGCGCATCGCTGCCCAGCACCAGCTCGTGTTCGAGCCGACCCGCGTTGTGCACCACCAGCCGCACGGTTTCGCCGGCCTGGACCTGCAGGGTCTCCGGAGAAAAGCGCATGCTGTCGTCCATGCGGACGTCGATGCTGCGGCTGACCACCTGGGCCAGCAGGCCCGGTGCGGCAGCGCCAGGCACCGCATCGGCGCTGCCCGCATGGCCATGCCCGTGGCCGCCCAGGTATTGCGGGTGGCGTTCGAGCCATTGCCAGGCGCCATAGCTGCCTGCGCTCACGCCCAGGCCCAGCAAGATGGCGTACAGGGTGCTGCTGCCACGCCAGTCGTGCGGGCTGTTGAGTGCGAGGGCCGGCACCGAGATCAGAAATCCCAGCGGGACCACCCAGGCGCTGCGCGCCGGTGAGTCCGGAAAGTGCTGCAGCCCGCCGGTGAAAAAGCCCAGGCCGACCGAGAGCAGGGCGCCCAGCAGCAGGGTACGGAACAAGCTCGATGACTGCTCATGCGCCGTGTCGCTGAGCCGGTGCTCCATGGCGGCCCCCAGCACAAAGAGGACGATGCCCGCGGCGGCCGTCCACAGCGAGCGCTCGCCACTGAAAAAGCCGTGGTTGACGGCGCCGGAGATGAAGCTGATGCCGCTGTATTTGAGCAGCATCGCGGCATGGTGGTGTTGAAATGCAAAAGTCATGGGGTTTCCTGTGCGTCCGGTGGACGCGAAATCACGAAAAACGTCAGGACATGCCTGGCGCTCGACAAATTCGGGACAGGAAACTCAGATCGGAGGGCGCAGGTCCGGGCTCAGGCTCAGGCTGGCCCAGACGGCGGGCTGGCTGATCGGGGTGGCCCGGGGCAAGGTCAGCCATGGGGAGGGTGCGCCGGCCCCCAGGCCAACGGCACAGCAGTGGTGGCTCTCCAGCGGCGGCTGCCGCGCATGGCCCAGGTCGGCGGCGCTGTGGTCATCGGCCGCCACCGCGCTGACCGGCTCGTGGCAATGTGCCGGCATCGGGCTGCCGCGGTCGGCTTGCAGCGCCCACGCGGCGCCCGCCACCACTTGCAGCAGCAGAGCGAACAGCAGGGTCCAGGCGGTCGTGCGCATGGTCAGGATCATAAGGGCAAAAAAAAAGCCCCGCGAGGCGTGCGCCTGGCGGGGCTGATGTGAACGTCCCTTGGCTGGCTCGGGACGATCGCGGCAGGCTTACATGCCCATGCCGCCCATGCCGCCCATGTCGGGCATGGCCGGTGCGGGGGTGTCGGCCTTGGGTGCCTCGGAGACCATGCACTCGGTGGTCAGCATCAGGGACGCCACGGAAGCGGCGTTCTGCAGCGCAGTGCGGGTCACCTTGGTCGGGTCCAGAATGCCCATCTCGATCATGTCGCCATAGGTGTCGTTGGCGGCGTTGAAGCCGTAGTTGCCCTTGCCGGCCAGCACGTTGTTGACCACCACGCTGGCTTCGCCGCCGGCGTTGTAGACGATTTCGCGCAGGGGGGCTTCGATGGCCTTGAACACCAGGGCGATGCCGTGGTTCTGGTCAGCGTTTTCACCGGTGAGGGTACCCACAGCCTGACGGGCGCGCAGCAGGGCCACGCCACCGCCGGCGACGATGCCTTCTTCCACCGCAGCGCGGGTGGCGTGCAGGGCGTCTTCCACGCGGGCTTTCTTTTCCTTCATCTCGACTTCGGTGGCGGCACCGACCTTGAT
>JACCED011647085.1_pt1 | contig 15860 bp, 9 predicted proteins | sample 7455021 | NCBI WGS metagenome assembly JACCED01 (sample SAMN15323456, study PRJNA562643) | freshwater metagenome | isolation source: river surface water | place: USA:Blue River Watershed | collected 2017-08-19 | reverse complement strand
CCGTGGCTCATGGTCAGTGTACCACCTGATACAAATGGATCAAATCCGCTGGAGTCGAGAGCAGTAGTCAATGACTGATCTGTATATAATGTGCCGTCACTTTGTTTCCAGTAGTAAGTACCGTCAAACATGTCCGATCCAGAAATAACAATCTTTTCGTTATCGGTTAACTCTTGTGGACTAGAATTATAGGTTAATACTGCTGGATTAGTTCTGCTAATAGAAAAGTCTGTGGTTGTATAAGGTAGTGGAACAGTTACAGTATATGCTGGAGGGCCCATAGTAACTATAGGTATAATCACCTGACCGTCGTCTGTTACTGCTATCCAATTATCTCCATCGTAGGCCACTTCTGAGATAACTGGTACATAACCAACTTGTTGTGATAAACTACTTGTCCAATATTCGCTTTCTGAATAGTAGTTTTCAGGATCGGTGCCATATCCCGACCAAACAGTGTCATCATTATTATTGTCCCACAGAAAAACATAGCCCGGAGGTCCGCCAAACTGTGTAACTGGCCACGGTGCTACTTTTTTTGCGTCTAGGTCAATAGCCACATGTACACTTGCGTCTAGTGCTGTGGTAAGGTCGTCGGTAATAAAGATACCACCATATTGGCCTGATGATCCACCAAGTCTACTAGTGATAACATATTTTTGTGTTTCACTAATCCAAGCAACGTCAGTTAACGGCCAGTCCGATTCGTCAGTATTAAAATCTGTGACAAATGCTCCATCTGCCGGTACTACTGTCCAGTCAACGCCGTTGTCACTGTAGGCTACGACTGGGAATTCGTCAGGTGTTGTGTCCCAATATCCAACTGCTACCCATTTGTCAGGTTCGCTAAAATAGCGTACTTGATTCCAGTATAAGTTATCGCCTTCTAATGTATTAGTGCCTGTACACAACTCTACTGTGCCAATAGTAGTAGAGTAGTACAATCCTGGTACTATAGGAGGTGATGAAGGATCATCTGCGTAAGCGTATGCGTAGACAATAGTACCACCGTGTACTGCTACTCGGTCAATGCCAGCCATACCGCTTGGTGTTGGGTCACTCCATGTAACGCCGTCAGTGGATGTAACAATGTCGCCATCGACATTGGCCATGATATAAATGTAACCACTGGCACTACTACCGCCACCGCTTTGTCCAGTGTAGGCTGTTGTTTGAATAGAGCCGTCTGGGAATGTTAGTCTGCCGTTAGAGTCAAATTTCCATTCGTTAAAATTGCCATCCTCATAGATACCAATTTTTACTGGGGCAGCAGTATCAGAACCTAAAACAACTTCGTTTTCATTATTTTGTAAGTTTAGGAAGCCTGTATAAAATTCACCCTCGTTTATAACACCTAATGTATTACTGTCAAATGTAACATCACCGGTGTTAGCATTGCCACCACCGATAGTTTCAATTTCGCCAGCACGGATCTTAACACGGTACGGAATAGGTATCCAGTCATTTGCGTTGAACGGATAGTCAACGTCACCGAATGGATAACCTGCTGGACTAAACGCCCACGCATCGACGTTGACTGTAAAGTTACCGCTAAATCTCAATCCAGTTCCGTTGCCGTTGTTACTAGTATTATCTTGATAAGTTACTGTTTCACCAGTGTCTACTCCGTCAATATAAACCTTCCAGCCAACTATGTCAAATGAATGTAGCACCGCTGGAAAATTATATTCAGTGTTATCATTAATGCTTCCAGTTTGTTGTGTTTCGTCTAAATCTAATATTATTTTAAACGGTGTTGCTGCCTTCATGTCATTGTCTCTAGCACCGTTGGCTGCTACGCTATCCCAACCAGCACCCTGATCAGTAATTTCAATATCGCCATCAATGTAGCCGTCGTCGTCTAGTTCTTCAACAAGATATGTTGCGGCTTCATAACTTCCTGGAGCTGTATAATCTCCATTTAGAATAGAGTAGCGTGTATGGTCAATAACTATAGGAGCATAACGACCCCATGGTTGAGTTTGATCACCGCTATCTTCTACTTCATCTGGGACATAGTTAGTTGCCTGTGTAACGCCAGGAATAACAACACCGGTTGTACCTGCTTGTAGATTAACACCACCTAGTTTTAGGTCGCTACTTTGAATTTCAAATGCTTTCTTTGCCATGTTATATTATTCCTTATTAATCGCCACGGGCTACTTCTGTAGCATATATTTTCACATATACATTGTTTGTTGTGCTTGTTGGGGTTGCCGTAATTTCAATACGCCCGGTAGTAGGATCACCAGTTCCTGGATTCCATTGTGCGTCTAGTGAGGCTAACGGACCTGTGCCCGAATAGATAACACCGTAGACCACAGAATCAACTGTGACAACACCGCCATCTGTAACACGTCTAATAATCATCATATCACAGGCCTGTGTGTGATATCCGGTGGCATCACCATCTTCGTTGCCTTCGATAGTAGCATGAACTCTGATACTAGACAGATTATATTGCTTGGCTGTGTAGACCACGCCGGTTGCTCCTGTGCCGCCGCCTACTCCTATGCCCCAGTTGTTAGTAGCAATGTGTACTTCGCTGCCACTGATACTAAATGAGCCGTCGGGCTTGAAGCTCCAATTGCCCGTGCCAGTTTCTATATTAACACTACCAATCTCAGTCGGGCCGTAGCCAGCACTGATGTTGACATTACCACCAAAGAGATTATCTCCTTGTCCGGCATCGATATTAACATTACCACCAACTGAGTTTCCGCCGCCAGCGAGAATATTAACATTACCACCAGTGCCACCTGTTGTACCAGCATTTCCAGCGTTGAGATCTAAGAATCCACCATAACCGTTAGCCGCTTGAGCATCGCCTGATTCTATGCGAATGTATCCACCTTCGATACCACCTAGTCCGCCACGTAGTTTAACATCACCGCCCCCGCCACGCGGATCAATAGCTCCACCATCACCGCCTGACCCCGCCCAGATATAAACGTCGCCACCTTCACCTTTGGTATTGTTTTCACCGCCAAATCCCTGTTGGCCTTGTATGACTAATCGCTGGGCACTAGCATTATCGCTGTTAGGTGTAGGTCCTGTAATAACAACTTGACTTGTAGGATCGTTTCCTAATTTTAGTGTAGGGCCACTTACATCGGTTTCGTTGTCGTTCCAGTTAGTAGTTGTCAGTGTTGGAAACGATAAGCTACCGTCTGCTTCAAGTACAACTTGGTTGGAACCGTTGATTAAACTAGTGCTAGTAAGTACAAACGGATCACCATCTAATGTTAGTGTACCATCACTTCCTAGTGTAAATTCATGAATGCCATTAACTAGTGTATCACCATTAACTGCGGTAACTGTAGCACTTAAGACATTTGTAGCTGCATTGTAGGTAAAGCTAATACCATCGTGATCACCATCAACAAACATAGGAGCAACACGATCCTGCGTTGAGTTGGTAACTGCTTCGCTTGTTGAAATAGTTGTTTCAACTACCCACTTGACGCCATCGTAGACGTATCGTATTCCGTTAGGGGCATTGTATACTTGCCCCAGTGTTGGATTACTTGGAAATGTTAGTACTGTCATTTATTTTGCTCCGTATCTTATATTTAATTGTTTTGCGGTTTTCATTTTACGGTGTTAACCCTTGGCTTGCTAATTTTGCTGCTATCCTATCTAATGCTTCTTGAATTGTAGTAGGAAGTGTGCTGGACCAATCACTTGCAACTGCAGGCGTATACGAGACTGTACCACCAGGCGGTAATGTTAGATTACCGTCTTTTCCAAATTCCCAATCGTAAGTGGCTAATGGTGTTATTCCATTATTGTCTAAATCTAACAAGTTAGTTCTTAAGGTCAACTTGTCTTGGCTACCTATTAACAAAGGACCAAACATTCCACCATTTAACGATTGATTAGTTAAATCTTCTTCAATCCAACTGTTACCAGGAAACATGATGGCAGGTCTTCTATTTGTAGAATAATCCGCTAATCCATAGTCCCTAAAGTCCCACTGGTAACTGCCATCATTATTAGTGATTGTAAGATATATTCTATCTTTACCCACTACACCTATACCGTTGATACCTCCGCTGATATTTGGATCAGCACTATAAATGTTTGACACACCGTCTGGTAATGTTAAATTACCATCATTGCTAAACGTCCAACGCTTTTCATTTAGGTCGTCTGGTGTAGGTAGTTCAATGCTAAAATCTCTATAAGTGCCGCCACCGCCTAATGGTGCTGTTTCATTACTTAGGATTGCACCGCCCGGTGCTACCAGTGTGCCAGTTAGATTTCTAATAAACCACGTCTTTGACTCTGGTACAGGATTTCTAAAGGTATAAGTATTACCTGGTTCAAATACAAACTCGGGAACTACTATTTCGTAAGTAACACCCGGATCAACTGTTGTTTCAGTAACTGCCATCCAGATAGGAGCAAGCCCTGTTCCGGCGTTGATTTCCCAACCGTCTAGAACCGCAGTAATGTCATCGTTAGTACTAATGTCAACTATTAATGTTCCAGTGGTGCTACCTGCTGCCGCTACATCAGAAACTGTAATTATACGCTTGATTTCTAATCCCAAGTCACTATCAATAGCACCTGTTAGTATGTTGTCACCGAGAGTAGAACCATCTGAGAAATTTAATCTACCTGGGAATAGAGTCTCTCCATCGTGTCCAAACTGCCAAGCAACCGCAGTATTATTGTGATTAGTTGCGATTACAAGATGGGTCTCCATATTGTTGATTGCCGCCCCAAGCCCGCCTCTCCAAATAAGTGCTGACTCCATACCTATTTGATTTGTAAAAGTTAAATCGCTTTCAGTACCTTGATAAGTTATTGTTCCGTTTGTGCCAAATGTTAAACTTTGGTCGTTGGCAGCAAGTTTAACAGCACCTAATGACTGAATTGTGGCAGGATACACAGGAGGTTGACTTACTTCTGGGTTTGCAGTATATACTCCAGGTCCAGGATTTTGAATACTGTTTAGTGTAAATGTAAAAGTATAACCTGGAATACCGTGATCTGATGTTAGAAACTCAAATACTAGACCGTTAATATATCCTGGATTTGAAGGCCAAGGTTGATTGTCAATCATTGTTTGTACTGTACCATCCTGACCAACCTGGAACTGAACGGTGTACTCCCAAGCGTCGCCTTCTAATACCAGTGTGCCCTCTCCGATATAGTGTGCTGGATCGAGAACTGCTGTAAATGTTAGTGGCAGTAGCAATGGTGTGTTTATACTACCACTGTCATCCAATGTTACATATAAATTGCCAGTAGGGCTATTTCTTAGTTCATAAGCATGTCCTATGAATGCTGTGCTTTGCCAAGTGTCGTCACTAAAAGTAATCCTGTCAGGAACAGTTAAATTACCATCTACTCCAAGGCTAACAGTATAAGCACCGTTAACTAATTCATTAGTTGAACTAATGCCAGCACCGTCTACAGGACTAGCATCGATCCAAGTAGAATCGTATGAAATATAAAGTCTGCCGCCTTCGGGATCCCACCATAGGTCCCCTTCGCCCGGAGTCTCTGGCGGTGTAGCATCTACTACTACGCTAGCTGCTACTTGGTTATACAGTTCGGTAAAGTTGTCGTTAACTTTAGTAAAGGCCGTGCGTAACGGGTCCCCGTTGCCTTTGTCAGCAACTCCCGTGTTGATAATTCGTTGTGTCATTTATCGCTCCAGTATTATTTAAACTCTGCCAACGGCAACTTCAATTACGCCTGCTTCAGAATAATCTTTATCTTGTAACGCCTTACCGATGATTGTACCTATTTTAGGATCTATCGCTTTAGTAGCGTGACCGGCTATACCAGCTGTAGTTAGCATGTCTCCTTTCTTAACCTTGCCAACTACTTTAACTGGCACACGACCTTGTAGTGCAATACATGCTCTAGTACCTTCCAGCTCACCGTTCATTTTTAAACCTGGGTCTGTACTAACAACACCAGCTAATCTATTATCGCCAAAGATGTTTGTAGTAGTAGTTTCTGCACTACCTCCAAATATTAATACAGTGCCTGGTTCGTAGTCCTTGTCTGCGGTATAATATTCTGCCAAGTCAGCAAAGGTTGCTGTTAGTGTGCTACTTGTTCCTAGTGTAAATTGACCAGTTAATGTTACTGGTGTGCTAGATGCTGCACTACCAGTTGCACTAATAATGTCAACACCACCCGGAGTAGTAACTTTTAATGTAGTACTTGAATAACTTAATACCGTTGATCCGTTTAATTGTAGACCTTTAACGTTGATAGTTCCAGTACCGCTAGTTTTAACTAGACTGTCATTACCGCCACTAGTAGTTATATCAACTACTGCAAATGTTTCACTTGCTGTTTTAGTTAATACACCATTGCTAGTAAACACAGCATCTAATGCTTTTGTACCTACAGTACTTGCAGTTAGTTCTGTCGGAGCTGCTGCACTACCACTAAAGTTACCTAGTATTCTAGCATCGGCAATGTTTGCAATTTCGCTTAGTGAGACGCCTCCAGCTTTAATGCCAACCCATCCATCTGTGACAGTAAAGTTAGAACTATCAAAACTAGCTAGACCGCTTGCTGCCTGTTTTTGTGCTGCTGTGCCTGTCGGTGCACTTCCAGAAGTTGCAGCCAGTGTCATAGACAGCTTGCTCTGTACGATGTCAGCTGTGTTGCTTACATCTGCGTTAACAATACTTAATGGGGCATATTGTAAATCTAGTTGTGCATTGTTTATACTAATAACAGTTGAACTAGCCGCATGGATAGCACCACTGGTAGTAAACTGTTCTCTAACAATACCGTCAAATCTATTTTGAGCGCCTGTTATACCAGTGTAGCTAAAAATTTCATCGTTAATCTGTATGTAACCACTTGCAGGGAATCCTGTAGTATCTACTACATAAATTCCTCCGCTAACATACAACTGGCTAGTTCCTGCGATACCAGAGTCAACTGTCGGCGGGCTAGTACTTCCGCCCAGTAACGTTGTATTAGGACTACTTGTGTAAGATGCAACAATATCTCCAGTAATGGATGCATTTGTTGCGGCGTTTTCTGCGCCTGTGAATATTAATAATTCAGCAGCCGTTGGAGTGTTAATTGATACGTCTGCTTGTTCTGCAAGTTCATTGTATAGACCAAGCTGGTTGTCAACATACAGTTTAGTTGCCGCATCGTCATCATTACTAGGTGCACCTACGTTTTGAATGTTATAGCCGCCTGCGTTTAAGTTAGCCTTCATAGCTAACGCACCGTTTAATGGTAAGTAACCAGAACCAATTAAGTTCGGTACAGGAACGTTGTTACCTGCGTGGTCAAGCCCTAAACGTTTGTCAATGTATCCTCTAATAGCACTCTGTACTGGAACAGTATCAGCCGCGTTGTTAGTCATTGTGGCATCTGTGGAGAATTCAGCAACTGTAACACCACGCTTAAATCCAATACCGTCTAAGTTACTTAGAGCAATACTTGCACTAAATGTAACAGTACCAGTACCTTGGTCAACTGTAAAGTAACGTCCTACACGGAAGATACCATCTTGGTCTGTACTTACATAGAATACACGACCTTTTAATTCTTCAACAACTTCATTTTCTTGAATTGGTGTTATTGCTGGGTTACCATAAATTGCTGTCGGATAGTTTGTAGTATTATATCCACCTGTACCAATATCTAAGAAGTCATGCCCTGTTGCACGACATGTACTAATCTTAACAGTAATTTGTGCTGTTGATCCTGACGGCAACCCTGCACGTAAAGTTGTAGCACTGGTTGAACTTAGAACCTTGTTAATACCCGGTGTGCCTCCACCGTAGTTGTTGTTGTCGCTATAGTCTTCTATACTAATATATGCAGGAATAAGTCCAGATGCACCGACAAACTCTGTAATTCTATGAATCTTACCATTCCATGCCATTAACAAAGTACCTGTATTCAACAAGTCTCTTTGGCTAGCATTTTCTTCACCTTCGATATCGTAGATTGCAATCTTTGTATCGCCTACTGTTGCACCCATAGTTTTTAATGCATCATCGGGGTCTACTGTTGATATACTGGTAGCTAATGATATCGGTCTAACATAGTTAAATGATGTGTCAGCCGATAATACAGCATTATTATCTGGAAGTACAGAACCGTCTGCAAGACTTATTCCATAAGAAATAATTCTATATACTTCGGGTAGCGTTGCATCAAATTCTAGGGCAGTACTAGGTCTTGTTGGGTTAACGTTTTCTACACCATTGAATCTAAATAGTTGCAATTCTCTAATGATCACGTTCATGTGGTCGCTTAGTTGAGTAGAAAGACCATTTGCCTCTCTGTTGTCATTAGAATTAGTACTAATGCTTAATAGTAAAATTTCCTTACCACCAAAACATGTACCACCTGATGTATACGTTCCATAGCCTGTACTATTAACTGTAGTAACTAATGTAGGATCTTGGTATAGTTGTACAGTGCTAGAACCGTTTCTCTTAACATAATACAATCCAGTTACCTGTGTCATTCCAGCAACACCGGAAATTTTTACTAGATCGCCATCTGTAAAGTGATGGTTACCTGTAAACGTAACCTGTGCCGGGTTTGCTTTAGTAATTGCACTAATTGTATAAGTTACTTGTTCGTTTACTACACCTCCAGAAGTGTATGCACTAAATGCACTACTATTAACAGGACTGCTTAAAGTATCAGTATCAGGGTCGTAGCTATTGTAAATTTCAAAAGTCTTATAAGTTAATGGATTTACGTAATAGTTATTTCCATTTAGTGTAGTCATTCCGCCTACGCCACTAATAGCAACCCTATCTCCTTTGTAGAATTTAATAGGACTTTCTACAGTTCCGCTGCCAGAATAGGTTGTAAAGTTAATAGAATCTAGTTCTGGAATTAATGTATCATCTGTGAATAATGTAAATGTACTGGCACCAGTAGACCTAATATAATAACTACCGTTATTGATTTGTGTCATTCCACTTACACCAGTAATAGTTACAAAGTCACCATCAATTAATCCATGACTTCCACTAACTGTTACTTCTGCAGGACTTGCTCGAGTAATGCCTGTGATTGTTAAAGGCAACGTTCCATGTACAGTAATTACGCAGGTACTAGCTTGTGTAGCGCCGGTAATTCTATATGTGTACTGACTTTCGTTTAATCCAGTTCTTGTTATGTTTCTAAGCTCGTATCTAGAAATAGTTCCGTTGTTGTGATCAATTTCTACTTCACTAATCGAACTAGGAATATATTCATAACGCTTTAAATAAAATTCAATATCGTTCTTTTGACTGTCTGCACTATAATCTGCAAAGCGGAAAATTTTAGCAACCTGCGTCATATTTTCTTGCAGTGCAACCTGGTCTGGAATTTCAGTAGGATCTGCACCAGTAGACTTTAGACCGTATACACCTTGTGCATTTGATCCAGATACAGAGCGAATCTGTCCGCCTTTGCTGGCAAAAAACGCAGTATAGCAATAGTAGGTAAATGTAGATACTTGTTCTGTTAGCGCACCGTTGTGTGCTACAATTCCATAACCTAAATCGTTAACCTGTGTGTAATCGTTAGCTAACATACTACGGTTACCAGGTGTTTCTAATACAATGTTTAATTCACCACTAGACCACGGAGTAGTCGGGTTCAGTTCAACTACAGCTACACCAGTATTACCGTTATATGATTTAATATTGTCGACTTGATATCTATAACCGTTGTAATAGAAGCTTGTAGGAGCTACGGGTATTCTGTAGTCTAGTCCACTTAAAGTTAATTCTAGTCCACTAACATCGGTAATTTTGGCTGTTAGTCGTCCAACAAACCCGTCAATGAACATGCCTCCTGCAAATGTTTGTGCGTTAACACTTCTTGAGAAGCTGGCGCTTTCTTGTACATACGGACTCTTAGTTCCAATGGCGCCGCTTGGATCTAGGACACACATAAATCCGCCATGTCCTTGTCCACTAATATTACTAATGCGAATAGCATCATTAAACAAGAACACATCAATTTCTGTGTTATTTTTTGGAGGATTAAAGTTGGCATCAAATGCATAAACAACAGTGCCTACTAAATTAGTAATAATAGTTCCTACACCAGATTCGGCTTCTATATTTGTGTTTATGACTTGATCAACAACCGACTGGTAAGTAGTTCCTGGGGCTGTATTTGATATAATTGCTTGAGCAACAACACCAATATGTGTTATACCTGCAATACATGCATTTTGTGTAACAGTGGCAGCAGAATCTAAAAAGTAAGATGCCATGTTAACAACGTTAATTTTGCCGCCGTTAATTAGATCATCAATGACAGCGTCAACAATTAATCCAGTATCTCGATTACTCTTATCTTCATCAAATGTTACTACACCCGGATATGCTAAAACACGAGCAGTAACTTCTGCTTGGATATATGCTCTATTAATTTCTAATAGTTTTGCAGCATTTGTGTAGCCGCCTGCATTAACGTAAGTAGCACCAACATCCATAGTTCTGCTACTGTCATTTAAGTAGTGATAACCATATCTAGGATTTTCATACGTTGCAGGTAGTGCAGATAAACCAGATGTAATAACATCTGATACAATTGTTAATAAAGTATTTGATCTTGTAGAAGCACCTACTTCGGCCGCTGGAGCTTCTATAGTTTGACTTACAGCACTTTGTAACGATGTATAAGCTGTATTAGTTAAAATATAGCTGCCGATGATTGTTTTTAACTGTGTAATTGCAGCAGCAGTTTCTGCTTCTTGTCCTGTAATTTTAGATGTAACGCCATTATAGTATAAAGATGCAGCGTCGTATATATCGGAGTTGCCACCAAATTTAATATCATGTATAAGAGCATCAACAATGTAACCTACGTCTCGACTACACTTGCCTTCGTTATAACTAAACCCTCCGCTAAATGGAGCAATAGGACCGGCAATCTGTGCCGCTATCCATGCAATGATCTCTCTCTTCAGATAATCTTTGTTTGCTTCTATTAGCCTTACAGCTTCTGGATAATAACTAGGTGCTAGATCTAAGCCGTCAAAAGTTGTATCTCTGTAAAAATATGTTTCAATCCACGGACTTTGACTTGCACGGTTAAGAGGTCGAACAATTGTTCTACGGAAGTCGTCACCTCTAATGGTTACGTTTGCTGGAACTTTAATTGGATAATCTTCGTAATAAATCCCGCTCTCTGGTCGAATAGTAACTTGAATATTTTTATTAGATTCAGCAAATTCTACCTGTTCTGTTAGATCAAATTGTACAGTAGTTAATAGATAAACTTCTATAGTATCTTCTGTAACGCCAGATGTATAACTAACAATTTTACCAATAGCTCCGGATCTTACACCCATAATAAGTTTGCCAGGAATAATATCAATGTTTGTTGGCAAACCTTGGTCAACCCATCCTTGTCCTCCATTGTCAAGGTTAAAACTTACTACGCCTGTTCCGTAATTTGTAGCAGGTGCAGATGCAACACCGTTGGATAATATATCAATAACGATATCAAACTTAGAACCTACGGCACTTCGTTGCGTGGAGTTAGAACTAATAGGATGTTCTTGTCTAGTGTATACTGTTTGATAAGTGTCGGGGGGATCCATCTTTTGCAGAACATAATCTGCTAGAGTCTTAGCATATTCTAAAGCATCGGCAGTTTCTGTTAGTTGAGAACCGCTAGCAATTCTTGCACTAGAGTTTTTAAAATACTGTTTTCCTGCACGGACACTTTGCCAGTTTCCGTCTACTAGTGTATCAATAATAACAGCATCAATAATTAACCCTACATCTCTAGAGCATATATCTTCATTGTAACTAAAATCTGGATAGGTATCGTTAATGTAACCAATTACTTCTGCTTTAATATATTCTTTGTTTAAATTTAATAATGTTTCTACAGCAGTGTATCCAGTTCCTCCTGAGATACTTAAACTTTGAATAGTACTGTAAGTAGTGTTACCACCAATAGTATAAGCAACTTTTTGTCTATACGGTCCTGGTTCTAAGTCAGCTAGTTCTATGAGTTCTTCTGCTTTAGCACATGCCCCGCCAATTGTAGCATAAGCATAGGCTAATGCTCGTCCTTCTTTTCCATCCGGTGTGTTAGTTTGTGCATCGTCTCCGCTGTTGGAAACAAATAAGTTAACTTGGCTAGCAAAACTGTTATTGTCTACATAGTATTTTGTAGCAGCTTGGAAATCTGGGTCTGCCCCAGTTACACTAGCAATAGGATTAATATTAAGTGGGCTTGGGTGGTCGTCTAAATATAGAGGGCCGGTCATTACATCGCCGTTTCTTCTAACGGTGCTAATACGAGGTAATGCTTCGTTAGTTAAGAAATTTCCCGGAATAGTAGAATCATAATAAGCATCTACTAATGTCTGTGTTCCGGAACCTGCTCCGGTTGCAACACTAATTCTATTAGTTCCTGCCCTCGCATCTTCAAACGTATCATGTATACTTAATTCTTGTTCATTAACAAATTTTAAGTAGTACGTTGTGCCAGCAGTAATACCAGCAGGCGCAGAACCCGTGGTGTAGTACTTAAATGCAATACCGTCGCTACCGCTATCGTAACCGTGACCTAATAATTTAATATTGCCGTTTTGATAACCGTCAATAACTTTTGTATAATCGTCGGCTGTTTCTGGTTCTGTTCTAATTCGAATTTGACCAGCACTTGATCCGCCACCCTGCTGCAAGTATCTACGGTCTGCATAACCTTTTGTAAGGGCAAGGTCATCAATTGTAATATCTGTTCCATGCACACTGTTAAACAATGTAACGTTTGATGTACTAGGTTCACCTACTAATCCTATTGGTAGTGCATTTGCATTTAACGGAGCTCCTAAACTAGGAACTAAGTCACCGCTTAATTTAGCACCGCTGGCGCTAATAATTAATTGATCTTCGTTAGTGTTGTCAATGGTAATACCATCGTTGCCGACTAGATCTTTAGCTAAAAATGCATCACCTGCATCGTTAACAACTAATACTTGGTTAGGACCATATGTTGCTGGGAAATCATCAAGATTAGTAGATTTAATTAAATCGCCAGCACCAAAGACCGCATATAGATCTCTAAAGTTATCATTAACTTTTCTAAACGCTTCGCGAATACTATCGCCGGTGCCGTCATTACCTTGTACGCCGATATCAATCGATTGTCTTGCCATTTGTTATACCCCAAAACTTGATCCGCAGCCGCAAGTTGTTGTTGCGTTGGGATTTTTAATTGTAAAAGAACTTTCCATTAAGTCTTCTTTATAGTCGATAGTTGCACCTGTTAAGTATTGCATACTCATTGAGTCAACTAGGACTTTTGAATTTCCGATCGGAAATTCAAAATCATCTTCGTTAATTTCTTCGTCTAGTGTAAATCCGTAACTGAATCCACTACACCCTCCACCTTGTACAAAAGTACGTAAGCATATGTTAGGATTGTTTTCTTCTGCTAAAATATCTAGTATTTTCAGCTTTGCTGAGTCGGAAATTGTTATCATAATGGTATTTACCTTTTAATTTTATAACCTTAATGTAAATACTTTATGTACTTAGGCACAGAAAAAGAAGAACAAGTTTACACTAGACTTAGTAAGTTAGGTGTAGAACATACCTATAACCGCACTCGTCAATTGGTTGTGTTTAGGTGTGACAACTGTGGAGAACAGTTTAAAAGACTAAAAGGATCTATTGACCCTAAAAGATTAAACAACAACTATTTTCATTGTTGCCCTAATTGTGACAGTAAAAGGTTTGCTCAAAAGAAAGGTGCCGAACGTAGAACTATCTGGGATATGCCTGTTAGTAGCAATCTTGATATTAGCAGATTATAAATAAAACCTAAGGAGGAACATTATGTTCAAAGCAATTAAAGAGTTTTTCTTAGGAAAAACACCTGCACCAGCTGAGGCACCATATAAAGTAGAAGCACCTGCTCCTGTAGCAGAAGTAGTACCTACTGTAACCGAAGTTGTAGAAGCACCAGTAGCAGAAACAAAACCGGCTGCTATGACAGCCAAGAAAAAGCCCGCTAACAAAAAGCCAGCGGGCGAAAATAAACCTGCTCCTAAAAAGGGCGGTCGTAAACCAAAAGCTAAAAAAGAAGTAGTTTAATTTTTAGCCTGTTCGTATAGTGCAGTACTGGCTAGGTTTTTACCTTTGCTTTCGCACATAATATCGAACTTGTCCCAGAAACTCAGCGCCCATTCGTTTGCTGGTTTGTTCCAGTAAAAATTAGAGTGTGCTCTGAGTTTTGCTTTTTTGTATCCGGATTCTAGTAAAGATTTATAATCCGGAACAGTGTTTGGACAATGTCCGGCCAAGACGTCTTCTCTTGATTGGGAGTAATGCATAGTAGGACGAAGACCGCGCCAGCTGTCAAGAACCCGTGAAACTCGGGCATCGCTAGGATCCAAGTACTCCCCTTCTCGAACCCAATGGTGATGGATGTCAAGAACAATAGGTAGCAAATCGCTAAGACTGAGACAATCATTTAACCCCCAGGCGTTTTCTTCGTTTTCGATGGTAATTGTATTTCTTGCTTCTGGCGATAGTCGTTTGTACGCACTTCGGATACCTTCTGGACCGGCTCTACCCGCAATGTGGACGTTGATTTTGAAATCTTGAAAAGATTTACCATACCCCATCCACCTGGCCATATCTGCATGATATTCAAACTCTTCGATTGAACGATCTACAATATCTGGATTATCGCTTGCCAGAACAGTAAACTGGCCAGGGTGCATAGACAGCCGAACGCTATTCGCACGAGCCACATCTCCGATTTGCTTAAATCCTCTTTCACAATAGGCTCGTACATCGGATAGCCCATAGAAGAACTTCCAGCTAGGCTCAGTGTAGACAGGCAGTATATCACTGCTAAGTCGTACCATTCTAAGATTTTCATCAAGTGTCCCTACCCTTTCAACCAGCTTACGAGTAGATTCAATGTTACCTTTTACTAGGTCCCAGAGTTTTTCTTCTGCTACATGCTGGCTCTGTCTATTTAACCAAGAGACAGTAGTTGCACCTGTGTTGTAGATTTTACATTCGTCTTTGGGTTTAATACCATCGACTTGATCTGGGCGATCGATCCATTTGCAGGCAAAACCAATTCGTTTAGTCATTCCAGTGACGTAGCACGCCGGCTACGATAAAAAAGTTAGTGATAATGTATGTTAACACAATAACAGTACGAATGCAAGCAATTCGGTCCGCTTCTGCGTCCGAACTGCCTGATTTTTCGCCTAGGGCTTTAGCCCAAACACGCCAAATTTTACGCAAAGAGATCCTCATTCCATTCACGATGCCCTTCTCTAAAAGCCATATTGCTCTGTGTCTCGCGAACTTCTACACGATAGCACCATAGACGTGCTGCCTCGCTAGGACCCCACATTTCTGGAATATAAACTCCATTAACATACTTGTAGAGCATATCACTAAGTCCTTCGCAGCCTAGTTTGGGTAGAACCACAATCTTAGCCATGTTCTTTTCTTGTAGCATTTTAAATGTAGCCATTTCTGGATCATCAGCGGCAACAATAAGTGTATGATCGAATTGATCTTCTAAGATCTTTTTAAGTTCTTTGAGTCCACCGTAGTCAGCCGCCCAATTACGAACGTCTAGGTCGTTGGTTCCGAAATAGAACTTCATTGAAAAACTGTAACCATGGATTAGATTACAGTGACTATCAGCTCGCCATTGTCTGTAAGCACAGGGAAAGGCGTCGTGATATTCTTTTGTTGAGGTGTACTTATAAAGTACGGGTTGTAGATTTGCCATCTCTAGTCTCCTTATAATTAGGTAGCAAGTTTGATGGCATGCAGAATTTATATTGCGGGGTGAATGCCTAAGACCGCATATTGTAATTATACAGTATTATCTGTATAAGT
>JACCED010267642.1_pt1 | contig 15860 bp, 24 predicted proteins | sample 7455021 | NCBI WGS metagenome assembly JACCED01 (sample SAMN15323456, study PRJNA562643) | freshwater metagenome | isolation source: river surface water | place: USA:Blue River Watershed | collected 2017-08-19 | reverse complement strand
TGATCACTGCTGTTTCAGTTTTTTTATCATAGATTTTGTTTTTGAGTTCTATTTCAATGTAGAAAGGTTTAAGCAAATCAAGATCAGCATCAAATACGGCAGTCTGGAACAGTTTGCCTCCACCGTACACTGTTCCAATAATCACAGATACTTCTGGCGTACCCACAGGTTCCAGCACCAGCTTGATCCGTAATCGGTTATCAATATCCTTGAGATCTAAATAGGTCTTCATATTCTGGTAGATAATTTAAAATACTGTTGCCACGATTTGATTCCAACAGTTTTAAATATTTGATCAAGTCTGGCAAACGATGACTTTCATCTTCGGCGGATTTTAAATAATGCAAATAACTTTCAAGATCTTGAACAATTTGCGATCGAGCTTGATTGGGGTCACGAGTGTTGATTATTTTGTTGCTATGATCCACAGGATGGACACTTATCCAGTGTTGTAAGTTTTGAATTATTTTCATGCGCAGTGGTTTGGGCAACACGCTGATACGCAAAAATTCAGGACGATCAAGAAAGTTACAACTTTCTACAGCAATAAAATTATCCCAAGCATAATCATATACAGTGTGTAAGTCTTGTATGGTCAAGCAAGTCGGAGTCACACGCAATTGTATTAGCCACGATTGTTGGCGACCTAGATCGACCCAACGGTTGAGTAATTGCCGAGTTTGGGTCTGTTGACTAGGGTATCTCACGTAATCGTTGATAGATGTCAATGATTCTATGCTCATGCCAAGATTAACTTGTTTGAATTTCTTTAATAATTCAATCACGGGTTCCGACCACACTGTGAGATTGGTAGTAAACCCTATGGTGGTTTGTTGAGACAGTCCCAACTCTACCAACTTGGTCAATATTTTTTTAAATCCCGGAGTGATTACTGTTTCGCCTCCGAGAAAATGTAGATAATGCAAGTCATTGCTATGGCTCAAATCATTGACAAATTTATCCAACAACTCTGGATCATCGCACCAAGACGGTGGAGGAATTTGATCAGCGAGTCCTAATTTGACAAACTCTGTGGCCAGAGTGCTTGAACTTTCTGGATTACAATAGATGCAGGCTCCATTGCAGTAGTTGCCTAGATCAATTTGCCAGTCACTGGGGTGACGATCTGTGGCTCCTTGATTGTCATGGCTGTAATCAAAGGCCGGACGCATGGGACTACTGGCCAAACTTTTTTCAAAATAATTATCAAGTACCCCAGCTTTGAGCAACTGACGTTGGCGTCCGCTGGTCTTGCCGTGCTGTTCCATGATGGTACAATCCTGACAAAAATTAACTGGTTGACCTTGTAGCAATTGAGCACGCAATGGGGCCATGTGTTTCTGAAAATATGTCAGTGGAGATATTTTTTTTATGTTATGATCTAAATTTACTCGCGTTGTTTTTGTTTGTGTCATCCATCTACAAGGCTCATAGGTACCTGAATTGTTTATGTGCATATGAAACCATGGACTACTACAAAAATTTTTTTTAAATGTCATTTATCTCGCCGAGTAATTACTTTGTCTGCCAATCCATAGGCCACTGCTTCTTCGGCACTCATAAAGAAATCACGTTCCATGTCACGTGCAAAATCATCATAGGTTTTGCCTGCGGTGTTGTGAGCAACATAGATTTCTGTCAAATACTTCTTCATTTTTAAAATCTCTCGTGCTTGGATTTCAATGTCTGTGGCCTGTCCTTCCGCTCCACCCGACGGTTGATGGATCATGTTGCGACTGTGTGGCAACATATATCTTTTACCTGCGGCTCCGGCTGTGGCCAACAATGACCCCATGCTGCACGCCTGACCCATGACAATGGTGCTGACATCACAGCGAATATACTGCATGGTATCATAAATGCTCATGCCCGCTGTGACGCTGCCTCCGGGACTGTTTATGTAGAACAAGATATCACGCTCGGGATCTTCAGCTTCTAAAAACAGCATTTGTGCCACGATCAGGCTGGCCGAATGATTGTTTACGTCTGTGTCCAGCATGACAATACGGTCACGCAACAGTCTACTGTATATATCGTAACTGCGTTCACCTTTTGAGGTTTGTTCCACTACTATGGGCACTAAATTTGGCATGAGTTCTCCTGTGTAATAGGATAAGTATAACATATTATCATAGAAAAATCAAATGCGTGATCTAATTAATCTTGTTGAAAATCTAATCGAAGCCGATCTCAGTGCTGGCGAAATCGCCAAATATCCAGAACGGTTTGACACTTTTATCGGTCATATTCAAGACGGCAAACCTTTCTATACCAAAGCCGGTGAAGAAGTCATATTAGATCCCAATGAAGCCAAGAGATTTTTGAAATTAAAAAAGCAAGGACAATTTCGAGGCGCTCTGCGAGCTCTGGATAAAGACGGGCGCGAACACTCACTAAGCAGTTTTTTGAAAACAGCTGAGTTTGGCGGTGCCAGTGTCAAGCCAGGTGAAGACACTTCAAAAAGCAAAGAAGGCGCTTTACTCAAACCCACTCAGATAGGTATCACCGATCGTGCTATTTCAGCCGGTGACCTTGGCACAGAGATTGCCAACAATCAAGTCTTAAACAGCACGCCCTACGGACAAATAGTTGCACAAATGGCCGAAGCTATCAGCAGTGGACAACCTGCTGTGGTTCCTGCCGAGTTGGCCAAACAAGAGTCCATCAAAAAAGCCATAGTAGATTACGCCGGAGAGTACCTTGGCGTGCTGGCCCTGGTATCTGGTCAAAGCAACTTCCCCAACAAGAAAGAATTCCTACAGTGGTTGGGCGGTGATCTTGGTGGCTTGGTTTTGAACTTTCCCAGCAAAAGCAACACACAGATAGCTGACAGTTTTGCCAGCATCACCAACCCTACCACGCAACATCAGATCAACATCAGCAGCAAAGGCACCGGCGGTGGCGCTCCACCCAGCCTCAGTGGCTTGGTAATTCCGCCCAGTGTGCGCGACAAAGAACAATACAAGACTGCTGTGGACTTTATAGAAATATGTCAGAACAAAAATCTGCCCAAGCCTACTACAATCAGCCAGGTGTTTGCGGCCATGAACTTGTTGGAGGAACGTGTTCCTGACGCAGTACCCAAAGCCTTCAAAAAGTTTCTGCCCTGGAATGTGTCGGCTATCACACAGATGGTACAAGACAGCCTAAAGAATGGTACACCCATGCCTCGATATCAAAAGCTGTTTGCCAATCTTGAAAGCAAGGGCAATGATGGTGGCAAACTGACCTACGTGGTCAAGGATGCTGTAATGGAAGCAGTCAATGGAGGTGCTGTTCCTGAGTTTCAAGCTGCCATACTTGAAACCTTGGACTATAACTTTATACAACAGTATACCAAAATGGGACGAGGTGGGCAACTACAGTTTGACACACAATGGCCAGCCAAGCTCAACGGTGAAGTCAGCCTGGAATCAAAGAGTGGCGGTACAGATCCTACCAAAGGTGGGTTCAGTTTCAAGCTCAAACCCAAAGGCAGCCCGGCCACAGGCATGCCTCCATATGAATCAGACACGGCCAGTGACCAACAACCTTACAGTCGCACTTCTGCGGATGACCTAGACGCCTATGCTGAAAAGCCAAGCAGGATCAAAGCCAGCACAGGAAAAGTAGAAAAGAAATATGGCACTCCCAAGACTTTGGGCCGTAAACGTCAAAAATAAATTATTTTCTTAAATCGCTGATGTAATCACACACGCCCAGGTTCAGGGCTTCTTCGGCACTGAGATACATGTCAGATGGCGGCAACAGTTTTTCTAGTATGGTATCCGTGTCCAAGCCAGTGGCCTGTCTGTAGTGATCCAACATGCGATGTTGTATCAGATTATGTTCTTTCTGTATGGCAAAAAGTTCATGATGTTTGCCTTCGTGATAATTGCTATATTGATGACTAAGTATGCTGGTGTTGGGTGTGAGTATCTTGCGACCTGTGTGCCCGGCCAAGAATATCATGAGTCCGGCACTGGCTATCACCCCTAGGCCCACGGTCTTGATTGGCACGCTGGGGCTCTTCATCACATCAATGAGTGCAAAGGCGTCTTCTACGCTGCCACCTTCACTGCAAACCATGAGCAAGAGTTCTTTTTTCTTTTTCTTGACCACATGATTTTCCACTAAGATCCACTCGATGATGGGCTTGATACTGTCATCATTGACTTCGTCCATGAACACATACATGCCTGCTTCTTGTAGCAGTCTGGATGGATCTTTTTCAGAGTTATCTTGTTCGGGTATTGTTGGCATGATCGGGTATTATCTACGTATATTATAGCACGTTTTACTGTGCCACTCTACTACTTATGACAAAATAAACCTCAAAAAGTTATCTATTTGGGCACTGTTTTCTTAACACAATGTCTATGTCCACGGTGTGGGCACGGCTTAAAACGTCGGGTCCAACCGGTATTTGTATGCGTCCGGGCATGACATAGTGTCCATTTAATCTCACGTGTCCGTGTCCAAATTCCACAAATCTTTGCGTGGTCACGTTGTATTGCGCCATGTTGTCCAGTTCTTGATATAGATAACAACTACTGAACAGGACTTCACGGGCCTGACCGCGTATGGTGACCATGACCGAGGGACCTTGCACATACATGCGGTTGGCCAACAGCTCAAACTTGACATTGTCATCATACCGGGCAGCTCCGCCAAACCCTCCGAACCACCCGCCACCATTGACAACAATGGTAGACACTGGGCGACTGGTTTTTTGTCCCGTGGCTTCAAGAGCCGTCCAAAGACTGCGCAAATAGTCCCGATTCCAACTCAACTTAAAATTCACTTCCACAATGGCTGATCTGTTCTGACGCACGATATCCGTGGGTTTTAGATCTATGTCAAAGGCCCTTTTGGGGAAATCATTCAAAACCTGTTGCAGGAGAGCATCACCTGTGACACGTTCTTGATTCAGTGTTTGCAATTGAACACTGGCCCGTGCACCATCCACCTCCCCAGATTTTTCACTGCGATTCAACAAGCGATCAGCCAAGGCACTACGACCCACCCACACTTTCATGATCACTTCGGTTTGATTGCCGACTGTACCAGTAGATACTATGGTGAAACGATCCACATACCCTGCGGCATAACTGATGATCTCATCGCGAACTATGCGTCCATTTTGTGCTTCAGTCTCACTGCTGACCAAAGTACCCAATGCTTGCTCCACTGCCAATCTAAAACCATTGTCTCGTGCTTCAGTGGCATTGCGACCGCGACCAGCCACTTCAATGTAATAAATCTTTTTGTTGTCGCTGAATATCAACCACTGACCTACTGTAAGCACAACTCCCAAGGGACTTGGTACCAACATCTGTGCAGTCACTGGACCTATCTGAGCGTGACTTACAGGTGTTGCTGTCAATGCGGCACACAACAACACCCTAGCAATGAGCCGCATGTCACTGGCTCATAAAGTTACGGATTTGTTGGCGTGAATCATTGTGCTTGCGATCCCAACGCATGATCACTTGTACAGCACGTCCATTGTCAATTACCTTGCCTTCTTTGAGATAAAGTCCTCCGAGAATACCGCGATTGGTCGTGGTAATAGTAGTGTTAAGGGTACTAGCAATCCTTAATGCATTGTTGCGCACAGCCGTATTTTCTTGTGTGTTGGTTTCTTCTGGTTTATTGGCCACCGCAGTGTCCAAGGCAACCAACTCATCGCCTGAGCCCTTGTTGGAGGCAAATTTATTGGTATTCTGATCTCTGGCCTGCTCAAGATTTTGACTGATCATTCTCACGCTGGTGCGACTGGTGATAGTTTCCTTGTTTATAAAATCATTCAGGCTTTTTTTGGCTTCGAGCTCGGCCACACGAAAACTTTCTCTCGCAGCATTCATTGAATTACCCCAGACCGCAGCATAGCCATAGGCTTCAATGGCTTCTATCTCACCAAACAAGCTGTAATATACTTTGATGCCTTGAGTTTTAAAATCACTTACGGCCAGGCGTTGGTCGGCAATGGCTGTGCCAGCACTGGCGCCAGGTTGAACCAGTCCGCCTGAACTCAAATCTGTTTTGGTAGAACTACATCCAAACAATCCCAATGTCATTGCAGTAACGGCTGTTACCAAAATACGCTGTTTCATCATGCACCTTTTTTAGTTTCGATACAGTCATTATACACTAAACCTTCAGCAAAGTCAAAAAGAAAGGGACCAAAATGATCCCTTGCTTGTTGTGTCAAAACGACACGTTAGGCAGCTACTTTGGTTGCCTTTTCGATATTTTTGGTGATTTCTTTTTGTGCTTCTTTGGCCACAGCTTCTACTGTTTCAGCAAACTCTTTGAAACCTTTGTGAGTAGTGCGGATCAAGCTGAACTGTGCATCAACTACTGTGTGAGCACTTTTACGGACCTGCTCAGGCATGTAGGTTACCAAAGTTGTAGCACCTTTGTGCATGTTGTCAATGGCAACAGTTACATCAAACAATTTTGCGAAATCGATCTTTTGAAATTCCATTTTACTTTTCCTTTTAAAATAAGCGAGTAATGTGTGAAAGCCCGACCATCGGCACTTTCTTCTCTCTAACTTATTTATGATTATATTGTGCGTTGCAACAATTTCCTAGGCCGTTTGGCTAAGATTTTGTTCGCAATTTTGCCAAACCCAAAGATCTCAAGATTTGGATATAGGCCCAGCCCAGATCAAATTCCCACCATTTTTGACTGAATTTGGCATTGGCTCCGTCGGCATGATGCCCGTTGTGCAATTCTTCACCGCCGATCCAAATAGCCCAAGGCCAAAGATTGCGACTAGTATCTGGCGTGTTTGCCACCCTATATCCCCACCAATGGCTGAGTCCGTTAATAACGCCGGCTGCCCAAAACGGAATCCAAATCATTTGAACTCCCCAAACTAGCAATCCCCACAGGCCAAACACAGCCAAGTCGATGACGAGCATGATCATGATGCCCAGTCTGCTGTGTGCCGCATACAAGTTGCGTTCTATCCAGTCGTCGGGTGTGCCCACTCCAAGATCTTTGACCATGCCACGATCTCGGCTGGCCGCATGATATAGAAAAGCACCACCAAACAACACACGCCAGATGCCGTAGATCTGAGGACTGTGTGGATCTCCGTCTTTGTCGCTCTTCTGATGGTGCCGTCGATGTATGGCCACCCACTCACGTGTGATCATGCCTGTGGTCAACCACAGCCAAAACCGCATGAGGTGAACCACTATTGGATGGAACTGCACGGCCCGGTGAGCTTGGCTTCTGTGTAGGTACAGCGTTACACAGGCTATGGTAATTTGGACCATTACCAAGGTCGCAATAATTGCTGTCATATTGTACTTAGCTGATCTAGCCAGCCAGTTCCTGGAATGGAAACAAGGTTCTATTTAAAAACAAGTGAAATATGCGTCTATTTACGTCCGCGGTTTCTTGCTGTAAACTGTACCACGATGCTGGTGCCAGTTCTACACTTGCGTCTGTGTCGTTACCTTCATGTGACATGGTCAGACCATGTTTGTCGGCCAAGTGAGCCATGGCATGATTCCATCTCACGCAGTGCAAGTACAGGCGTTGATAGTCACGATTTCTGGCCCAAACGATACCTTCTTTGAGCAGGTCGCTGGCCACACCCAAGTTGCGATATTCTTCAAACACGCTGACACCAAATTCTATGCTTTGATTGTCTACTAGAGCTATGTGCAACACACCCAACCACCCGGTGCAGTTATAGCTGACTAGGAACGTGTGTTGGATGGGGGCACTTTCAATACGTTCTAGCAAGTCATCAATGTAATCATCTGACACTGCAATGCCAAAATAAAGCCTACGATCCTCGGCATTGAGACCTTTGAGCCACGGTCCAAACTTGTGGTATTCTTCGGTGGCGAGAAATCGTGTGCTGATCATTTAGTTTTTGTACAAATCTTGTGCTCGTTGCCACTGTTGATTGCGTGCCAGGTGTGCCGCATAACTGGCTTGGCCAAGATCGCACATAAAGTTCCAAATAATATCTAAAATTTTCATAATTTCTCCTTTTGGGTTTGAGAAACAAACACAGACTCGTGGTCTGTGTTCTCAGTGTTTCTACTGATATTTAGTTGTTGCATTGCCACATAATAACAAAATATAATGGGCTTAAAAACGATAAATACTCTACAAGGAGAATTGTTATGTTATCATTCTTAAAGAAGATTTTTGGTGCCAAGCCTGCTGTTGAAACCCCAGCACCTTACAAGGTAGAAGAGCCCAGCCAGTTTCCATTTCCCAAAGCCGTAAAAGAGGAAAAACCTGCCAAGGCCAAAAAGCCTGCGGCCAAAAAACCACGTGCCCCTAAAAAGCCAAAAGTCTAATTAACCAAAAAATATCGGATCAGGCCTATGCCATCTATGATGACCAGGAACACTGAGTTGGCCATCAGGCCAAAACTGCGTCTGGTATAACAGGCCCAGGCACTGCTGACACAGCCTGCGATAAAAATAGTGTACAAGGGCACCACAGGAATGTTGGGCACCGTGGCAGCAAATATAATGGCTGACACCACACTACACGCCCAGGCAAAAACTTCGGCACAGAATCTTACTCTATTGCTTTTCCAATCTGTTTTGATATATTGCCATACATTGGCAGCACCTGTGTAAACAAAATCCATTATACCAACCCTAGTTCCACCGCACGATCATAAACTTGTTCGCTGGCCAGGTTCTTACCTTTGCTTTCGCACTGTATGTCAAACTGGTCCCAGAAGCTCAAAGCCCAGTCAGTCACAGCTGGATTCCAATAAAAATCTGAGTGTGCTCGTAGTTTTTGTCGTTTGAATCCAGACTCTAGCAGAACTGCATGATCTGGTTTACTGTGAACGGCATGATCCACAAGTACATCTTCACGGCTAACACTGTAATGCATAGCAGGACGCACACCACGCCAACTATCCACAACCCTTTTAACACGATCGTCGCTGGGTGAGATGTATTCACCCGTTTTAATCCAGTGATGATGAACATCAAGAACAGTAGGAACAATATCAGCCAACTCCAGGCAAGCATCCAGCCCATGTGTTATCTCTTCGTTTTCAAATGTAATACAACTGCGGGCTGTGGGGGATAATCGCGACCAGGCACGGCGTGCACCGGCGGCACCGGCTTTACCTGATATGTGTACGTTGATTTTAAAATCCTGGAAGGATTTGCCATAACCCATCCATCTGGCCATATCCGCATGATATTCAAACTCCTCTATGCTTCTATTTACTATTTCTTCTGACTCTGAACCCAGCACGCAAAACTGTCCAGGATGGAAGCTGAGTCGCACATCTAACCTACGGGCAGTTTCACCTATGGGTGCAAATATCTTCTCTAGATGACTTTGGATTTCAGATCGTTGCCACCAAGCCTTCCAGTCTTTCTCTGTGTAGCCTTGCAACATCTCACTACCCAATCGAACCATCCTGCGATTGGCCGGCAAAGTAGCCACACGCTCAATCAACTTAACAGCCGCGGCAGTGTTGTGATTCATGATATCCCATTGGCGTTGCTCGGCTTCGGCTGGGTGTTCACGCAACCAGCGCATGGTAGTGCTACGACCGTTGAGATCGCGGTCTTTGGCATTGACTTTCATGCCACCACATTCGGAGGGGTCATTGAGCCATTTGCAACAGAAACCAATGCGTTTGAGTGTAGTCATATCAACATTATATACGACTACAAGATTTTTGTCAACTTGAAAACATTTTTAAAACATTGTCCAAGGTATCTTGGGTAAAGTTTGGTAATTTAGTCAATTCGGTCCGTACTGGTCCAGATTGGTCCAATAATACCCATTGAGTATTGCAATTATTGACCATGGTGGCCGCAACCAAACCTCGATAATCAATTTCTTGTTGATCCGAATTGACCCCGGTCCAATCAAAACCCAACAACAGCACAACATCGCTGACTGTGGCTGCCAAGTACATGGATATCAACTCGTCAGGGTTGTTTATGGTGTGTGTAAGATTTCCTTCGTAGGCATGCACCAGTGCGGGCATATCCAAGGTCATATAAACTGAATTTGGAATATAAAAATTACAACGGGTATGAAAATTTTGTTCAACTAGACGTTGAGCTTGTGCAACATCATGACAAACCACGTTGTCCGTTTGGCAACCACGCCAGGTGCGCCATCCTCCCCAGGTGCTACCAATGTTTTTGAGATGATCAATGTCAACAGCAGGATCTAATTCTGTACGATCGGCAATCACCCAATTGATATTCATCAGTGTCGTCTTTTCGTATCTAGGGTCACACAATGAAATCCACCGCCAAGAGTCCTTGAATGACTGAGTGTGAGTGGTATGGTATCTATACCACTCCGCTTGAGTAAATCAATCAAATGCGTCTGAGCGGCATCCAAGATCACTGTTTCTGGATCCACGGCCAACATGTTCATGGCTATCCATTTACTTGCATAAGGATATTGATAAAAATCCTGCGGCACAATCATATCATCGGTGATCCATAATTTTTCCCAGTGATCAAATGCTCTGGGGCAGTTGTCGGAGGTCACACGGCTGGCATTGAGTAACACCAGGCCTTCACGCAACGGTACAATGGTGCTGTCAATATGCACACCAGCGTAAAAATTGCAAAGTTCTATGTTGACCTCGGGAAACTTTTGGCAGAGCCATTCATAGGCCGCACGATTGCCCGAAGCTGATTCCAAAAACAACCAAGTGTCGCCTAATCTACAAACGTTGGCAGCATCCAAGATCATATCTTGATCTCTAGGCATGGTCAAGATATTTTTTGCGTCAGCTAATAATCTAGTGTAATTTTTGATCTCTTGATTGCGGCACGGATACATCATGTTGACATCAACCACAGTATCTTTCCAGACCAACAATCGATCTCTAGGACAATAGTTATACATGCCTTGTGTTTGAACAAAGTCCATGGGTCCAGGTCTATAAACCGTGACACCCATGCGCAACAGAGTTTCACTGAGTGTGTCTAATTCTCTGTTGGCTTGATCAACAATAAAACCAGGCACTGGCCCATGCGGTACTGGTGTTTCGGTCCAGGTTGTTTTTTTACCTTCCTCGGCAAACACTGGATCTGACGTGGGCCAGTTGGCATGTGTAGCTGATCCTACCACAATTTTTTCTAAGGGGTCCCATTCGTTGACAGTGTACATTAGACCCATCCTGTTATTTGTAGTGTGTATCGTGGTTCCGGGCCAATGTTGGCAGCCATGTGGGGAGTATCATAGGACCATTCTATCACTGTGCCTGCGGTCCATTGAGTCATTGGCACACCCATACCTTCAAAATAGTGTCCGCTTTTCCAGTCTTCCAGGAACACTATGGCTCTACGCAATCTATGTTCCTGACCGCGAAGCTTGTGTAACTCAATGTATTTTACATATAGGTCGCCATGTGTGGGCAACACTGTGCCGGTGTTCATACGATAGTAACTGGTGCCAATGTCTTTCCAGCCCATGTCAGCAAAGATATCAACAAATTGTTGATTCCAACTTGGTTGTGGATTACGCATATCGCACATGTCCCCAGTAAACCGATTTGCATATCCGGCAGCCATCCAGTGATCTCTAGAGGTCATGTCATTGAATGGTTCATTGATGTATTCAAGACTTTTGAATTCATCATTCCAAAATACTTGTAAAAAATATTTAATTATCTCGTGTTTGACCATAATAAATATACATCTCAACAAATGCTGCATTGGCATCCTGAATCAATTTACCCAGACCAGAAAAACTAATTTTTGACATTGTATGAATATTCCATTGGATAGATTGTATCACTATATTGACAGGCTTGCAAAAAAAATTTATGGCAGTGACATACTAATTTATCGATTTTGGCCTCACGGATCAAAAAATCTAAAGGACCTTTCAATACTACAAGAATATGCATACACGGAGTGGGAGACCCAAAAGATCATACCAGAATTATTTTGCAATGACCAAGAACCATTGTTTTATGATTTTTATGAACAACAAGTAAAACAGTTACCACCTACCAAATTTGAAATTGCTCGACAGTCAATCACAGGCATCAAATCCAGGCTACATCCTAATTTTAGACTCAACCCCAATGCCAACAATCTAGCATTGTTGTTGCACAGCGAAAAACGATCTTCACAATTGAAAAAATATCAGGATAACGATTTCATTCCAGTTTACTACTGGAGTCATGCTGTGATTGCCAGTGACTGGTTTAGATTCGCCGAGCATGTTGATCCTAAAAAAGACCCAAAACAAATATTTTTAATTTACAATCGTGCCTGGAGTGGCACGCGAGAGTACCGATTACGATTCGCTGAGTTGTTGATACAGTCCAACATTCAACATCATTGTAAAACCACACTCAATGCCATTGAACCAGAATTGAACATACATTACAACAGTTATAATTTCAACAACCCGGTATGGAGACCCAGCAATAAATTAGAAAATTATTTTACTGATACCCCGGCTCACAGCAACATCAGCGCAGATTTTGTAATTGAAGATTATGAACACACCGACATCGAAATTGTGTTGGAAACATTGTTTGATGATGATCGATTACATCTGACTGAAAAAAGTCTAAGGCCCATTGCTGTTGGACAACCGTTTGTGCTGGTTTCTACATCTGGAAGCTTAGAGTATTTAAAAAGCTATGGATTCAGAACCTTTGACCAGATCTGGGACGAAAGCTATGATACGATCACAGATCCACAACAGAGGTTAAAATCCATTGTTGATGTCATGAAATCAATCGCAGAGTGGACACCTGATATAAAAGCAAAAAAACTGGCTCAGGCACAACTCATAGCAGAATACAACAAGAAACATTTTTTCAGTAGAGAATTCTTCAATCAAGTAATTGAAGAACTGACTCAGAATTTTAGTTTGGCCTTTGAAATCTTTGATCAGTGCAACAGTTACAGTCGATATCTTGACCGTTGGAATCAGTTGTTGCAGTACAAGGAAATGCAAGAATTTTTAAAAAATGAAAACGACCGTTCAAATCCCGGATTTGACTACATTAATTTTACCATTGATCGACTAAACAAGTTAAAATCAAAAAAACCATAAATACCCGTATAACAAAAAGACTCTAACAAAGGAGCTAAAGTGGGTGAATTTTTCAAACTAGTGGCGGAACTAGGGTTTCCAATTGCGGCTGCCATCGCAGCCGGATACTTCGTATTCCTGACTCTTAAATTTATTTTGGCTGGCGTGACCAGCAGTGTCAAAGGCATGGCCGGAATCATTGGCGCACTAGACAAGCGTGTGGCCACCATGAATCACGATGTCATGCGTATAGACACCAAAGTTTCGCATGCGCTGGGCCTACAGCCTGATCTAGATAGAATTGCCAGAGCCGAACAAAGCGACGCCAGGAGGGATTGATGAACACTCAACAGCGTTGGAACTACATCAAAAACAATCGCGAAATCATCGAACAATACATGGCCCAGCACGATGAAGAAGTGCGTACCCGACAACTCTTGAAGTTCCTGGACAAACAACAATCACCCAAACCAGAGGTATCCAATGTTATACGTTGATTATGCCTGGGATCTAGAACCCAACCGGATTCTATTGGACGAAGAACTAAACATTGACAAGTTGGGCTGGAAAGCCGGTGATCTTTTTAAAGTTACCAATGTCAACGGTCGAGCCCAATTGATCAAAGTTGATCCTCTGGAAAAGTTTATACGTGGTCACGGACCTGCTGTAATGGGGGTAGTCAACGAAGAAGATGACACTGTGCATTTTGTAAATGCTCCCACACCGCAAGATACATTTAATCTTTTAAAAAGGAAATGACATGAGTAAATGGACCGCCTGGTATGACAGCTTGCCTGCACACACCAAACGATATTTAGATACACAAGCTGTATGGCACGATCGAGACCTATTTGTAGTGGCCGCCATTGCTTTTGTTGCGGGTATATTTGTAGGAAAAGCGTTTTGATGCTGGAAGTTACCTACGCATTTATTGGATTTATCATGGGCGGTGCAGCCTTGATCATTAGCCTGTATGTTTGGTTGGTCATGGACGAGGCCCTGGAAAATGGTCGTTCGTGGATGCAACTCAATCGAGAATTAAAAGCAAAAATAGAAAACATGGAGAAATCCTCTCCCTCAACACCCTGGAAGAAATAACATGGACATTGTAACCTTAATCAACAAATACGGATTCCCTATAGTAGCAGCTGGAGGCATGGGCTATTTGATTTACTATGTATGGAAATGGGCTACTACAGAAATCAAACCTGTGCTTTCGGATGCCAACACTACACTTATAGCTCTAATCGATCGCATCCGTATGCTAGACAATGACTTGATTAGACTCAATCAAAAAGTCAATGTGACCTTGCACCTGCGTGGTCGTAGCATAGAAGCTGAACGCATGGCTCAAGACGAAATAATCAACGCACCCCAAGACAACAAATAAGTAGGTGTGTGAAAGCCTTACTTGCTCTAGTCCTAGCACTCAACCTTTCTCTCACTCAAGCTCAAACCTATGTACAGGTCAATGGCCTTAGTGCGCACGACCAGTCTGGATACAATGGGTTTAACTATGGTGCTGGACTAGAGCAGGCGGTTCACGAATCGTGGTCGGTGGCAGCAGGGTGGTACTACAACAGTGAGTATCGTGGCAGTACCTATGCTTATGGTCGTTATGCCGTCTATAAAAAAGATTCTTGGGACATTGGATTAGCACTAGGAGCGGTCACAGGATACCAACGTGCCTCAATGGTGCCCATGGCCTTTCCAGAAGTGTGCTATGGTTGGGTGTGCGGGTTGTTTGCACCCCGGGTAGAATCAACCGGCGCTAATGTTGTGGCCTTTAGATTACGAATACCCGTTAACTAGGACGGCAAATGTTTGAAGCTTTGATTCCATTCAAGGTGAACTGACTGACCCATTTGTCCACGTCACTGTGTATGCCTGGCATGCGATATGGCAAAAACCACAAGTTCAAAAATGTATAAGCTGTGCAATCCCACCACCAGTCTACGTAACTATTTAGATGTAGCCTTATAGGTTCCCATCCAGTCGCTTGGCTTACCAGCCGCAAGTCGTTCATCCATGGCCCCATAATATGCCTCCAAGTCTGGGCAGGCTTGCTTGCACTTGGGAATCAAAGTCTGTGCCTTTTTCCATTCGCCTGCATAATACAATTTGATAAACTCACGGTGGAGTTCTGTTTCTGTTGCCAGTGTATATATGCGTACACCTTCAGTTTTGCCTTTGACTGCAATACAGTCTAGTTCCGCAACTTCATAGGTATCTCGGACAAGTTCAGCAGTACGAGGTCCCAATATGATGCGAACGCCATAAGGTTTTGACTGGCCTTCGAGTCGGCTCGCCAAATTAACGCTGTCACCAAGGCAGGTGTAATCAAAACGCTGATCGCTGCCCATATTACCAACAACCACGGTACCAGTATTGATACCAAGGCCCATGCCAAAAGGCGGAATGCCTTCCGCAACAATTTCACTATTAAACTCATCCAAACTCTCCATCATTTGTAAGGCAGTGCGAACAGCATTTCGAGCATGATCGGGATCATCGAGCGGTGCATTCCAAAATGCCATTTGTGCGTCGCCAATGTACTTGTCAAGAGTACCTTCGTTTTCTATGATCTTGGCAGTCATGGCTGTCATGTATCTGTTCATTATTCGTGTCAGGCCTTGAACATCTGCGCCATAGTGTTCCGAGATCGTGGTAAATCCACGCACATCAGTAAACATGATTGACAACTCTCTCGACTCACCGCCCAAGGTTAGTAGTTCTGGATTCTTCTGTAGCTTCTCAACCATGGCCGGCGACAAGTATGTGCCAAACTGTTTCTTTATTTGTTGTTTTGCAAGATACTCTGCGACAAACCGTACTCCGTA
>JACCED011502441.1_pt1 | contig 15865 bp, 25 predicted proteins | sample 7455021 | NCBI WGS metagenome assembly JACCED01 (sample SAMN15323456, study PRJNA562643) | freshwater metagenome | isolation source: river surface water | place: USA:Blue River Watershed | collected 2017-08-19 | reverse complement strand
ATCAATAACTCTTTAAGTGCTTTCAAAGATTTTAAGAATAGCTTTGAAGTAAAGAAAGGCTTAGGCTCAATCTACTTTGATGAAGAGATGTTTGTTGAAGAATTGTTGAAAAGACCTAAAGGCTTTGCTTTCTTTAGAAATGAGATACTAGATTTATCTGACTTAACTATTTCAAGATATATTGCACAAGGTTTTAATTATGTTGAGGATAAAGTTATGCTTCAGAATATATTAAGCAAGAATGTAATAGAATTTGAGTTGGAAAAGTTTGAGGGAGAAGATGTTAAAGTTGGTGCTCAGGTTTTTGTTATAAAGGTTGGGCAATATGAATATATTAAAATTAAAGAGGGAAAATGTGAATGAAGAATTAGAAAAAGATATGACTCCTAAATTGATTAAAGAGGTAGGGTTAAGATTTCCTACAGAGAAAAGTATCCAAAGAAGTAGTTATGGTCTATTTGAGTGTCAATATTGTGGGAGACAATGGGAAACTATTATTTATAGAGTAAAAAGTGGGCAGACTAAATCTTGTGGGTGTGTTCAAAAAGTTAAATGTGCTTTATTAGGTAAATCATTTAAAACACATGGACTAAGTAACCATAGACTATACAAAACTTGGTGTGATATGAAGAGTAGGTGTTATAATATAAATAATAAAGACTATGCACATTATGGAGGCAGAGGTATTATAGTTTGTACTGAGTGGAAAACTAGTTTTCAAACTTTTTATGATTGGGCTCTATCTAGTGGGTATGAATCACATCTGTCTATAGATAGAATAGATGTGGATGCACATTATAACCCAAATAATTGTAGGTGGAGCACTCAGTACTCACAAACCCAAAATACTAGGGATATTAAGTCCAATAATACATCTGGGTATAGAGGAGTAACCTTCAATAAAAGAAATAAGAAGTGGATAAGTTGTATAGTGGTTTCCAAAGTGAGAGTGTATTTAGGTACCTTTGATACTGCCCTAGAAGCAGCTAAAGCTTACGAAATATATGTTAGATTGAATAACCTTGGGCATAATTTTACACCAGCCTTAACTAAAGATGAAATTGAAGAAATTAATAAACAAAAAGAGGGAAAATGTTAAAAAATATAATAAAAGAGTTTACTCAGAAAAATGAAGGATTTGATTTTAATCAATTTATTTACGAGTTTGAAGCAGGGATGTCTCGTGAAAAAATGTGTAATAAATTTAAAATAACAGAAATGATACTAAGAAAATTTGTATATTCTTTGGGCTTAAATTTTGTAAAATCTAAAAGATTAGCTTCTATAAAAGAGCTTCATCAAAAATTAGCACTTGAATCAGGGGAGAATTTAAACTTAGTAGATGACTTAGAGTCTGAGTTAGAAAAATATGTAGGAAAGACAGAACAACTATATAAAAGTTTAACTCTTGTTCGTGATGAAAATGCTAGGCTCAGAAAAGGATTAAGAAAAGAGGCTAGAGTAGATAACTTATCAGAAGTCCTTTTAACTAAGTTTGAGCATCAGTTGGATTCTATAATTATTCAAAATACTCCTTATGTGTTGCCTAATTTAACTAAGGCTATACAAAGAGATGGTCTAGTTTTGGTGCTAGGAGACGAACATTTTGGCAGTGTAGAGACTCCAGAGGTGTCTAATAATACTTTTAATTATGATGTTGCAAAGAGAAGATTAGAATATATGGTAGATAAGACTTTAGCTAATCCTTTGCAGAGTCATAACTTAAAGGTAGTTGAATTATTAGACGTAACTCAGGGTTTAATCCACGATTCAGAATACTTATCTGAGGGTGGTTATACAACCTCTTTATTAAAAGTTGTGGAAGTATATTCAGATATTTATTCGAGATTATACCAAGCCTATGATAAGATTGAAGTATATGTTACGGGGGATAATCACTCTAGGATTACACAAAAACCTAGCTCCTATATGAAATGGGATAACATAGGAATCTTAACTATGAAAATGGTTGATATGGTATTAAAGGCAAAAGGTATTAAAAATGTACATTTCTATTTTACAAAGAATGAATATCATTTTCTGGAAATAAATGATACAAATATTTTAACATTTCACTCAGATACAATAAGAAGTTATACTCCAGTTAGTCAAGGTGAGAGAGCCAAGCTTCAAGCAATATGTTTAGGTATATTTGGAAAACCATACAAAACTGCTATATCTGGGCATATACATAAAAGTAATGCAAGTATGAATGAGTATGGGGGGTATAATATTTCAAATGGTACTTTAGTGGGAAATGGGCAGTATGGTAACTCTAATGGATTTGCTAGTATTAACCCTAGCCAGACTATTTTATATTTTGATGATAAAGGAGATATTGAGCAATTATCTTTTATAAACCTATCACATATTCAATAACTAAACAATCTAAAACAAGTTCTGAGCCTAAACTCTCAGAACATCTTAAACAAACCTCCTAATTAAAATCCAACTCAATTAATAAAACTTTAAGCAAAATACATATAAAATACATTGTTAAACAAATTTAGAAAAGGAATTAAAAATGAACCACAAACAACAAGCAAAAGAGTTTGCAGAATTATACACAATGCAGTGCTTTAATATCTCCCTAAAACTTACTGAAGAGTATTCTATACCCTATAAAGAGGCTTGTATCATAGTTTTTAAATGTATGAAGGATATGGGGATTGAAATAACTTATGATAGAGTTGTGGAGGAATATTTGAAAGAGAAAGGGAGAAGATGAAAAATAATATAACATTTTACACAACAAAAGTAACAGATAGAGAAGAGTGGATTGAAGCTTCGGCAGGGATTTATGGAGAAGAATTTAGAGAACAAACTATAAGGTATCTTAATAGCTTTGATATTTTAGATAGAAATTTTGACTTTATATTTATATGTGATAACTTTGGAGAAGTTGTGGGAAGATGTATAGTATCGCCACATAGAGAGGCTATATTTGGTTTTATTATTGATAGTAGGTATAGACATAAGGGTTATGGTAAAAAGCTCTTACAGCACATTATAGATACATATAAAGGTACTTTAAAGTTAGACACAAGTAATACTCTATTCTTTTATGTGGCAGAGAATCTTGGCTTTAAATATGTAGGTACTACTATTGATGAGATAACTAATTTACCTACATTAAAAATGAGAAGGGAAGAAGATGAAAAGTAAGGGAATTAAATGGGAAGAGTGAGAAATAAGGCAGATACTGGATATTTATATTTGATTAAATTGTCCAGCATAAACACCTATGAAAAAGAGGAGTTTTATAAGATAGGAGTATCAAATAAGGGTGTTATAGAGAGGTATAGGTATTCTAAGGATTTAAAATATTCTATTCAGGTATTACTAGAGCTACCTCAAACATACACTAAAATATTAGAGATAGAAAAGTTTATAAAAGAAAAGTATAAGTCATTTTTATATACACCTAAACACCCCTTTGCAGGGAGTAGAACAGAATGTTTTAGTATTATGCCCTGTGTATCTTTAAATGATGAACATTTTACTAATAGTTATACTTTTCACGGAAAGGAAATTGGTAAAACTCCTATAAATATAGGATTACTTGTAGACAAAGAAGAAGATTTTAGTCTTGATATATCAAGAATTAATTTAATAAAGGTTGTAGATATAGGTACAATGTATAAAGATATATGGAGTAGAACTAGTATAGGATATTCATCCTTAAGTTCAAGCCCAAAACTTATAAAAACTTTTTCCCATATTCTAAATAATATAGGTAAGAACAAAAGAACTGATAAGCACGCCAATTTTGGAATTTATATGTCTAGCAATTTATATTATATTTTGAGTAATAATCCCGAAACAAAAAAGAAGATGAAAGGTACTATAAAGTATATAAATCCAAGTAGGGAGGAATATTTTACGAATGATATTTTTGTATTTGAAAGCTTTATTAGTCCAAATCTAAAAATTGGAGAGCATAAATCTTATGTTTTAAAACTTTTAAATGAAGTATTATCTTATACTAACTATAGTAAAGGGGCTTATATAAATTTATATTTTATAAACAAAGGTGGAATATTTCAGCTAAACAAATATTTAGAAATACCAGTACAGGAAATAAGTTGGAATGTGTTGGGTAAGGATAAGAATGGTTAATATGGATGTAAAATATAAACAAATCAATACCTTTGATGCTATGGGTGAATTAATAGACACATATTCTATTATGATTGAACCTAAGCAGAAAGATACAACACCCAAATTTGACCCTAAGTTACAGAAAGGATTAATAAGTATGAAAAAGACAAACTTTCATAGATTTGTGAAAGTATTTAAGCAAAGAACTCCACCATTTCAAGAGATAGCTTATTTAGGATATTATTATAAGTTATTACAAACAGTAGCACCTGAAACAAATAATATTTCAAAGAAAGGTGTAGGAAATAAACATATAGATATGAGTAGGGCTGATATACAAGAATTTTTAAATATATCAGCTAGAACTTGTAAAACATTTATTACAACAGCAAAGAATATAGGAGCTATTGCAGAAGTGTTGATAGATTTAGAGGGAGTTAAGCATAAGAGTTTTTGTTTAAACCCAGCCTATGCTATTAATGGAGTTTATCTTCACTCATATTTATTTGAAGTATTTCAACATAATAAAGATTTTCAAGAGTATATTAGTGATTATCAAGCGATACAATTAGAGGAAATAAGACCTATATTACAAGTGCAATGAAAAGTAAAAAGGTGCAAGAAGTTGCACCATAAAAAATGACCAGAAACCTCGATGTAGTCGGCTCTGCAAGGGTGTTTTGGGCATTTATTTCCTTCTTTTATATTACTTTAAAAATTCCTGCATAAAATTCTTAAAATAGCAAGACCCTGCATAAATAATCCTGCAACAATTCAAGCAATATTACCAATACAAACAACTGATTCTATATGTCAATTTACGAAGCGTAGCGAAGTAAATAAAAGAGCTACAACTTCCTGAAACAGTTTCTAATAAACTCCTACATAAACTTAATCTAAAACTTATGCTTATTGCTGAGCTACGCTCAGGTTGCTTCGCAACATATAATAAAGCATATTGACTCAATCTTATAATTAATCCACAATCTATTCAAACCTGCTTAACCTATATTTAAGCAAACCTATTATAACATTCCATATAAACAAAACTAAAAGGAAAACAAGAATGGAAACTAATAAAACAACACCAGCAGGATTATCTTCACTGAACGATTCGCAAAGGGTTATTGCTGAAGATATTCTAATGAAAGTTGAAAAGGCACTTAGAAGCAATGTTGAAGAGCCTATTGAGAATAGAATCTTTAGTATAAAGGGTGCAGCCCGGAGTAGGTAAATCATACTTAACAGCAAGTCTTATAGCAGAGTTTAAAAACATTACCAGTAAGATGATGTTAACAGCCCCAACACATCGTGCACTTGCGGTATTAGCTAAGATGGCAGAAGAGCATAAAATTGAAGCTAAAACAATACACAGTTATTTAAAATGTAAAGTTACTGAAAATTATAGTACAGGGACTCTTGAATTAGTTCAAAGCCTAGATAAACCAATAGAGCCCGTAGATATACTTTTCATAGATGAGAGTTCATTAGTAAACTCTGCTCTATTTGAAATGGTTCAAACTCAGCTATTTAATAACACAATTAAAGTAGTAGTGTTTGTGGGGGACAATAACCAGCTCTTACCTATAAGTAAGGATGATGTAAACCCTATCTATACAGAAGCTATACCTTTAACTGAATACACCCTCACAGAAATTGTGAGACAAGCTAAGGATAACAAAATTATTCAACTTGTTACTAAGATTAGGGAATATATAACTTCACAGGAGTATCCTGCATTTAACACTATGGAAGCATTAATTAAAGAAAGTGTTTGTGAAGATATTGAGGTTTGTACTAAGATAGATGATTTTTATAAAAAGTATCAGGAGGTTGATTACAAAGATTCAATAATAGCTTGTCATAAAAATGCCTCAGTAGCCAGTTATAATAAACAAGCAAGGAAATTTAATTTAGGCAAAGTCCCTTCAATAGTTCCTTTAGAGTCTTTAGTCTTTAATGAATCTCATTTGGGAGGGGATGAACAGATACACGCAAACAATGAGATTATTGTAGTAAAATCTTGTGAGGAGTGTTATGATGAAATTAATGATATAGATTATTGGAAAGTGGTTACTACAAAGGATACAATGTTTAGATGCGTTGACCAAGCTTGTTTGGTAGAATTTAATGAGAAGTTATCTGATATAGCAAAAGATGCTAAGAAGACTGTTGGAACTACTAAGACTGCTTTGTGGCAAAGATATTTTGAATTAAAAAACTCATTCCAATCAGTTAGTTATACTTATGCTGGAACAATCACACGATTACAGGGTGGTTCATACCCTTATGTATTTATTGATTTTAACGAGTTGGTATCTATGGCTAACTTTTTATCCAGAGATGACCTGTATCGTTTGCTTTATGTTGGATTATCAAGAGCAAGTAAAAAAGTAATTGTATTTATAAAATAAGAAAGGAAACAAAATGATAATAGACATAACAAAATCATACCTAAGAAATCTTCAGGAGGGAGATATAATATATTCAATTACAGATAATATACAATATAAGATTATTGATATAAATTATAGATTTGATAATATAATCCTAAGGCTTAGTGAAGATAATTCATATAAAGATTTAGAGTATAAAGATTTAGCACATAATACTTTAGATGAAAGAGATTATAAAATATTTCGTGAAATAACTATTGAGTAAAAAACATTAGAATTTAAAGGAACTTTCAGTTAAGTAAACTTTAAACAAACATAGGTTAAGATTCTATAACAACAAACTAAAAAGGAAATTATAATGAAACAAGTGGTAAGCTTAGGGGATAGAGTAAATGGTCAGATAGAGATAGTAGCTCTAGGCGTAGAATTTGTAGAAAAACCTGCAACATTTAAATATGATAAATACTCAACATATAAAAGTATTTACTTAGAAGTTACACAAGATGTCTTGAAAGAGATTGATGCTTATTATTTAAGTGTTAAAAATGGCGATATTTCTGAAGGTATATCTAACTCTAAACCTTATTATAAGATATTAGGCATAAAATATTATGATGGAATCTTCCAACAAACAATGAGTTATGAAGAGTTGGTGCAAAGATGGGAATATTTTAGTATTTATATGAATCTTCCTGATGATTGGAGTGGAGTTAGTTTTGTGGTGGAGGTTTTATAGATGTACCAATTCAAATATATTTATTCAAATGGTGTTGAAGAATTTAGTAGAATCTTCACTTTAGAAGAAATTGAGCAAGGGTGTCAGTTTGATGAAATATCAGATAGTCCTTTATTAAAAGATTATAAGATTATTGATAGGAAATTATCAACAACACAGAAAGATATAAATGGTATTGAAATTTTTGATGGAGATACTTGTGAATGTTGGGGTGGAGAAAGTTGGGAAGGAAAATGGGAGTATTATGGTGTATATGAAGTAAAATGGCAAGGCGTTGGTTTTGATATGGTGAAAGATAACTGTGGCTATTGTTGGGGTATGAATGATGGTATTGAATATATAAAAGTTATAGGGTACTCTAATACTTTTACTGAGGCTTCATCACTTAGTAGTAAAATAAAAGATAATAAATTAAAAGCTAGGAATAAGGCTATTGAGGATGCCATATCATATATTGCAAATAAAATTCGTGAATGTGTTAAAGGGGGAAATAATAATTGTTTTATATGGAAAAGTATAGCCTTTGGTGTTTGGAGGTATGATATTGAGGAAGTAGTATACTCCTTACTTAAGGATAGAGGTTATATCCTAAATAATATACCAGATGCGAAGGGTTTTAATGTAAACATTCCCAACTAATAAAATAAAGCCCTACAAGCCCTTAAAGGATTAAAGCAAGGATTTACCTTACCAACTCTTTATCGTGGCTTGTAGGGCTTCCTACATAGGTCTATGGGGCTAATATGCTACATACTTTCTAATATTATCAACTCGATTCATCCATCCGCCCAAGAATACAATATTATTGTTTAATTTAGAGGCTTCAACAAGATTATCTTTCATTTCATAAATCAATCTATCAAGCACAGCTTCTAAGCCTTTATCTTGTATAACCTCATTAAGTACACTAATTGTACCAGAACCTATTACAGCATCTACTACAAGACTTGTTTTAAAGTGAATGTTCAAACACTTTTGCAGTGTTTTACCTGCCCTTCTAAGTCCTTGCAATACGCTAATGTCAAACAAAACAACAGCAAGTTTTCCACCAATCCTATCTGCACCAACTTTCTTATAATAATTTTCATAATAAAAGTCATAGATTAAGAATTCAAGCTCTTCATTGACATTTAGTTCAAAGTTCAATTTGTTAATACTTGCAGGAGGTTTACCTTCATAAGGAATCTTTAACTCAGGATATTTCTCAAGAGCTTTATCTACAATATTCCAACCAGACCATTTGCTATTGAACTGTCTAGCAATTCCTTTATAAGTCATTCCTCCAGTATCTGCTTTAACAAAGCTAAATGCTCCCTCGCTTTTCATCGTGAATGAAATTGCTCTAACATAATTCTCACCATATTTACCTAACAATTTCTTTTTAATATTATCTGTCATAATTTCCCTTTAATAATCTATTTTATGAATCTATAAGAGCACATCTTACGAAGGCTGTTGATGACGGAAGTAATAAGTAATAAAACTCAACTTCATCAGGACTTCTTAAACAAGTAGCTCTATCTCCTTGAACAGCACCACCCGTTGGATACAACCATTGATTCATTTTAGGGTGTAATCTACTTAAAGATGGGTCGTACTCATAGATTCTCATAGTAATATCTTTCATTGAAATAATACTATAACCTTTTCCTCCAATACTTCTTGCAGTATGTGCTGAAGCAGTTGTAAATGTCTCTGTACTAGGATGAAACGAAGCAGTAGCCCAAGTATTAATCACTAAATCATAAGCATAAATATTACTTGTACCATTCCCCCTAACTACATATAGTTTATCAGGTGCATAACTTGGAAGCCATTTAATAGTACATCCACCACCAACTGAACCAGTAACAGCAGGAATAGCTACAGCACTCGCATTTGTAGTTGCCCAAGCATTACCACTTACAGAATATCTATACATTATAGTTGCATTATTACCAACTAAATACATATGGTCATAGTAGTAAGCAGTTGCACCACTTTCTAGTGAATAATTAATAGCAGCCACAGTTATACTTGTTGCACTTGCAGCAGCACTTGCAGTTAATACTACATATCTTTCTACTGTAAATATACTACCGCTTACTAAGTATCTTCTAATAGGGTAAACATCTATAGATGTAGCTCCAGCACTTGCTGTGGTTTTAACTGTAACTAATCCACCTCTATGGGTTTCTAATAATGTTCCAGCGTTAATTCCATAAGGTAATGCTACTACACTTAATGTTGTATCTCCTGCATTAGCATTAGCAGTTAATGTAACATTAAAACTTCCAAATCTTAGCCTAGCACCTGAGGCTAAAGCTTGTGGTAAAGCACTAACAGCTATTGAAGTTGCACCAGTTGCTACTACCCCAGATGTAGTTATTGTTCTTGTAACTCCTGAATGATAACCTAATGAGTTATTGTTTAATTGTGGCTCTGGGAATACTATTGAAAAATCTGTCCCTATATTTGCTGGAACTGATGCAATACTCATTGTACTCCAAGAGTTACTTGCTATATCATATTTATAAAAATAAGCAACTGTACCATTCCCAATTAATAACCAAACACTTCCATAAGTAGTTCCTCCAAAACTTCCTCCAACACTTTCAACATATCTAATTGCTCCAACTGAACCAGTTTGAGTTGCGGGTGTTGCTAATTGCTGCCAACAATCTGCCCAAGTATCGTATCTCCAAAACTGAGCAGCACTTGTTGATGTTTGAAAATAGTTATAAATAAATCTTCTATTATCGTCACAGTTACAACTTCCAGCTACCCCTGTTACAGGAGCAAATGTAAGTTGTTCCCACATTGGTCTATCAAGCATATACTTATTATTATTTATTACAGCCATTATAATTCCCTCTCAATCATATTTTCATCTATTGTAAAAGCAGTGTCAGATAAATACACCACATTATTTATATCTATTGTAATAACCCTATCAACTGGTAATACAGCTTCTAGTGCATCATTACTTGTTTGTTTTAATATTATATCCCTCACATTAACTCCTAATAAAGTTTGCACCAACAGAGCCATAAAACCCTTGTGCTGATTGTAGTTGAGCAGATGAAGCTTTACCCATATCACCTATACTCATATATGCAGTCGTACATGTTGTCACATTCACACTTCCTGAAGTTACTGTTCTCAACTGACTTGAAGTATCAAAACTGAACCTACCAAACTTCTGCATCAAGCTCTTAATACTTAAATCATTAGCCAACTCACCAAATAAATTTTCTAACATTTATGCCCCCTTTAGCCATATAGTATAGTTACCATTAGGTAATCTCTGAATCCATAATGAGTCAGAAGATACCTCTGGCTCAGTTTCTTGAATGTAAACATTCTGAACACCCCCACCACCTCCACCAGAGATAACTATATTACCAGAACCTAGCAGGGATTGACTATTAATAGTCTTTATATTAGTCCCACTAACTAGGTTATCTTGTTTACCTTTTATTGCAACACCTATTGCTGTAATTACTTCTGTTATTCTTGATACTAAATCCATTTAATATCCTTAGGCTAAAGCAGCGTTAAACACCGTCACATAATTTGTATCAGTAGCTCCAACATTATTACTTAGTGTAGTTACAGAGGTAGTTGTTGCCTTAGCATCCAACGCACCTTGTAATCCAGTAACATCTGAAATAATGTGTGAGTGTGTAGCTAATGCTTTCCCACTCAATGCTGTATCTAATCCAGTAATATCTGCTGTACCTAAAGTTATAACTCCAGTTTTACCAGCAACACTATCAACAGCCCCTGAAGTGATTTGAGCGTAAGCACTCCCACCCCATCTGTACTGTTTATTTGTTGCTAAATCTATGTAAAGGATTCCAGCAGAACCTGTTGCTGGGAATGAAGCCATATTAGCATATTCAACAACATCATCAACATAACTTGGTAATTGTGCACTTGGAATCTTTCCAGTACCATCTAATGTTGCAACACCATTTGCTACACCTTTTTCACTATTACTTATCTTACCTTTTACAGCAGTACCTACAGCAGTAAAAGCACTCTGTAAATTTGAATCTAAACTCATTTAATCTCCTTAACTCAGTAACGAATCTAAGAAAAGATTCGTATAATTCACAGATGTATCTCCTACATCGCCTCGTAGCTCTATCTTTTGCTGTTCTGTTAAAAGGTCAAACTCAAGAGATGTTCCAGTATCCCCTTTATCCCCCCTTTCACCTTTAGCCCCAACCATACCTTGTGTACCTAAAGTTGTAAACTCTATTAAGGTGCTTTCAGTAGTTATGTTTATAATATCTACATCAGGCTCTATAACACCAATTAAAGGCTCAGTATTTTGTATGAAAGTTACTAAAGTATTATCTGGCTGAAGTGTTGTTATAGAATCTGCCATATTATAACCTTTCAACCATCTTTACCTGAAATGTTGGAGTTGACCTTTTAAAGCCATCTGCACTTGTATATTCTACATCTACCAAATAATCCCCTGCTGGGAATGTTGCTGTATCTTTTATTACAACACTATACTCACCTAAGACTAAATCTGTTTCAGATATATACATATTAGCTGTTGCACTTGCATTTGTAATGTTAAATAGCTGAGTATCATTTACTTTATTATAAGCATCAATATCTATAAGAAACCCTGTTAAATTTACAGCAGTATTATCTGCATTTTTTAACTTCATTTTCCAAATAATTGAATCTCCAATTTTTATAGGGTCAAGTTTTATCATTTGTCACTACTCCCAAAGAAATAATCAACCACCGTACCAAACTTCATAGTAAGAGCTCCAAATGCCATATATAATAGCTCATAAGCACCACTACCTTTATCTAAATGTACAAATACTAAACTAATTAATCCAGCAAAGAATCCAAACACAATAACCCCTGCAAGGATTGTTACAGAATTATCTTTCTTTCCTGTTGCTTTGGTTACTTCAACTTCTCTATTCCTAGCATTTGATTTATCATCAAAAACCATTTTCTTAGATTGTAATTTAGCCTCAGTTTCTAACTTAAGTTTCTCAAAGTCTATCTTCATAATTTCTATCTGAGAATCCATTATCTTTTGTTTATCTTCAGGGGTTAATTCTTCTTTTGATAAATCAATTCCCACTAATTTTTCAATCCCAGTGACCACCAATTTCTCACCATAGTCATCTATCAACTTCCCTATAAAAGGAATATCACTTAAAATACTCATATTAATCCTTTCCTATATTCCAAAGATAATTTTTCTAATAGGCTCTATATTTAAAACACAAAATCCTAATATCACTAAGGCTAAAAGCTTAGGATATTTACTAAAAAATCTCGCCACTTCAAGGTCTTTAAACCCCTCATCTACTTTCTCCTCTAAATCAGATATTACTTTATAACTTCTTTTAAAAGACTCCTTAGTGTTTCCATCTAAATTAGTAATCTTTTCCAACCATAAATCAATCTTACCTATAGCTTGAGCCATATTTCCCATACCATCAGCCATCTTAGTCTGACTCTCTGCCATACCTTTTAATATGACTTGCATTTCGATGAGCATTCTATCGTGCTCATCTACCTTACTTTCTAATCTAGCATCCACCATTAAACCTTATATTAAATTTTTAAATATTACATACCATAAAGCTATTCCTTGAAACATGCCATATATTAATTCTTGTCTATACCAATTATCAGTACATTCTATATACTTATACTTAAAGGTAAGGCTAAATCTTCTACTTAAAATACATGCAGAAGGGAAGCCTGCACCTAAGAGAACACCCATAATAATAGCTTCATAATAATTAATTAATCCAATATATACAAACAATAAATATAAAGGCAACCACCAATATAAACCTCGTATGCTTAAAGCTAAAACACTATATTTATAGGGATTTGATTGTTTTATAATATAGTTTGCTGTTTGATGAATAAATGGAAAATTGCTACCAGCCTTATTATTTTCAAATTGTTCTTTGTCATAATTTTCAGGATACGTTAAATATCCCACCCATTTACCAAAAGCTAAAGACTCTCCGACTAAAAATAAAAGTGTTGCAATAAACCCATAAATAGGATTAGATAAAATTGAAACTAAAACAAACATATAAATTGCATAAATCATTGTTCCAGTTATATTAAATTTTGATATACTGAATATTGTTCCAGTACCTCGCCATCTATTTAATAAAATTTCCATTATAATCCTTTTAGAAAGGTTATGTATTCTTCTCTTTGATTTATTACTTCCCATTTAGAACTTTCTTCATAGATTAATTCTAAACCTAAATCATGCCTAATTTTATAAGTATTTACCCAATCGGTTTGAGCTAAGTATCCACTAGCTTCTTGAATCTTATTTTGCAACTCTTCTTTAGCTAACTCTTCATCTGTCGGATATACAAAACTATCTTTACATTGCTTAATCAACTCGCTATACTCATCTAAACTTGTTCCAAATTCTAATGCTTTAGCTTCTAACATTGCAATATGTTCTTTATGACCTGAGAATGACTCACAATGTATTTGTTCAGTTGTTACTGATTCTTCTTTAACTATCTCTTTAGTAAGTTCACCATCTATTTCTACTTCTTTTTCTACATCATTGATTGTAGTCACTTCTTTAATCCAAGTAGCTTCCAGCCAATCTTTATCTATTGTTATGTTTAATTTAATTGTTTCCATTATGATATTGCTCCTTTTATTATAGAAAAATTAATTGATATTGCATCAGAATGAGAAATAGAATCCCTATTGATTATTCTTATTACTGCAGCACCATCATAAATGTCTATAACATCTATATCATAGTTAGTACTCCCTTTAGGAGTTAACTTAAGATTGTCGTTAATGTTCAACAATGAATTCAGGAAGACAAACCAAGTGTTTTGACCAGGCAACAAAGCATTATTACTTGTAATAATTGTACCAGTAGGCTTGTTTAGGGATACATTATAGTTTTTACTTGTTAATTGTGTAACAATTCCACCTGAACCAATTCCGTATCCTAGTCCACCATTTGGAAATACTGATATTATATTTCCAGTTGAGTCAAACCGAAGTTGAGACTTTACTACACCACTTACATAGTTGTTTATGCTTCCAGTGTAAGTTCCACCAATAGTATCCATTAAGAAAGCACAGTTTCTATTACTTGACTTTAGTTGTATAAGTGTATTATCAGCCGTAGTACCAGTAGCAGAAGTGTTTCTAATATCAAGATTAAAAGCAGGACTACTTGTACCAATTCCAACATTACCATTATCATCAATAATAACACCACTATTTTGTACTTTACCATCTGTACCATCAAATCTAACAATAGCATTATCTGTACTTGTAACTTTATCTATTTTTCCAGATGTAGCATTTTGAGCAACAGTTGACCAATGTTTTGCACTGTATTTCCCAGTTTCCACTTCAACATTATAATTATTATCAGCCCATTGACTAGCTTTTGTAACACTTGCTGAGGCATTATTTTTAAAAGTTTCTGCTTGATTTCTTGAAGTTAAAGCTTCAGAAGCACTTGTTGAAGCTTCCCCTGCTTTAGTTGTTGCTGTTGAAGCTCCCGCTGAGGCTGTGTCTGCATATCCATTCATAGTTGTTGTTGTTGAATTTATTTCACCAATTCTTGTGTTAAGTTGGTCTTTTAATGTGTTAAGCTCTGTTACAGTTGTACCTACTAAATGGTCTTGGAAATCCTCCTGCTTTGTTACAAAGAGGGTTTGAACATCAACTCCTCTGTGTGGTGGGGCTGGGAGCTCACTAATTGTCTGTGTTATATTATTTATTGCCATTTATTTCTCCTAAATCTTTTTCATCTATAAACTTCCAAATGAAGGGACTTACAAAATTCTTTCTAAGTCCTTTAGCATTTTCACTTATAGTGTTAGGGTCTAGCCCTGTAGCCCTACTAGCTTCTCTTATTGAGGGATATATGCCTAACAATTCCCCATCCCTTGAGTATTGTTGAACTCTTTTAGAATAAGCTTCCTTACTCTCCTCTCTCCCCTTTTGGTTATTAAATTCCCAAGTTACTAATTGTATATTTTCTAATGTATATGGTAGGTTTCTATTTATTCTATCAATAGAAGGTACTAAGTTGTGCATATATCCAGATGAAACCCAAGTGTTATAGAGCTTTATATAATTATTTTTATACATAAATTCTATAAGTTGAACTTTTGAGTAGCCAGGTAATGGGTGTCCTCTCCGTATAGACTTATGTTTTTGTGTCCCATAAATTTTAGTTAGTAAGCCAACTTCAGACCTTCTATAATTTAGGTCTAATACCTTCTTACACTCCTTACATTCGTCACAATGCCCACTCGGTTTGCTTTTATTTTTATTAAACTCTACTATAGGTTTAATATTTCCACAACAATAACATCTCTTTTCTACCAACTTTTCCATTTATTCCCTTTAACATTAAATTCTTAAAGAGCTTCCACCAAACTAAATGATATAACACTCTCAACATTATTTTCTAAAACTACACTTGCATCCTGAATCACCCCAAGAGTCATTAAGTTTTCATACTCAGAAACATCTCTTTCATCAATAACAAATAATACAATCTCATCATAAATCTTTTTAAGCTCTCGCCTCATTCTTGGTAAATATGTTGAAGCAATAACTGTTTCAAAATCTACTATAT
>JACCED011728746.1_pt1 | contig 15870 bp, 12 predicted proteins | sample 7455021 | NCBI WGS metagenome assembly JACCED01 (sample SAMN15323456, study PRJNA562643) | freshwater metagenome | isolation source: river surface water | place: USA:Blue River Watershed | collected 2017-08-19 | reverse complement strand
TGGGCCAGCTTGTAGCGCAGGGTGCGCGGGCTGATGCCCAGCCGTTTGGCGGCCTCGGTTTTGTTAGGGGTGCTGGCCAGCGTGGCCATGATCACCTGGTGCTCATTGAGTCTTGCAGCGCTGTGCAAGTCGGCAGGGGGCAGTGCAGATGGGGCCACAGGCGCCTGCGTTGTCAACGGCAAGGGCTCAGTGGATTCGTGCGTTGCACCGTGCTCCAATTCGTTGATCGAGGGAGCGTTACTTGGCACAAATGGGGCAGTTTTGGCCGACAGTTGTTCCTCGGGCAAAGTGGTCATCGGCATGGAAGGACGCGCAGAAATTGCCGCAGGCATGGCATCATCAAACAGCAGATGAGCTGGCGTAAGTACATGGTCTGGGCAAAGCACCATGGCGCGGCGCATCACATTTTCAAGCTCACGCACATTCCCTGGCCAGGGATATTGCAAGAGCATGGCTTGCGCCTGCGGGCTGATTTCCCAAGGTCTGCCAGCCAGTGAATGTTGAGACAGACACTGCAGCGCCAACGGCACGATGTCGCCGGGCCGTTCGCGCAGCGGCAGTAAGGTCAGGCGGAAGGTGGCAATGCGGTAGTAGAGGTCTTCGCGAAACTCACGGTGCGCGATGGCCTGTCGCAAGTCCTTGTTGGTTGCTGCAATGAAACGCACATTCAGCGGAACAAGTGTCTGACCACCGAGCCGTGTGAGCTGTCTTTCCTGCAGAACGCGCAGTAGCTTGCTTTGCAGATGCATGGGCATTTCGCCGATTTCATCCAGAAACAGTGTGCCGCCATTGGCCTGCTCGAACACACCTTTGTGCTCTCTGTGGGCACCCGTGAAGGCGCCTTTCTCATGGCCGAAAAGCATGTCTTCGATCAGGTTTTCGGGAATAGCCGCGCAATTGAGAGCTACAAACGGTGCGCGTGCCCGTGGAGATGCGTCATGCAGCACGCGGGCCAGAACTTCTTTGCCTGCACCGGTGGGACCCACCAGCAGCGCAGTGACATCGGCCTGGGCCACCTTCTGGGCCAGGGCCAGCAGGTGTTGGCTGATGGGGTCCACAAACACCACCTGTCGGATCTTGTGAGCCGATCGCGCCGGCGCTGAGGGAGCGGCAATCTTGTGCTGCAGGTCCAGCCAAGGCTGCTCGCGCAGGTCGTCCAAGGCCATCACGGCCAGAGCACCTGCCTGTGCGGCTTCTACCGCCAGTTCCAGTGCCACTCGTTCCACACGGCAGACGACCGGGGTGTTGAGTCCAGCTTCGCTCAACACATGCTGAAGGGTTTTTAGCCGCTCGGTATCGCCCTGCAGTCGCAAGACAAGCACAGTGGCGTGCGCCGCATGCTGGATCACGCCGTCGAGCGTATCAACCCCTAGAAATGCCCAGCCAGTTTCATTCAAGACCGATGCATGGGCAGAGCTCAGCGGTGTTTCAGGATCTAGCCAGAGGGCCAGAGGGGCAGACATGGATTGGGGCTTCACGTTCGGGCCTCGTTATGCGTCGAAACCCTTTATGCAAGCCCCGTGCCTGCTGTTGAATAATTTATTGAAATTATTTATTGAAAAATATGATTACAAAAATGTTCAAAAATCACTGGCGAAAATTCGACACACTATTGGGCTTGGGCAAAAAACCTTCACATGCTCGGCCATCCCAACGCAAAATTTCAATACAAGGTAGTTGCCTGGATTGAAAGCCCATCAATTGGCATGCGTAGGGTGTCAGAGGGATATGGGTAATGGCGAAATACCGACATTGCCAGCAGTTCGGATTTTGTTGCGATGTAAATTGCATGCCGACTCAGGTGCAAAAAAGCCTCAAGTTCATCCTTAGCATGCCGATACCTGTCTTGTCACATTCGAATTGCCATGCTGATCGATCGTCAACGCATAGAACCGGTTCAGTCACCAGACTATATCTCTGCTTTGGGTACGCTGGAGGTGGGACAGAGCATATTCTGTGAAGAATGGCGCGAGGCAGCGAGTCTGCGCTCGCTATCGTATTACCTGATCAAAACCCGCAAGCCTGGATGGAAGTTTACGTTCCGCAAGATGGACCGCGGATGGCGTTTGATACGTATTGCTTAATTCGCATCAGGAAGTGACGGATTTCAGCAAAAAAGCGACTAATTCTTTATTCATGCCGTTGGCTTGGGCCAGCATGGCGGTGGCACCATCCCGCTGGATTTGAGCAGAGGCCAAATTGGCCGTTTCCTGAGCCATGTCTGCATTCATGGTGTTGCCGTAGGCGGTGCTGTAAGCCGTAGAAATACCATTCAACACATCACTGTGTGCTGCCATCACATTGGCCATGGCCCCCATATAGCTTTGGTATGCATTGACAGTGTCCAGCGCGGCATCGATGTAGTCCACAGCATTGGCTGCAGCTGTGGTGTTTGAGATATCGAGACTCCCGTTGCTCAAATAGGATGAGAACAGTGTGGTCGAAGTGGTTTGATCAAAACCAATCGAAATAGAGTCGGCAGAAGCCGCGCCAGCCTGGATGCTGATGGTTTGACTTGCGCTCGTCATGAGCGAATTGCCGTTCCATACAGCGTTACTGGCGATGCTGTCGATCTCATCCATGTAGGCATCCATCGCATCCTGATAGCCGGAAACATCTGAAGCCGATGCCGTACTGCTTTCGGCGGCAACTGCTGTGACACGCATATTGGTCAACAGGTCAGCGATTTGACTGAGGGATGAATCCACCACTTGCGTCATGGCAATGCCCTGGCTGACGTTTTCATATGCTTTGGCCATCGAGCTGATCTGGGTTTTGAGTTTGTTGCCCAGCAGCATGCCGACAGGATCATCGGATGCGCGATTGATCCGCAGACCCGAACTGATTCTTTCGGATGCTGTAGCAACGGCAGCATTGGCCGTATGGATCGCTCGAACTGCTGTTTGGGCAATTGTATTTGTGCCGATTTGCATGATTGACCTCCGTCGCAGTTGAGGAATGGCGGCAATTTTTTGCCGCTTGCGACCAAGGCTAAATCATCAAAACAGTAATTCGGAAAACTTTAGGACGATTTACATTCTTTGCGTGTATTTGCACTTTTTGCACTTGAAAAGTCTAAAGTTTTCCTCGCATACGAACGCCAATGAAAAAGGGACCCAAATGGGTCCCTTGGTTTGAAGCAGTGGGTTATCAACCTTGTAGCAGTTTGAGTACCGACTGCTGGTCTGTATTGGCTTGAGCCAGAACGGCAGTGGCAGCCTGCTGAATGATCTGCGTGCGAGACAATTCCGAGCTGGCTTTGGCGTAATCGGTGTCCAGGATCCGGCTGCGCGATTCGGACGTGTTGTTGGAGATATTGGTCAGGTTGTCGATCGTATGTTCCAGACGGTTGATCTTGGCGCCAAGGTCCGAACGGAAATCGTCGATGGCGGCAATCGCGTTGTCCATCTTGGTCAGCGTGGTACTGCCCGTCACCAGCATTGAGGCTTCGACGGCCGCTGAAATTGCAGCAACGGCAGAGGTCAGGTCCTTGAAGTCCACGCTGAGTACCTGTCCATCGTTGGCACCAATTTGCATGCTGTAGGCCTTGCCGTCATTGCCGAGGACTTTCATGCCGTTCCACTCGGTGTTGTCCGCAATACGGGTTATTTCAAATTGCAATTCGTCGAATTCTTTTTGCAGCGAACCCGTATTGACCGAGGAGTTGGTGCCATTGGCTGCCTGCACGGCCAGTTCACGCATGCGCTGGAGCATGTTGGTGATCTCGATGGTGGCGCCTTCTGCCGTTTGCATCATTGAAATGCCGTCCATGGCATTGCGCATGGCTTGGTCCAGTCCGCGAATCTGTGCGGTCATCTTGTTGGTGATGGCCAGTCCAGCAGCATCGTCAGCGGCGCTGTTGATGCGCGTGCCAGTTGACAACTGTTTCATAGCCGTGCTCAAGTCGCGGCTGTTGCGGCTCAGCGCAGTCTGTGTGACCAGAGACTTGATATTGGTGTTGATGACGGACATTTCTTTGACTCCTTAAAACCTGGGCAATTTCTTGCCACTGGGTATTTCTTAAATGGCCTCAAGCCTTGTCCAGCTGGACAGGAAAAAGTTCCGACATGGCCTGCAACTCTTGCTTGAGCATGGCGTCGTCGGGGTATCTGGAGCATGCAAAGTCCAGAACCAGCCAGCTGTCGTCAAATTTGCTCTGGCAACGCAGAACCCGGGCCAAATGCAGCCAGGTTTGGCTGGTGGTGTTGGGGCTTTGCAGTTCGGCCAGTTGCACAAGCAGTGCTTCTGCCTTGGGCCAGTTTTGCTCCATCTCTGCGACCAAGCTACTGATCACCAGGAGGTCTTCGCTTTGTGGGTGCAACGCCAGAGAGGCTTCGCATATGGCGACGGCGACGTCTACTTTTCCTTGTTGCACGAGTGATGCAACGGCTTCGCGAATCTGAGCGGGCGAGAGGCGGTGCACCTCGCCTGGAACCAGTTCCAGATGCTGGGGCACCATGGCGGGCATGGCAGGCTGGTGTTGTTGTACTACAGCTGACATATGGATCTCCTGATTCCAAATTGGTCGTGGGGCAGATGGCGGAAAGTTGCCGCTTCTGCGATGTAAGACCTAGAAAGCAAAGCCCGTGCCAACCAGAAAATTGACAGTGGGCATGCTATTGCGGAATCTGCAAGGCCTTGGAGCTAGCCCTTATTTAGAGTGGTATGCCTTTTGCATGTGCTGATGCAGATGGCAAATACTTGCCAGAGGTACCTCGGGATACAAAAGGATCTCATATGCAGACCGTCAATACATACGCAGCGCAACATATGGCTGGTCGGGGCCGAGTGCTGAATGCCGCAGATTTGCAGAACATGATGGAAATGGGCACGCCAACGAGGATGCCAGGTGAAGGTGATGTCGAGCTGGATCATTTGCTCTCACAAGTCGACAAGACACAGAAAAGAACCATTTGGCTATTGCATGGGTGTCTGCGCATTGACCATCTTGCGGCCGTGTTGCAGGCGGCCAGTCCCTGTTCTAGGGTGGTGAACATGCTCTGGAGCGATCCCGCGACTTTGAGTAACGGCGATGCCAAAATGATTGCATCGGTGCTGAAAGATGAGCGCCTTCGTACAGTGACGGCGGATGAGCCGCAAGCGCAGGCCCGGCTGGTCAGTTCCCAGATCGATGTGGACAACTATGTGGGCTGGAAGCCGGTGTTGGGTTTGCGCATGGCTCCAGAGGGTGTAGAGCACCTGCAGCAGTTCTACAAAAGCTTCACGGGTTACCTGAATCAGAAAGCCGTGGGGCGCCAGACGCAGATCAGCTCATCCCATCTGTTTGTTGCCAATGCCCTGATCAATGCGGTGTTTGCCAATCCGATCAATGACCTGGCGACCTATCGTGATTTGCACAAAAACAAACCCATACTGGTTGTTGCTACAGGGCCATCTCTGAACAAACAGATGCCTCTTTTGGCCCAGTACAAGGACCAATTTGTCATTGTAGCGGTAGACCCTGCCGTGCCGATTCTCAAATCACATGGTATCGTGCCGCAGTTTGTGGTGTCCATTGACCCTAGAAAACGCCCTTACTGGAAACACAATGAACTTGACGATGACACGACGTTTGTGATCGAAATTGGCTGTTGTCCGGATGTGGCTTGGTCGAACAATAAAAAATACCTGATAACTTGCTGTCACAAAGATGTTCATCGTTTAGTGACATCTTTGGGGGTGCATGCCCCTTATTTGCAGACTGGCGGATCTGTGGGCACATCTGCATTCAGTTTGGCTTGTCAGATGGGTGGTAATCCGATTGTGATGATCGGTATGGACTTGGCTTGGACGGGGGGAAAAGACCACGCTGAAGGCTATGTCAGCCAATACAGCAGGGAAATACTGGATGCCCGACATGCCAAGGGATTTGAAATCGAAGGCCACGATGGGCAACCCGTTCGCACGGAGCGACAGTTGCTTTACTACAAGACCTGGTTTGAGCAGCGCATTCAGCAGTTGCCGGACCGGTTGATTGTCAATTCAACGGAGGGGGGCGCGCGGATCAATGGCGCCACCCAGATTCCATTTGCCAGCGTTTGTGAAGAGATTGCTAAAACCCAGTTGGGCCCACGGGCGGCCGATCCCGGCCAATCTTGGGTGCTCGATCTTGATTACATCGCACGCTATGCGGCTGAACTGCGCAGACTGAAGGACGAAGTGGACGCTCTTGAGCGAAGGCTGGATAAAGGCATTGAACTTATTCAGAAAATCAAGAAAAAACCAAAGAATTCAGTGATACGAAAAATCGACGAAATCAACCATGAGCTGACATCGTCTGATAATTGGCAATTAAAGACTCTGGTAGAGATGATGGGGCAGACAGCTGTCGCAGCTACTGAGCAAAAAATTCAAACAGACGGCCCTGATATGGATATCCTAGGAGTCTATAATGCATACAAGAGCGTTTACTATTCTGCCAAATATGGAGTTGGAGCAAGTAAAAAACTTCTCGAAAGTGTTTTGAATATTTTGGATGATATAATTAATTCATCTGATTTTAATGAAAAACTTTTGGTTCAACATCGTTTAAATCGATGGAATGCAGATGGGACTTCTGTAAATCATGTTGGCGTCAGTGTTAATTAAATGTGCGCAGCGCAGCTTGATGATTTATCTTGTTCAATGTATTGGAAATTTTGAAAAGTAGGCGCAATTAGGAGTGGGGTATTTATTGGGGTCTACTTTTAATTGTTTTTACTAATTTCGTCAGTGACTCTTGATTGGGGCTTGTACATAAAATTCTCGAAATTTTCTTGATGGTGGGTAAAGGTAAATCCCACCATTTAATTTTTAAGAGAATTTCTATTATTTCCTTGTCAAAACGCTGTTTTATGATTTTAGCAGGATTTCCGCCAGCAATACTGTATGGCGTAACATCATTTACTACACAAGCATTTGCTGCAATGACTGCTCCGTCGGCAATCTTAATACCTGACATGATGGTGGCGCCTGATCCAATCCAAACATCGTTCCCAATAATCACATCCCCTTTGGTTGAGGGGTGTCCTGTGATATCTTGCCCTCCAAGCTCATCTTGAAATATCGTACCAAATGGAAAGGTTGTAATCCAGTCGGTTCTGTGGTTGCCGCCTAAAAATACAGTCACCCCTTTGGCAATTGAGCAAAATGAGCCAATTCTTAATGCTGCACCTTCATTCCATTGCTTTATCGAGATGTTCTCAAATCCGTAGGTGTAACGGCCAATTGAAATTGGACTTTTACCTATGATGCCCGATCTGAAATTATTATTTGACATTATAATTCTAAAATGGTTTGGTGTGTTGGCTTGATCTGATTTGTGAATTTATCGTATCAATCCACTGCTTCTCTATTGCATTTCTTGTTAATCGATCGGAAATGACCTTTTGGGCCTCTAATATTTTTTTTATATAATTATTGGGATTGCTTATTAAGTTTTCAAATTCAATTGTTCTGAGTTCAGTGTAATATTCTTTAAATGGGATGTACGAGTCGATGGTGTCGGCTGCAACGGGTAAGCCCAATGCCAGGGCTGTAATTAATCTGTTGGAGCTTGCCCCATTTTTCCTGGGGTCATTAACCCCGGTCGGTAATAAGCAAAAGTCTGATATTTTGGCAATATCAATCATGTTCGATAGGCTCCATGGTAGAGCGTGAATCTCAAGTGACTGGAGTTTTTCTGATGAAAGCGGTCTGAGATAACGCTCGTGCAGTGGATAAGAGTTGCTCATAAGTATTAGTCGATATTTGTGTTCCGGTTTATATTCTTCTAGGAGATATTTAATGAGATAGCTTAAATTTGACGCATGACCAAACCATAACCCCGTGATTGGAGTTGATGATTTTATTTTTGGATTTGTTAATTCAACTTCGATTGGATCTTCAATGATTGATACATCGGAAACTGTGGTGAGTTGAATATGCTCCGCTAAGCCTTTGGAGCTGCAGATGATTTTGTCGGCGATTGGAAGAATTTTTTTGTAAAAATATGATACTGGTGTATCGGTGGACAAATGATGGTCGGTGTAATCAATAATGATTTTCGTCCCGTTTCTGGATGAATTTTTTAAGTAGGACTCCCAACGGCTGGCTCTTGATGGATCGCTGATGACATCAATTTTTGTGACAAATATGATCGATGCAGTACTTTTCCCGTGTCCGTCTGAAAAAACTATTTCATACCCATGATTGCGCGCTGCTTCCGCTGCGATGCCGGCCCTCATGCGAAGTGAAGCCATTGAGCTTTTTTGTACTTGCTGAAGAGTGCAATCAGAAATCGAGCATAACCATTCAATTATCATGCATAACCCTTAAGTCACCTAGAGTTCTTGCTTTGTAATTTGTTTTATTGGACTTTTTCTTTGATGATTTCTGTTTCTGGTTTGGTGGTTGTGTAATAGTATAAAGCAATCGAATTTCTTCGGATGCTGAGTGGGCATTTTAGTGCATCCGGATGGCCATGGAATGAAATGTTAGTTGTGTTAAATATGACTAATCGATTTGAAATTGGGGGTATTTTCAACTCGCAATTTTGCATTTTCGAATCCCAGAGCTCTAAGCATCCTCCCCAGTCCTTATTCCAACCCTCATTCAGGTATAGAAGCAAATTTATTCTTCGGTGTGCTTGCAATTTTTGATGCCAATTAAAATCGGCATGGATCTTTAAAAATCCTCCAGTACCAATGCTTTGGTACCCACCGCCCAACAAGTAGGGGTCTGGAATCAAATTGTCAATGCCTGTAAGATCTTCTAGAAATTTCAAAAAATCCGGTCCATTGAGTTCTTGGATTAATGCTCTGGATGTGGGGGGTATTTTATTTATGCTGCCACAATGCCGTTCTTCTTTGCTTCCGTAAAAATTCTTCTCTCCATCCCAGTCTTGAAAGTTGTTGATTTCAAACTGAACTTTTGATATCAGTTCATTATTCAGAAAATTATCAAATATTACGTGGGGAAAAGGTCTGGATGAAGCATATTTTTGATGAAGACTTTTAATGTCGTTAATTGATTCTTTGAAGTCAAGCCCTGCACATTCAGTTCTATATATTGATTTTTTAAATCCAGTGATTCGCATATCGCGCGGTTCTTTTAATTTGAATTGCGCAGGCTCTTGCTTGATCTTTTCAAGCCCGCAATCGTGCATCAATTTGGTAAGAGTGTTTGGTGTATAGCCCCAACGATGAATCATGTACGGGTCTTTCCATGCAGGATCTCCATAAAAGACCCACATGCTCCTTTGTCCGTCGCGGCCACCTTGCGCTGACAAGTCTGGATTTTTTAAAAACTCCTCAGCTGCACTAATTAAATTAGGGCACTCGATGATCATTTTTCCCCCAGGCTTAAGTACTCTGATCCATTCCTTTAGTATGTCAGAGACTTCCCATTGCCAAAAATGCTCAATAACGTGTACCGATAATATTTCATCAGCATAATTGTCAGGGAAAATTTTAAGATTATGTAAGTCGCATAATATATCCGGTTTTTTCCCGCCACGACTCTCTACAACATCAACGTTGATATATCCGCTGAGAATTTTGTCTCCACAGCCAAGATTTAAACGTATCAAATCCTCATTTATTTCGGTTGGCTCGGTGGCTATTTTTGTATATGTTTCAAATGCATTCATGATTTGTATGGCGGTTCTTGTGGTTTAATAAATGCCATGTGATGCGGCTAATTCAGGCACTGGCCTTGAGTGGCTGACGCTGCAGGCAGTACTGCATACGATCACGTTCATCAAACCATTCCTGTGCGAAATCTGCATCTTGGTATTCGTGGAAATAAGGGCCACCGATGGTCCAGTGCACGTTTTTCACATCCTTGGGGGCATCGTCGTATTCGCCCACCAGCCAATTCCAGCGCACGTCCAATTCGCCAATCTCTTCGTCCTTGAGCCATGTGAAGCGGTGTAACGCTAAAGGCTCGGCTTTGTTGACGAATTCGGCTGTCACTGCCCTGTTGGCCGGGTGGGCACAGTTCCACAGGACGACAGAAGACCAGTTCTTGCGCGGGTACTTGTATTGAACAGTGTTGAGATACTTGATGCCCTCGCGTGGTTCATAGGTGTGTTTGACGACGTAGACAGCTTTGCCCGGTTGCTGCTCCATTGCCGAGAAAATCTCGGCAATGTCGGTGCGAAGCATCATGTCGCAGTCAAAGAAGATGCCTGTGCCTTCGTAGTTGCACAAATGGGGCACCAGAAAACGCGAGAGCGAAAACTCGTTGGATTGGCGAGGATCGCGCGGGCGGGTGTAAACGCCCTTGAGATTGGCCAGATTGATGGGCACGATCGCCACAGGGCGGCTGCTGTGGCGGTAAATCGATTCGACCATGGTGTGCCAGGCAACGCTTTCGACGGCGTCGTACCCGATGAAGACCTTGATGACGTCTGAATTCATGGCAACCTCGCTTGTGTTTACGAACATTCAGAGCGGCAAGGTGTTGCCACTTTGCCGGTGCTGATGACGTAAATGCAAAAACCGAGCCAGGGGCTCGGTCGTACAAGGTTGGAGAAGTAAGCGCTTCAGTGCAACAAGGCCATGACGAATGCCGGCCGCTGGTTGGCTTGCGCCAGCAAGGCTTTACCTGCTTGTCGCTCGATCTCTGCACGGGCCAACGCTGAAGTGTTTTGTGCGTACTGCGCGTGTTGAGTCGGGCTATCCAGTGTCTCTGTTTCGTTTACCTTGGTGAATGCATTTCGGTTTGTCTGACTTGGGTACGCAAGGTCTATCTTGGTGACCAGTTTTGAGCAAGACGCCTCCAGATTAGATAGTTCAGTTTCCATCGATTCCAAGCTATTGCGATCGGTCACTTGGCAAGCCAATTGGGGGCGTATGGCGTTGAGTGCTTGTAGGGCCAACTCTCTAAGACGAATCAGGAGGTCGGTAATGCCGCTTGCATTGCTGATCTGCAACTGCATCGAAGCAGTCGCGCAGGGGGGGGCAAGTGAGGCTGTGCAAGCCTGATCAGCGGTTTTTTTGTCGATTATCGGGGCGGTGTCCAATCGGGAAATCGATGCGCTCAGTGGGCGCGTTTCCGTTTGCTGGGTCTGACTGGCAATCAGTGCTTTGATATTGTTGTTGATCACAGTCATATATTTCTCCCGCTGAAACTCGCTGTCTGTAATGCCTGTGATATTGGTGCTGGTCACAAAGTCGTCACCTCATGACCAGTAAATGTCCTACATTATTTCAGTAGAGCGAGGACCGAGGAAGGCGACTGGTTGGCCTGGGCCAACATCGCTGTCGCGGCTTGCTGAATGATTTGCGTTCTCGCTAATTCAGTCGTGGCAGTTGCGTAATCCGTATCTTCGATTCGACTGCGAGAGGCGGCAGTATTGGTCGAAACGTTTGACAGATTATCAGCAGCATAGTTCAGGCGGTTGATCACGGCGCCAAGAGTCGAACGGTAGTTGGAGACAACTGAAATCGCTGAGTCGAGTTGAGTCAGCGCACTTGTTGCTGCAGTTACGGTGTCAACACCAATGTCGATAGCTGAACCAATGACGCTGCCCGAGACGTCAATGTCAATGAAGGTTGCTGTGACAGTAGCGCCAGAATCAGCGCCGACCTGGAAAGCATAGGTAGTCGCCTCAGAGCCTACAACCTTCATGCCGTTCCATGTAGTGTTGTCTGAAACGCGCGAAATCTCTGCGGAAAGTTGATCGAATTCGGTGTCCAGAGATGTGCGGTCGTTGCTGCTGTTGGTGCCGTTGACAGATTGAACAGCCAGTTCACGCATGCGTTGCAGCATGTTGGTCACTTCATTGAGCGCGCCATCCACGGTTTGGATCATGGAAATGCCATCGTTAGCATTGCGCACGGCCTGGTTCAGGCCGCGGATCTGTGCTGTCATCTTGCTGGCAATGGCCAAACCGGCTGCGTCATCGGCTGCGCTGTTGACGCGCTTGCCGGTGGACAACTGTTCCATGGCCTTTGACAGGCTGCGGTTGTTGGTGGCCAATGCCTGCTTGGCAATGAGCGACTTGACGTTGGTGTTGATCACTGACATGGTGAATTCCTGTTGTGGGTCAAACCCATGGAAAAATCTCGAACGTGAAACTGAGAACTCGCCGATTACCGGCGAGTCTCAGTTTTTATTTCAGCAAGGAAAGGACACTTTGTGACGACTGGTTGGCTTGTGCCAACATCGCCGTGGCCGCCTGCTGAATGATCTGAGTTCGTGCCAGCTCTGTTGTGGTTGCAGCGTAGTCGGCATCCAAAATACGGCTGCGAGATTCAGATGTATTCGTTGACACATTCGTCAGGTTGTCAACTGTGTAGTTCAGACGGTTCACCATGGCACCGAGAGACGATCGGTAAGTGGAGACCACTGAAATAGCTGAATCAAGTTGGGTAAGCGCGCTGGTCGCTGCGGTTATTGTGTCAACACCGATGTCGATAGCAGAGCCAATTACACTGCCGGAAACGTCAATATCCACGAAGGTCATGGTAACAGTTGCACCAGAATCGGCGCCAACTTGGAAGCCGTAAGTGGTCGCCTCAGAGCCTACAACCTTCATGCCGTTCCATGTAGTGTTGTCTGAAACGCGCGAAATCTCTGCGGAAAGTTGATCGAATTCGGTGTCCAGAGACGTGCGGTCGTTGCTGCTGTTGGTGCCGTTGACAGATTGAACAGCCAGTTCACGCATGCGTTGCAGCATGTTGGTGACTTCGTTAAGTGCGCCTTCAACAGTCTGAATCATGGAGATACCGTCGTTGGCGTTGCGCACGGCCTGGTTCAGACCGCGCACTTGCGCTGTCATCTTGCTGGAGATGGACAAGCCAGCTGCATCATCGGCAGCGCTGTTGATGCGCTTGCCGGTAGACAGCTGCTCCATGGCCTTGGACAGGCTGCGGTTGTTGGTGGCCAATGCCTGTTGGGCAATGAGCGACTTGACGTTGGTGTTGATCACTGACATGGCATAGCTCCTGGTGACAAATGGGTGTTACAGAACGATTTCCGTTTGCAAGACCCGGTTTGTGTCCTGCATGGTCTGTGAATCGGAGTTCTCTGGAAATTCTTTAGCGTCAGGAAGAATTTTTCTTCAAATCAGGCGCTCTCATTGAGCAGCATGCCTTTGACTTTCTCAATGTTGTGGGCCACACGCAGCAGCGTTGCATCCGGTATTTGGCGAATGACCTCGCCTGTCTGGCTGCTCCTGACGGTGATGATGGTGCGGTCTGCGGCCGGATCGCGCGAAAAGTTCAGGTCACGCCCGCTTTGCTTCATTTGCTCGTTGAGTTTGGCCAGTGCCTCATCCAGATGCCGTTGCATTTCTTGCGGATCTGCGTTGGGCGCTTTGGGCTCGGCTGCGGGTTTGCCAGAACCCACAACGGCGTCTTTGGGCATGGCAACACGCGGCTGCACCGGGGTGGCGTCGCGGGTATTTTGCGGCGTGGGCAAGGGGCTGGCAGAAGATATTTCGGTGCTCATGGTCGAGTCCTTTCCTGGAAGCCAGTTTTTTGCGCATGTGCATGAAGGACACGGGCGGATGCCGGTGTCCATAAAACAGCTTCGTCAGTGGGATCGACCGCAGTCGAGATAACTTGAGGGGTTTCGCAATATTTTCATACCGCGAAATAATGGGTGGCAAATTATTTATTGGAGTAAACCGAAGCCATGCCGTCAAAACTGCTCTTGAGGCTGGTTCGCAGGCTGTTGCTCTCGCCAACAATCGAATCCATGGCGCTGAACTGTTGCAAATAGCGGTCAAGCAACTTTTGCATTCGCTCATCCAGATTGGTGAGTTCGTCTTTGTAGGCCGTGACCTGCTGGGTCGCATTGCGTGTCTGCGCCGTGATCAAACCGGTAGAGCGGATCATTGCATCGATATCGCGCACCGCCGTGCCGGCCAGGCCGGCGTCTTCGGTGCTGTAGACGCTTAGGTTGTTTTTGCCTGCAGAAAACAGGGTCATGACCTCGGTCGGGTAATTTTTGAGAGCCGAGTCCAGCTTGGTTTCGTCCAGGGTGAGTTTACCGTTGCGGTCAAAGCTCAGGCCAGCTTGCCAGGCCGCGCTGACATTGGGGTTGGTGGTGGTGCTGGCATCGGAGCTCAGGGCGTAGTCGCCGGTCACCAGGCTGCGAATCTGCGACTTGATACGGCTCAGCAGGCTTTCGCCGGCCAAAGCGCCGCCGTATTGCTCCACTGTGCTTTTGCTGTCGCCCAATACCCCAAGGCTGTCGCTGAAAGTGTTGTAGCTGGTCACCAAGGCTTTGATATTGTCCTTGATGGTGCTGGTTTCCTGGTTCAAGCTGAGTTTGGCGCTGCCCGTGGTGGCCGCGAAAAGATTCATGGTGACTCCAGGTAGAACATCGCTGAGCGTGTTGGAGTCGTTGGTGATGTCGATGCCGTTGATGTTGAGTTGGGCATCTTGCGCCGTCTGCAGTGCGGTGCTTTGCAGGGTCAGGTCGGACGCGGTGCTGCTGATGCTGAAGTCGTTGCTGGCGCCTTCCTTGCCCGTGAAGACAATGTTGTAGCCGCTGGCTGTTTTGATCAGTTGTGCGCTGACACCTGTGGTTTCGGTTTGTGCGTTGACCGCTGCCACTACACCTGCTGGAGTGTCTGTAGAAACCGTGACTGGGTTGTTGGGTGCCGTGCTAAACGTCAGGTCAAAAGACTGCCCACCATTGAGGGCGGTTGTGCCTAGGGGAATGGTTGCCGATGCCCGGCGGGTAGCCTGAGCGACTTGCGTGATGTTAACGCTGTAGTTGCCTGGCAAAGCAGTGGCGTCGGTCGTCACGCCAAAAGCGCTGGATTGGCTGATGTATGGTTTTATGGCGCTGAAATTGCTTGCGTCTTTAAGTTTCTCAAATGCACTTTTGAGATCGGAGAGAGCGTACTTCAGCGCGCCATAGCCAGAAACCCGGGCTTCCGTCTTGGTAATCTTGGCGTTGATGGCGTCCTTGCGGGGGCCGATTTCGGCCTGTGCCAGACTATTGGCCAGGGCTTTGGTATCGATGCTTGAACCCGCGCCCAGCGCCGTCAGAAAATTGGTGGATGCCACCGAGGCACTGGAGGTACCAGTGGTCGATGTGCTAGAGGTTACCGTGGCCATTGTGGGTTCATGTGAACTGATGTTAAGACTCGGATGGTTCGAGAAAAACTTGAGGGCGACAGCTCAAAATCACCGGTTGATGTACTGGAACAGACTCAAGCCTGAGATTTGCGAAAAGCTGCCCATGGCCGCTTCCAACGCCATCATTTCCTTATTCATGCGGGTCACAGCTTCGGCATAGTCCAGGTCCTCAATGTCCGACAGGGTACTTTTGAGCCGTAATGCGGTTTCATCGAGCACGTCCAGTTGCGACTGCACCACCTTCTGGTCCGACCCCGTCTGGGCCAGCGAGAGGTTTAGGGCGTTGAGCATTTGGGTGAGGTCGGCGGTGCTTTGCTGAATGGCTGGAGTTTGGCTGTTGCCCACTGCGTAGATCATTTGGTCAAGTGCATCAAAAAAACCTACAGCCGTACCATCTTTGCGTACCACGCGCTGGAAAACGTCGGTTCCTGCCCTGGTGTACTGAACCGTACGTTCCACGCCGGCGGGTAGCCGTGTCTGGGTCTGGTCACCGAGATAAGTCACCTCGCCATTCGTGTTTTCAGAAAAGGCTGGGGTTTTCACGCGCGTGCCGGAGAACAAGTAATTGCCGTTGTCGTCACGGCTGTTGCCCAGACTGAGCAACTGGTCGCGCAAGGCCTTCATTTCAACCGAAATGGTCTTACGGTCATCTGGCCCCACTGTGTCGGTAGCTGCTTGAATGCTCAGCTCCTTGAGCCGGATCAGGATGTCGTTGGCCGAGGACAGGGCGGTTTCTTCGGCCTGGTAGCGGTTGAGTGCCGATTTGAGCAGCGCACTGTGGCTGCTCTGGCGTTCCACTTCGCCCTTGAGC
>JACCED011308189.1_pt1 | contig 15879 bp, 18 predicted proteins | sample 7455021 | NCBI WGS metagenome assembly JACCED01 (sample SAMN15323456, study PRJNA562643) | freshwater metagenome | isolation source: river surface water | place: USA:Blue River Watershed | collected 2017-08-19 | reverse complement strand
TGCTGGGCTGGCCTCGACTGCATCCCACTTGACCATAATGCCATTTGGGAAGATAGATGCTCTAACATTTTTTGGAGCACCAGGAATAGCAAATTGCTCTGCAGATTTAGCTGCCGGTGCGATTGCAACTGTGGTTGCAAATAGAGCGAGTGCACCAAGTAAAGAAAGTTTTCTTTTCATGTACTTAAGTTCATTCCTTTTTTTGAGGGACGAGAATTTGATAAAACCCTATATGAATAGGGGTAGAAGGGCAGGGGCAAAATGCGCGATCAAGTCAGAAAATGAGCCAATTTTCTAAAGTGATAGTTGAGAGTTACGCGAGGGATTTGATGATTAATTCCGCTGCAATGCCATTGGGGTCAATTACATCAAAATGATCAGCTCCACTTAGCTCCATCAATGAAGCAACTTTTGATTTAGCGAAGTCTCGCGAATGGGAAATTGGAACTCTTGAATCGTGGTCGCCGTGAATAATGTAGAGATGTGAATTGTATTCACGCTTCATGGGATCAAATACATGTAAGTCAATCTCGCCAAAAAACTCCGCGACTGCACCTTCACCGAGTGATTCTCTTTTTGTTCTCTCAAGATCTGTGACCGGGGCTAACAAGATCAATTTATGGGCAAATTCAGAGTTTAGAAGCGCTAGCTGTCCGCCAACTGAGAAGCCGACAATCGCGTTTAGTGGTTCTAGAGTTGCAAGTGCCTTTGTCACATCTTCAAAAGTTTGGTTGGGGTTATTGCGATCACGCCGGTATTCAATATTTGCAACATGAAATCCATTTTCTAGAAGTTTTGCTGACAACGCTCGCATATGTTCTCGGTTATGTTTTGCGCGCCAGTAACCACCATGAATTACGGCAACTAAGGGCCCAGTATCACCAAAAAATTCGATTAATTGATCTGAATTAGTCCCATAGCTAACTACGCGATCAGGTTCTGGACCTGCGACCCATGGAGTGGTCACTAGCCAACTAGTTCTTCTCGACCCTGCTTATGGCTCCTGCTCACATCATGTATGCAATTGAGGTTCTCTAGATTTTTTACGCACTCATTGCAGAGTAAAAAAAGTTCATGGCAATTGTCATTTGAGCAATTGTGAAAATCTTTAGTTGGCGATTGGCAGCTATCGCACTTGCCGATTACCTTTGTCTCATCACTGAAATCGATGGCCATTCGATCGTCAAAGGTGTACAGAGAGCCTTCCCAGTGGCCGGAATCTGCATACTTATTGCCATATTTAACGATACCGCCATCAATTTGATAGACCTCTTTAAATCCTCGATTGACCATGACAGCCGAGAGAATCTCGCATCTAATTCCACCAGTGCAGTACGTGACTATCGGTTTATCTTTCAATGAATCGTACTTTCCGCTTTCAATCTCCTTGATGAAATCACGAGAAGTCACGACATCAGGCACGACCGCATTTTTAAACTTCCCAATCTTCGCCTCATATGCATTTCTGCCATCGAAGAAGACCACTTCTTGGCCACGTTCTTCGACTAATTTGTTAACTTCGTAAGGCTTTAGATGTTTTCCACCGTTCACAACGCCATTGATATCAACTTTGATCTCATCTGGAGCTCCGAAGGCAACTAATTCATCACGCACTCGAATTCGAAGTCTGGGGAAGTCATTTCCAGTTCCATCAGACCACTTGAAATCAATTTTCTTAAATCCTGGATACTCTTTGGTTTGTCGAACATATTTCTTAAGAGCAGACATATCTCCGCCCAGAGTTCCGTTGATTCCGTGCTTAGCGATAAGAATGCGTCCTTTTAAGCCAAGCGTTTCGCAGAGATTTCTCTGCCATAACCGTACGGCTTCTGGGTCAGCAATCGGCGTGAAGCCGTAATACAAGATGACCTTTTGAAGTTCCATGAGCGCCATTCTACTTTAGCGTTTCCGTCTGACCCAACGGGATGCAATTGGTAGTAAACCCAGACCAATAAGTAAAGGCTCGAGCGTTGAGCCATATCGAGTAGCTGGGGTAGCACCGGTTCGAGTGATAACTTCACCAATTAGAACTTCGTTTGAGTATTTTGGAATTGATCTTAAGACTTGGCCATCCTCATCGATTAGTGAAGTTCCACCGGTCGTCGATACATAAGCGCTATGTCTTGAAGTTTCGGCGCTTCTTGCCTTCGCAATTGCAAGCTCTTGATCCAACTGCCAGGTATTGAAATAAGTCGCATTGTTAGTCTGAGTGACTATGAAGTCTGCATCTCCCATTTCAGTTCTTGCCTGTTTATCTGAGAGTAATTCGTAGCAAATCAAAGTTCTAAATGTGGCGTTCTTGGTTTTGAATAGGTAAGGATTATTGCCCGGTATGTAGCCGCTTACTCGTTTAGCTTTCTCGTTTATCCTCTCGACAATCGATCGAAAAGGTATGAATTCTCCAAAAGGTGTCAGATATCGTTTTGAATACCTTTGATCAAGGCTATCTCCAAGCAAAACTGTTCCATTTGTGCCATCTCGTAAATTGGCATTTACCAAGATCGGAGCTTTGATTCTGGAAACTTCCGAGATGAATGCTTGATTTGTGGATCTTCTTAGGAATGGATCGTGCATTACTGCATTCTCTGGCCAGATCACTAAATCAACAGATCCACTGGGTACCTTCTTCGTGGCGATGAAGTGTTTGCTTATCGCAGCTTCTGCATTTTCAAAGGTGTTATCTAGCTTCTCAACCTGACCGCCTTGGATCAAAGCAACCTTTATCGAACCTCCATCTTTTACCGAGACTGGAATCAAAGCGATGGGAAGTGCAATTAACGCTATTGCAATCGCTCCCTTCCATTGATAATCAAAGAGCACCGCTACTGCTAAGACTGCTATGAATGCAACCCCAGAGATTCCGATTCGTGGATAAAGAAAATTAAATGGTGATTCGGTTAAGGCATATCCCAGCCTCGACCAACCAAAACCACCGAAGGGGAAGCTTCTTAAGATAAATTCAAAGAGGATCCAAGCTGCTGCAAAGGAGACGGGATGCTTGGAGAAACTCAAGGCCATTAGGAATGCGGCCTGCATAATTACCAAAGCTAACCACGCGTACCAGCCAACGTAGGTGCCAATCCAATAAAGTGAAATTATTTGAAAGGCAAAACCGAACGCAAAATTAATGCCAAGCCGACGCTTGAGATCATTCTTATATTTTTGAATATTTAGATAATAGAGAAGCGCTATCCCTATGAAAAGCGCAGGCCAAAATGCAATGGGAAAAAAGGCAGCGCTGGCGATTAGACCGCCAAGCGCTGCCCAAAGGTATGCCACTGACCAAGAGTGCCTGACTTTGGTCAGATTTACATATTGCTAGCCAGTTTAAAGTTTTGGATAGATAATCACGTCAACTCTACGATCCTCAGAATCGGGCTTGGATTTTGCGGTCATGTCTCCCATGTATTCAATGTTGATTATCACGTCCGTAATACCCATTCCAGCAAGATGTTGACGAAGATACTTCTCTGCAGCTAGTACTCGTTTATACGATATTTTTAGATTTGACTCAGAGCTACCACTTGAGTCAGCGCGACCTACCATGTACACAGATTTTAGTCCGGTATGTTCGATCTCATCTGCCATAGCACTTAAGAGCTGACGGTCTGCTGCGTCTAATGTGGTTGAACCATTTCCAAAATTGATGTGACCAATATTCATTGGCCCCTGCAATAAGACTGGTACCGGTTCATATTTATTTGACTCCGGCCAATACGCAATATACATCTCTGAATATTTGATTTCACCACCAACATAAGTACTACCATTTTGTTGCTCAAGTAAAAACTCTTCACCATTTTCATTCATTATTTTTACACCAGTGGATTCAACGTCTGGATTGAGCCTCAACTTGTTTTGCACTTGGTAGAACTGCCCTCCGCCTAATTCCAAGGTAGGAACTTTGGAAATCGAAGCTGAAATCCCGTAGACCGGAAGATCTGCGCCTCCATTGATATCTTGTGCATTAGCAACATAAGCTCCACTAAATACCAATGTACCGGTTCCGAGTCCCGCGATAGTTTTCTTTAGATTTTTCACTTTATGCCTTCTTTCATTTTTTAATTTTGATTTGAAAACCCTTTATCAAATGAAAGAATTACAGACACTCTTCTCTTATTCCTTGCAGAGTTATCGATGGGAAATCACTGACTAAAATTGATGAAAAATGAATCAAAATGTGAAAACAAATGCATGCTTTCGAAATGTTCTCATTTCGGACATTTGCCTATCCATATGGAAGAAAAGTCCGTTTATTTGCACATATGTGCTATCTATTCACGCTCAAGCGGTTGATAATTAAGACATCTGCCGTAAACGGAAATCCCGTATTTTAGGCGGAACTCTCGGAGAGATATAAATGCTACAGCTAACAACCGGTCAATGGAGTTCGTTATACAACATGTTCTCCTTTGGCTTGATCTCAATGATGGCATGTACTGTGTATACGTTGGTTGCGCAAAACCGTGTACTACCGAAATACAAGCCAGCATTGGTGATGTCGTCAATGGTTACATTCATTGCGGCTTATCACTACTTCCGCATCTTCAATTCATTTGAAGATTCTTCAAAGAACAATGCAGTAACAATCGGAACATCGCAAGAAGCCTTTAATGAGGCATACCGCTATGTTGATTGGATTTTGACCGTACCTCTATTGCTCGTTGAAGTTATTGCGGTGCTAGCTCTTGCAAAAGAGGCATCCAAGTCACTTATGACCCGCTTGGTAATTGCATCTTCTGCAATGATCATTCTTGGTTATCCAGGTGAAATTTCAACCGACAACGGAACCAAGATGTTGTACTTCGTACTATCGATGATTCCTTTCGTCTACATCTTGTATGTGCTCTTCGTCGAGCTCAGCAAGTCACTCGATAGACAACCAGAAGGTGTAGCAAAGGCAGTAGGCCAGCTACGTACCCTGTTGATGGTTACTTGGTTGGTATACCCAATCTCGTACTTGATTCCAGTCTTCATCACAAACCCAACCGCACAAGAAGCGGCATCGCTGTTCACCTATCGCCAAGTTGGCTATACCGTGGCAGACGTGCTTGCTAAGTGCTTGTTCGGTCTAGTGGTCTTCAGAATTGCACGACTCAAGTCTGCAGCTGAAGGAATGGCTGATTCCCACTAATTAAGAAATGGGGCTTCGGATAAAACCGAAGCCCCACTTTCTTATAAAGACTCATTTAGGAATCTCTTAGATACCATGGTAAATTTTCAATACATTCCTTACACACTAATAGCGGTTGGACTTATTAACGCGGTCTACCGAAATGGCGATCCAAACTCTGTAACTATCAGCTACCTACTTATCTTGTTTGGTGCAGTTTTATTTGTGGGTAGTAGAAATCAGAGTGTTTCGAGAGTTTTAGCTAAAAAGCCAGTCAGAATCTTAACTTTGCTCGCTGCAGCCTCTCTAATCGCAATAACAATTTTTGCTTGACTAAAGAATCCAATTAACTGAGTATCATTAATTAGGGGCTAAATCAGCTTCGCATACTTGCCAAGCGGGAGCCAGTGAAAAAAATAAATCGTCAAAACCTAGGGTTTGCTGTTGTTTGAAAAACGGTTGTCCGAAATAGCAGAGATGCTCTTAGATTCAAATAAGAACGAATCAGTAACTTTAAGAATCTCTAAAACAGGTTGGGAAATCTTTGATGTCGACGGTATTTCAACAACCATTGCGATTGATGGTGAAATCACCTCTCAGTCAAGTTTTCCTGATGAATATAGACAGTTAGATGAGAAGCAATTTCTATTTGGTAATGGACCAAGTTTTGATGGCTACAACTCTATAGAGCCAGTCATTGCTAGAGATTTAAGCTGCAAACCAGATTCCGATTCCTGGCCCATATTTGCACCTATTGCCACGGATCAAAATGTTAAGGGAGTAATTTCCTATCCGCTCAGGATAGGAAATGCTAAGTTAGGCGTGCTTACGACTTACCAAAAATCGAAAATAAGTATGTCGCAGGATGAGTATCTTGATGGCCTGCTGTTTAGCACGCTTGCTAGCAGTTTCATTGTCGAACAACTTGCTCAGATTAATGACCAAAAAGCTGATCAAATGCTAGGACCTACTTTCACCGAGCAGACACACATTCATTTGGCGGCTGGAAAAATCGCCGAAAAAATGAATGTTTCGATCGTCGAAGCTTTGGTGCGCTTGAGAGCACATGCATTTAAAGAGGACATGACCATTGTTGAGCTAGCTAAATTAATCGTCGAGAGCAAGATAGAGTTAGAGAGTTAGGAGTTGGGGTCATGAAAAGGGAACGTATCTCAATAGAAGCGCTACCAGAATCCAAGAAACTTGCACAAACATTTGTCGATCTCGCACATACAATTAATTTAGGCGCAGATAGATACGAGGCTTTTTCTCTGCTATCTGAAAAGTGCGTAGAAGTGCTCCCAGTTTCAGCAAGTGGAATACTTCTCAAAGATCAGTCTGGTGTACTGCAGGTTATTGCTGCCTCAAATCCATCAGCACATTTACTGGAGTTATTCCAAATACAGAATGCAGAAGGGCCTTGTTACAAATGTAGCCAAGATGGCGCGCTTGTTAGCGATGAGACCTTAGATTTAAATGGACCTTGGCCCAAGTTTTCTGAACTCGCACGCGCTAAGGGTTTTACTGCAACCTATGCCATACCACTTCGATCAAAAGGTCAGTTTTTCGGAGCCCTCAATCTCTTTGCAAAAGAAAAATTAGCAATCGATAAATTAGCGATAGCTCAAACGCTTGCAGACGCTGCTACATTGACAATTCTGCATTTAAATCCGAATACGGATAAAGAGTTCATAGCTAGAAATGTTCAGACTACAATTCAAGAGAGAAATATCATTGAACAAGCAAAGGGGATGATTTCTCAGCGATTTAATTGTGATGTGGACGAAGCGTTTTTGAAGATCAAAGAAGCTAGCCAAATGACCGATTCATTCCTCATAGAAGTAGCAAAAGCAATAGTCGATCGTGATAAGTCACACCCTAGTTATGAGCTTCTTAAAAATGGCAACTGATAATCCGAAAGGGTTTCTAAACGTCCGAAACGCCACAATACTCGGAGCGCTCTTAGGAATTATCGGAACTCGCTTCTTGGAAGACGGCAACTTGTTAGTTACGAGTGTCTTGGTTGCAATCAGTGCCGTCATTTTTCGTGTTGTAACCACGGCTCTGTTGAAAATTTTGGCAGCAGTAAGAGCCTGATCTAGATTTCTTTGGTGGGTTGTGTAGGACTCGAACCTACGACCCAGTGATTAAGAGTCACTTGCTCTACCAACTGAGCTAACAACCCAAAGACTGAACGGAGCAGACCCTACCAATACTGAGTGGTGAGGCAAAATCAGACGCGAAATGAAATTCGGACACTAATATCCACATATGAAAGCGCGAAGTATTTGGGCAATCTCGCTTGTCGTTGTGCTCAATGTATCCAATGCAGAAGCGATTGATACCGCTAAATCAGTTCTGGATTCGATGCAAGTTAAGGGTAGAGCTCCTAAAACTGGTTACGACCGCGATCAATTTGGGCAGCGTTGGGCGGATACAAATCGAAATGGGTGCGACACCCGAAATGATATTTTGAAGCGAGATTTAACTAATGTGGTGTTCAAGGCAGGCACTAGAAATTGTGTTGTTGTAAGTGGGGATTTGATTGATCCCTATTCTGGGAGAAGCATTAATTTTGTAAGAGGCAATGTTTCCAGCATGGTAGTTCAAATTGACCATGTGGTTGCGCTTTCAAATGCTTGGCAGACCGGGGCATTTAAGCTCTCGCTCGCGGAGCGAACTCAGTTTGCAAATGATCCATTGAATTTGTTAGCGGTTCAAGGTCGCCTGAATTCTCAGAAAGGTGATGGTGATGCCGCAACTTGGCTGCCACCTTCAAAGAGTTATAGATGTAATTATGTGGCTCGGCAGATAACAGTTAAAGCAAAGTACGGGCTATGGGTTACTCCACCTGAAAAGGCAGTTATGGAGTCAATATTGGCAAAGTGTCCTGGACAGGAAATTATTACTTCTTAATTCGGTCGAAAGAGTTTTGAATCTATACATTATTCATTGCGCAAAGCAATAGTTAAATAACTTGAAAAGAACTGGGGTGAATGACGGGGCTTGAACCCGCGACATCCCGGACCACAACCGGGTGCTCTACCAGCTGAGCTACATCCACCATGTCGTTGCTGCCGCAACATTTCGTCGCGACGGCGTAAGTTTATCAGCCCTTGTTGGTTGTTGTTTCACCATTTATCTGCGAGGCAATCTGCTTGATATCTCCGCTATCTAGACCAGGCTGCTCGAGAAATACTGTCTTACGGTAGAAACTCAATTCAGCAATCGAATCCTTGATATCGCCAAGTGCGCGATGATTGCCAGTTTTTGCCGGGGCATTGAAGTAGACCTTTGGATACCAGCGACGAGTTAACTCTTTTATAGATGAGACGTCGATAGTTCGGTAATGCAGAAATTCAGAGAGTTTTGGCATATCGCGGGCAATGAAAATACGATCCACATAAACAGAATTCCCAGCAAGGGGCGACTTTCCAGCGGTGACTCCAGCTGATTCCAAATATTTCAAGATCAGCTCTTCAGCTTGCGATGGCGAAATCCCATTTGGGATCTCATGGATCAAACCAGAATCCGTATGCATCTTGGTGACAAATTCGTTCATGCCTGCTAAATCATCAGCGCCTGCGTGAATAACTACATCGACCCCATCGCCGATCACATTCAAATCTGAGTCTGTAACCAGGACCGCGATCTCGACCAATGCGTCTTTGCTGGAATCCAGCCCAGTCATCTCGCAGTCGATCCAGACTAAATGGGGGTTTTCTTGCGGCACCTGAGTAGTTTAAATCAATTTAGGAGCTTGATTTACCCATTGTTCACTTTTAATTCATCTTATAGGGCAAAGTCAAGAGAATTATTAATGGGAAATTGGCCCTAATATTTTCGCGGAGCTTCCCCTGATCATTCTAAGTGGCGTTTGTCAGCAATTAATTGCTCAAACCTTACTGCGGATTAGAGGAGTGGCGTTGAAAGATATCACCCAGAGTTCATCACAAAGTCACCTTTTGCATTCGTTGCGTTCACTCGCTTTTGTTTCTATTCCACTAGCTCAGTGAGCAAAAAAATAATTTCTTGAAAGGAAATTCGTGAAAATTAAAAGAATAGTGCCAATAGTTGCAATTGCGACCCTATTTCTAGCACTTTTTGCATCGCCTGTGAGTGCAAATCAAGTTACAAATCTTGGAAAATGTGACCGCCGTGGGGAAGTGGCAGTCGCCAATGGAATTGAATACAAGTGCTCAATCTCTGGAGCAAGTTTAAAATGGAAGAAAACTGGCAATAAAGTTGCAAGTACTTCTACAACATCTTCATCGAGCACAAGTGCTTATAAAAACGTAAGTGGCAAAATCTCTATTGATGGCTCAAGTACGGTTGCACCTTTAACAGGTGTGGCCGCAGAGGCTTTTCAAAAAATTTCTCAAACACAAATCACGGTAGGTATCTCCGGAACCGGTGGCGGATTCTCTAGATTCTGCAAAGGTGAGACCGATATTTCAAACGCATCAAGGCCAATCAAGTCATCGGAAGCTGCGGAGTGCGCAAAAAATGGAATCAAGTACACCGAAATGATTGTGGCAAATGACGCTTTGACTGTGGTGATAAATCCTAAGAATGATTGGGCAGCTTGCCTTACTACTGGCGAATTGAAAAAGATCTGGGATGCAGGATCAAAGGTAACCCGATGGAATCAAGTTCGTTCATCATTCCCAAATTCAAAATTAGTTCTATATGGTGCCGGAACCGATTCTGGAACCTTTGACTATTTCACAGAGGCCATCAACGGCAAAGCACAGCAGTCTAGAAAAGACTTCAATCCAACAGAGGATGACAACGTCACTGTAAATGGTGTTCGTAGGTCTTCTGGTGCAATGGGTTACTACGGTCTCTCATATTATTTGGAAAACACCGATATCAATAAGGCGGTCAAAATTGACTCTGGCAAAGGTTGTGTTGAACCAAGCGCTGAGAATGTAATCAATGGAACCTACAAGCCATTGGGTCGTCCGCTATTTATTTATGTCAAGCATGCATCAGTAAAATCTAATGCTGCAATGTTGCCATTCTTGACGTACTACAAAGAGAATCTTCAGACTTTGGCGAAGAAGGCACAGTTTGTGCAATTAAGCACCTCTCAAATCGCAACTTTGAATTCAGAGCTTGAGATTTTGAAGAAGCTTGTTTAATTTAAAACAATTGATCGAAAGTAGGGGTGTAAATGAGTGACCTGTCTCGTGCAGGACACGAATTAGCAGAGGGTGTCACACTGACACCCTCTGCTCACCTTCGTAGGCGACTGTTACTCCAGGAAATTGCAGTCAATGTGATGCGCATTGGAACCTTTGTTACGGTTCTAATCACTGGCGGAATTGTATTTTCGTTGATACCTCCCACCATCGAGCTATTAAGTGAGATAAAAACTCAAGTTTTTGGTAAGACCTGGGCGCCGCTATTTATCCCACCTGAATTTGGCTTACTCCCACTTTTAACGGGAACTTTTGTTATCGTGCTTATTGCTATGTTAGTTGCAGTACCAATGGGCCTTGCAGCTGCTATCTTTCTAAGTGACTATGCTTCATTTCAAGTTCGTAGATTTGTAAAGCCAATATTGGAAATCCTTGCAGGAATACCAACGGTAGTTCTTGGTTTATTTGGTCTTTACGTCGTGAATCCTGGTTTAGTCGAAAAATACTGGCCAATCGGAGATTCTGTGGGGTACTCAGCCTTAGGTGCAGGTCTGATGACTGGAATTTTAACTTTACCAATTGTGGCATCGGTAGCGGATGATGCGCTCTCTTCGGTTCCGAGGTCCATGCGAGAGGCAGGTTATGCACTCGGCGCTACTCGACGTGAAGTGGCGACTAAAATCGTATTTAATGCCGGAATTTCTGGAGTGGTTGCAGCTGTGATTCTGGCCTTTGCTCGAGCATTTGGAGAAACAACTGTGGCTCTGATGGTCGCTGGAAGCTACCCTAAATTAACACTTAATCCAGGTGATCCAATGCAAAGCATGGCTTCTTTCATTGGTTTTGCAGGTATTGGAGATCAACCTACTGATTCCATTGGTTACAAAACTATTTTCTTTGTGGGCTCAATACTTTTTATAGTCACTCTCATTTTTAACATCATCGGGAACAAAATTATTAAGCGTTATCGAGAGGTATATGAATGAGTGCAACTTCATTGGCCTCTAAATTAACCTGGTCTCGCAGGATAAAAGATGCGGCTTTCAGGACTGCGCTAACTTTTAGCATTTTGGCTGCACTTGGTTTAATTCTCTACATCTTTTATTCACTCTGGAAAGATTCTAGTTTCCTTCTAAGTAGCGATTTATTAACCAAATTTCCATCTAATGATCCTGATGAAGTTGGTTTCCAATCTGCAATTTTCGGTTCGCTGTGGGTAGTTGGGGTAGCAGCATTAGTGGCGCTACCGATTGGAATCCTCACTGCTTTATATTTAGAGGAGTTTGCAGGCAAACGCAACAGACTAACTAGCGCTATCGAGACAAACATTCAGAATTTAGCTGGCGTGCCTGCAGTTGTTTTTGGCATCATTGGACTTGCATTTATCGCAAGAGGCCCTTTGAGTTGGGGTTTCACAGTTGGGTCTGCTGCATTAGTTCTTGCCATGATGATTCTGCCGGTAGTGATAATCGTGGCTCGAGAAGCTATTAGATCAGTTCCACCTTCATACAAGGATGGTGCTTTAGCACTTGGTGCAACTCCATGGCAGGCAACATACAGAGTTGTACTGCCAAATGCTCTACCTGGAATCGCCACTGGCTCGATACTTGCCGTCTCGAGAGCGATGGGTGAATCTGCACCTTTACTGCTTTTGGGTGCACTTTCATTTGTTACTTTTAATCCGACGGGATTAGATAGCCAGTACACAATCATGCCACTGACTATTTTTAAATACGCATCTGATTCTCGAGAAGAGTTTCACTATATAGCTGCTGCAGGAAGTTTGATCTTAGTAGCAATTTTGTTCACGCTGAACTTGCTCGCCATATTGTTGCGAGATTACACAAATAGAAAGAGTCGTATCTAAATGCCTCGAGAGGAATCTATGTTAAATCAAGATCATCCGTTACACGGAAGTGCGAACAAATTGGATTTTGTTGACTCAGTATTCACTCTCGAGAATGTAGCTGTTTCATACGGAAGCTTTATGGCAGTCTCAGATGTAAATATGGAGATTCCAAGTAATGACATCACGGCTTTTATTGGACCTTCGGGCTGCGGTAAAAGCACCATCCTTAGAACACTAAATCGCACAAATGATTTGATACCAGGTGCACAGGTTCACGGGAAAGTTCTATATCGAGGCGCTGATCTTTATGATGCAAAGGCAAGTGCGGTCGAAGTGCGTAGGAGAATTGGAATGGTATTTCAAAAACCCAATCCATTCCCAAAAAGTATTTATGAAAATATTGCATTTGGACCTAAGGTAAATGGCAATCCTTCAAAAAGTGAATTGGATGAGATTGTCGAGAAATCTCTACGTTCTGCAGCGCTTTGGGATGAGGTAAAAGATCGTTTGAAGGAGTCCGCTTTAGGCCTTTCAGGTGGTCAACAACAGCGACTTTGTATCGCGCGATCCTTAGCAGTAGAACCAGAAGTTATCTTGATGGACGAGCCTTGTTCTGCGTTAGATCCAATTGCAACCGCTCGAATTGAAGAATTAATGTTGGAGCTTAAGAAGCAGTACACAATCATCATTGTGACTCACAATATGCAACAGGCAGCTCGAGTTAGCACCTACACGGCATTCTTTGTGACAGAGGTAAATGAAACCAGTGATCGAAGAACTGGCAAATTGGTGGAATTTGATTTGACCGACAAGATGTTCACGACTCCTTCGGATCCCCGAACTGAGTCATATGTGACTGGAAAGATGGGTTGATTTAGATCTTATGCGCGCCTAGCAGGAATCGAACCTGCGACGCCGGGCTTAGAAGTCCCGCGCTCTATCCGACTGAGCTATAGGCGCATTTTTTGGCGAAGTGACTTCGCCGACGCTAATTCTACTGACTATATAGATTAAAGTTTCCGCTTATGGCTGAGTTCATTTATACGATGAAAAAGGCGCGAAAAGCGCATGGCGACAAGGTGATCCTTGATGACGTCACTTTGATGTTTTTACCTGGCGCCAAAATCGGTGTGGTCGGTCCGAACGGTGCAGGTAAATCCACGGTTCTACAAATCATGGCGGGACTGCAACAACCTTCTAACGGTGAAGCATTTCTCACACCTGGTTACAGCGTCGGAATTCTTCTGCAAGAGCCGCCGTTAAGCGAAGATAAGAATGTTCTTGAAAACGTACAGGAAGGCGTTTCCGAAACCATCGGAATGCTAAATCGCTTTAATGAAATCAGCGCAGAGATGGCAAATCCAGATGCTGACTATGACAAGCTGTTAACAGAGATGGGTAATCTTCAAGAGCAGCTTGATCACCGTGACGCTTGGGATTTGGATTCACAATTAGAGCAAGCAATGGATGCACTTCGCTGTCCACCACCAGATGCAGATGTCAAAGTTTTATCAGGTGGAGAACGTCGTCGAGTTGCTCTTTGTAAATTGCTTTTACAACAACCGGATCTGCTACTGCTTGATGAGCCAACTAACCACTTAGATGCAGAGTCAGTACTATGGCTGGAACAACATTTATCTAAGTACCCTGGCACTGTTGTAGCGATTACCCACGATCGTTACTTCTTGGACAATGTTGCTCAGTGGATATTGGAACTAGATCGTGGTCGTGCCTATCCATATGAAGGAAATTACTCGACTTATCTTGAGACTAAAGCAACTCGTTTGAAGATTGAAGGTCAAAAAGATGCCAAGCGTGCGAAACGCCTATCGGAAGAGCTCGAATGGGTTCGTCAGAATGCAAAAGGTCGCCAAGCAAAATCCAAAGCACGTTTGGCTCGCTATGAAGAGATGGCAGCCGAAGCAGACAAGATGCGCAAATTGGATTTCGAAGAGATCCAAATTCCACCTGGTCCACGCCTTGGAAACGTAGTAGTTGAAGTCGAGAATCTCTCAAAAGGTTTTGGCGATCGACTACTGATTGATGACTTATCTTTCACTTTGCCACGTAACGGAATTGTGGGTGTAATCGGCCCAAACGGCGCTGGCAAGACCACCTTATTCAAGATGTTGATGGGGATGGAAACTCCGGATTCTGGAAGTGTGAAAGTTGGCGAAACTGTTCGCATTTCTTACGTAGATCAGTCGCGCGGTGGAATTGATCCAAAGAAGTCACTTTGGGAAGTAGTTTCAGATGGACTTGATTTCATCAAAGTTGGCCAAGTTGAAATGCCATCGCGTGCATATGTCTCTGCATTCGGTTTCAAAGGGCCTGATCAGCAGAAGCCAGCTGGAGTTTTATCAGGCGGAGAACGCAATCGTTTGAATTTGGCGCTAACTCTAAAGATGGGCGGTAACTTGTTACTTCTTGATGAGCCAACAAACGATTTGGATGTTGAAACACTTGGTTCACTAGAAAATGCGCTACTTGATTTCCCTGGTTGCGCCGTGGTGATCTCTCACGATCGTTGGTTCTTAGATCGTGTGGCTACCCACATCCTGGCTTATGAAGGTGATTCCAAGTGGTTCTGGTTCGAAGGAAATTTTGAAAGTTACGAGAAGAACAAGATTGATCGACTTGGCGCTGAGGCGGCAAGACCACATCGTGCTACTTACAGAAAGCTAACCCGTTAATGCGTCATAAATGCCAACTACAAATTAGATGGGCGGATCTAGATGCATTCCGCCATGTAAATAACGCGACATATTTGGTGTATATGCAAGAAGCCAGAGCAGATTTCACTTGGTTCTCTCGCAAAGTAAAAGGCGAGAAACCAATTTTGGATGACATGGTGGTAGCTCGCGCAGAAGTAGATTTCATTGAGCCGATTCATTCAGTTGATATCCCACTCGAAGTGGAGATTTATATAGAAAAAATCGGAAACTCTTCATTTGTTATGGTCTATGAGATGTCGCAAGCAGGTACGCTCCGTGCCAAAGGAAAGACGGTCCAAGTCGGCGTGGATATGGAGACCGAGAAATCTAGACCGCTTCGTGACTACGAACGTGAGTATCTAGAAAAATACCTGGAAGGCTAATTAATGCATACCATTTTGCCAGCGCGCAATGAACGCCCGTGGTGGCGCGATGCGGTTACTTATCAGATCTATATCCGCTCTTATGCGGATTCAAATGGTGACGGTATTGGTGATATCAATGGAATTAGATCACGCCTTCCATACATAAAGGATTTGGGCGTCGATTGCATCTGGATAAACCCATGGTTTCAATCTCCGCAAAAAGACCATGGATATGACGTCGCTGATTACATGGACATCAATAAGGATTATGGAACGCTAGATGATGCGAAAGCTTTGATCAAAGAGGCACATGCACTTGGTATGCGTATCATTCTTGATCTAGTTCCAAATCATTCATCAGATCAACATGTCTGGTTTCAAGAGGCCTTAAATTCTGAACCTGGTTCGAAAGCACGCGATCGTTATATTTTCCGGGATGGCAAAGGCGCAAATGGCGATTTACCGCCTAACAATTGGGAAGCAGTCTTCGGTGGTCCCGCTTGGGAGCGGATAATTGAGAAGGATGGAAAACCAGGGCAGTGGTATCTACATCTATTTGCAGTCGAACAACCTGATTTCAATTGGCGAAATCCAGAGGTGTGGGATCACTTCCGACAGATTTTCCGTTTCTGGTTAGACCTGGAATTTGATGGATTCCGAATCGATGTTGCGCACGGTATGTGGAAAGAAGATG
>JACCED012247054.1_pt1 | contig 15880 bp, 19 predicted proteins | sample 7455021 | NCBI WGS metagenome assembly JACCED01 (sample SAMN15323456, study PRJNA562643) | freshwater metagenome | isolation source: river surface water | place: USA:Blue River Watershed | collected 2017-08-19 | reverse complement strand
TGATAGAATTTCATTATTCGAATTTATAAAAATTTCTTTGAATGATTCACTTACAGCTTGTCTTATTCCTTCAGTAATCGAATTATAATAATTAACAGCCTGTTTAACCATTTCGCCACTTGCTTGACTCAACTGACCTTGTTCGTAATCAATCAAAACAGCCGGTAATGCGAATATTGATTTTCTTATGTTATTTGGTAGTGATTTTTCCCAACCGTCAAAAAGTTTATCGTTAATATTTGTCGAAACTTTATCAAGTTTAAAGTTCTTTTCAGAAACCAAACCATTTTCGTCAAATTCGTTTTCAAAAATTATTAACTTGTCACCATCCGGCCCCATCCACTTATGACACTCATCAATAGTATCTTTTTTTGTTTCTTCATCGGCTAACACATTGATATTCATTGCGACTTTATCAGAAAAACCGTTGCGTATCTCTCTATTTTTAAATAGTTGAATTTGATACTCAGTATCTAAATCAAGATACACGCTATCAAATTGACTCAAGGGATAAACATACGTATCGTCTAAATAAAAGTGATAAATCTGTCCTTTATATTTTTCAATGCCGCCGGCTTGTTTGATTTGATTTTGAACGGCTGATACATTAAACATATTGTACCACTTCAAATCAGAAGATTTTAATGAGTTCAATTTATTTTCATCGGTAACAAACTTATCACTATATGCGATTCTTGCACAATAATCATTGTCATCAATTCTTGACAATCTGCAATTTTTAAACTGAACTATTTTTGACTCAACGATTTTTGCATCATTATTGAAACGATTATGAATATAAGCACCGTTAAAAAAAGAAATTGACTGAGCAAATTGCCGTAATAATTTAGCGAGTTTTATGTCTTTCCCATAAGCATCTTTACCGACATTTATATTATTTATTGCATCATTTGTAAACCCTTGCCCAGCGATAAACTTACTAAAGATATTAGCACAAGCTCTCCCGGTTTGGCTTCCCAAAATCAAACGTTCAATAATTTGCGGATAATCGTTAAACTCCCCATAATTCATAATACCGCTCGAAATATCATCTTTCATCGACTTGTTTAATTTTACAACAAGCCGTTTTTCAACTTCATTTTTTAACAGTTTCATATTACTGTGCTTTTTCGATTAATTCACTAACCAATTTACCTGTACATTTTTTTTCTCCGATTTTTTCAACATCGGCAAATTTCTTTTTTATTTGGTAAGCTTTCATGCCACTTTGCAAAAGTTCTTTTATTTCTGCAATGCAATTCAATTCAGCTTCGGGAGTTTCGTCTTTTGGTTCTTCGATTACGGTTTGTGTTCCGTATCCGTTGGGTAGTTTTGTGAATGCTTTTTCTGTTAAATATCCTTTTGATAATAAAAATATTGCATCATCATCTGTAATTAAGTCAGCCAACCAATGTTTTTGGGTTGCTGTTATAAACTTGCTGCCTTTCCAATTTGGTATGCAAGTTCTATTTTTTGCTTGTTCGTATTTTGTTGCCATTTCTAAACCGTTTTTTTGAATTTGTAAGTAATACAATCTTTGACTTCTAGCACAAACCCGTGGTTGTTCGCCACAAAGATACAGCTGCGAGTAAACTCGCAATAAAAGTAAGGGGTTTTCGGCAATTAAAACCTCAACCCCTGTACTAAGTATCTGATTAACTTTCTCAATCATTATGCTTATGGCATTGGAACTACACAAAGAGCTTCAAGCATCGCTTTTGTCGTTGCGTAATCTATCTTTAATAAGTTCCATTGTGAATGTGGCTCGTTTTCTTGGTCACGGCTTGCAAGCTCAATTTTGCGAACACCTTGCGAGTCGTTGGCTCGTTTGGTATCACTTGTTGGATATAAGCCCGATTTTAAGCCATATGCTACAAATGTTCCATCAGCAGAAGATTTTTCTTTGTTCTCTACAATGATAACTAAGTCGTGTAACCCATCCATGTTTAAAACTGATGCTGAGTCAAATTCAAATCCATAAAATGAAAATATGTGTTTGAAAGTGTCAGCCATATCATCGGAAACGACTCTATCAAAACCACAATTTAAATTTTTTCGTGCCCCTTTGATTTTATAAGCTAGTTTACCTTCCGACAACGTTAATCCTTCAATTAAGTTAGGTTTTAACGTGTTTATGTCTGTTGTCGCAATATCTAAACGATTAATCGCATAACATACCACTTCGATACCTCCGACTGGCTGTGTTGTGCAGTCAGATGTTACCGATTTTAAAATTCCTGTTTCGCAACCCATTTTTTAGTCTTTTTGAATTAATATTGTTTCGAGTGCCTTAATTGTTTGTGTGGAGTCATAAGGCGTTACCATAATTTTTATATAAGGATAATAAGCTGTTATTAAATCGCTTTCAGCCGTCTGACTCGCTACACTTCCTGCGAACAATAACGTATCTAAATTGACATAATTAACAGCGTTTAAGCTTCCCGCAATAATTACACGAGTTTTGGTATAATTGCCTTTTGTTCTCGTCAATATCGGACGTACTTTGATTTTTTCGCAAAAATTTGAAATATACATTCGATAAGTCAATGTCCCATTTTTTACCACGGTGTCACCGGCCTGTCCTAGAACGTTAATAACACAGTTTGATTTAATTGGATAAAGCACATCTGGAGTTTTTTGTGCCATCGCAAATAATCCGATAAATAATGTTGATAATAATAAGATTAATTTTTTCATTGTAATATTTTTAATTGTTTGTAAAATAGTAGTGAGCAAACTTAATTACTCACTACGTTAATTTTTAATAAGCGACAGATATCATGTAATCTTCTATTACTTTTGCATCAAGCGAAAAACCATACGATAGATAGAATTCTCTATCTTTACGTTCATACCATGATTCAATTTCGTTGAAATCATTTTCATTCATGGTTGCAATTGGTAAATTTTCAGGAGTTGAAAAAACAATACGATTAGGCAAATAGTAAGCATTGTTTGTTGTGTTATCAACAAAATCTTCTTTGGGGAAACCGCCCCAAATAGTTGCCATGTTAATAACTTTTTTACCGTTCCATTTTAAAGATTGTAGACCTTCTTGCGTATAATCAATTGTGAAGTTTTCCCCTTTTGATTGCAAATATTGGCGATAATTTTCATAAATTGCTTCTGATACGTACAGTATTGCGTTTGGATCGGCTTTCAAACGTTGGTCTGCATTTTTCCAAACACCCTCAAAGAATGTAACTGAATCACCTGCATTCAATGATTCTTGAGCTTCAGTAGTAGATGCTGTATTCGCTGTAATAATGAAACGTTTAATTTTATTTGCTGCAACACCATGGAAAATTTGCTTGAAAATTCCATCAAAATAATCGTAGAATTTTACATCAGCAATATCTTTAAGCCCTGCTGTTGTTCCGTCTGCTACATCTACATTGGTGTCAGCAAACCAAACAGAACGATATACGTTTTCGAGTGCCGATTTTTCCAAAAGTAAAGAAATGAAAACTTCTTCGTTACTTCCTGTAATGTCGTATTTTTCTTTATAGGCTGTAATTTTGTCAAAATAAGCCTTGAATAATCCGTTTAACTTTGCATTGCAATGGATTAAAGTTTCTTCAATGCCTTTGGGTTGCCATTTCTTTTCGCTTAATACGATGCTAGCACCTGAGCTTTTTCTTGCACAATTTGAATCACCTTTTACCCCTGTTTTACCAAGTGCCGAAGCTAATACGATTTGTTCGTCCATTTTTACGCCTGTAAATACTTTGTGAAGCATTTTCAAATCAGGACGTTGGAAAATTTGTTCGCTCACGAATGATGCGAAGTCTTGATTTTCTTTAGCACTTAAATTTAGTGCGTCCGTGTTAATTACTGTTGCCATCTCTTATTTTCTTTTGTATGTGAATTTTGAATTTGTTAATACTGGTGATGTTGAGGGTGTTGGAGGAGCCATATTGAACTCAGCCGATACCTTCGATTTAAAATCGTTTAAGTCTTTTGCCAAATTCAAAGCCTGTGCTTTAAATTCTGCATTTACTTTTTCGACTTCTGATTTTTCAGCCTTTACAGTTTCCAATTCAGCTTTTAAAGCTGCAATTTCTGTTTTTAAAGCTTCGGTTTCGTTTGGCATAGGTGGCTTAATTTCTGTAATTAATCCATCAGTCACAACGATAATCGATTTGTCCGGCATTTGATATTCTCCCGACTTTGATTCTCCTCCTACTGTGACTTTTACGCCAACGGAGATTTCAGTAGCATCTTTTATTTCGTCCATCTGCAATTCGTTGCCGTTAATATCAGCAACCATCAAAGCTTTGGGTTTGAAAAGAGCTACAACAGATTTTAACAACGCTTCAAACGATGTCAATTTTTCGTTTACTTCTTTTTGTTCCATTTGTTTATTATTAGTTAAATTAAAAAAGGCGATAGGTTGAAAATCTTGTTTCTCTAATTTCGCAAACCCCAAAGACTCAATTTCATTAGCTGTTAATGGTTTGTTCTCATTCATAAATGCAGCAAGCACCGTTTTGTCTGCTGTTGTTGCTTTTGCGTAAAAATCGATATAATCGCTTTCAATCTGATTTAAAATATCAGCAGCATTTTGGAGTTCTTTTGAATCTCCTGACATTGTTCCCCAGGGATTATGAATCAAAAAAACACCTTTTGAAATATCGAAACTTCTGTTTTCAAAATCAGCTAAACAAAAAAGCCGTGATGCTGCACTGGCGACATTCCCAGAATTTGAAGTATAGATAGTTTTATTTGTTGCTAATAAAGCAACTTCCATTTTTATTTCATCGTCAACGCTTCCACCGTCAGAATTGATGTCTAATTTGATAGAGTCGTAATTTTTAGCATTCGCTAAATGTATCAGCAAATCACGATATGAGAAATATAGTCTTTTATCGTTGCCGTGTTGCGACTCTCCGATAATTCCGTGAACTGGAATTGTGTATGTTTTATTTTCAGTCATATTATAATTTATAACTTATTAGTACAATATTATTAAATATTTTAATACAATATATTATTTATGTTAAATATTTTAATACAATTATATGATATTAGTTTTATTTTTTAAATATTGTTCCTTTTGTTTCGCTGTCACGTCATCGATTATCAAAACTGTTTGCATTGATTCCTGTTGTAATCCTGACATTATCATATTACGAGAAATAATCCCACTACCAACAGCTCCGGCTGTCGCACTCAATTCGCTTGCTTGATTTGGGTACGATGATGTATTAGATATTGCAGCCGTATAACTATTGCCACTGTCGGTACTTGTTCCGGAACTTGATTTTACGCTAGTTGATACCGACATGATTTTTTTTACCGATGCTAAACCGCTTGCAATTGCTGCACCTGCGGCAAGTGACCTAACAATTATACCCCCAGGTGTATCTTTGAATGCTGCCGTAGCACCTAAGTAAGTATTGATGGTTGCCTGTGCAATCGCTGCAATTTTCCCCACCTTTGTATTTTCGCCAAGTAAATCAGAAACAGCACCGGCAAACCCCGCATAAATTGAATACTTAGCACGTTGCTCGGCTCGTACTAATTCGATTTGTGCATTTGAGTATTTTTTGTTGATTAAAGTTGTATCAGCACCGATTTTTTTAGCTGTTGCAATTTCGTTTAATCTTTCAATTTCTAGCTGTTTTTGTTTCAATTCAATTAAACTTTGCCCACCTTGCTCGTGAATTATCAACTGATTTTGTAAATCAGTTTGCAAAGCTTCAAGGTTTTGAAGTTTGAAGTCATCTTCAAGTTTTTTGATTGAGTCTAATTCGTTTTGTTTTAATTGCTGTTTTGCTATCGTTGCTTCGCTTTCTATGTTTGTAGCTTCTTGTGACCCTGCTTTTAATCCTATCAGTTTAATATTTTTTTCATCATCAACATTTTTTTGAAGCAAGACTGTTTGTGTTTCGAGTCTTGCTTTTTCGTTATCTATATCCTCCTGAGTTAATTTTTTATCATTATTAATTTTTGATTGATGCGATTTAAGATATAAATCTGTTGAGTTTTTTAAATTATTAAATTCAATTTGAGCTAATTGCCTTTGTTGCTCTTCTCTTGCCTTACGTATCTCGATGTCATATTTTGCATTGATAACAAGACGTTCGCCTTTTGTTAATTCTTCGTTGCTTAGTTCTTGTTTTCTTTTTTCGTTTAAATATTTGATGTTTAATGATAGTTTTTTTTCTGTGTTGTCTTTTTCTATCATGTAATTATACTCAGCAATAGCAACAGCATTCTTAATTTTGTTTTCTTGAATCTTTTTTTGTTCTTCAATTTGTTGTTTTTGTTCTTCTTCTACTGCTTTTATTCCTTCGATTGATAGAATTGAGTTTTTTCTAATTAAGTCATTGATTTGTTGTGTTTTTTCTTTTGCTAATTTTTGCCCCTCCGCTTGATCTTCGTAGCCAGACGTTAGCATTCTTTGGTATTCAAGTTGTTTTATAAGTTTTTCATTGTGTTCTTTTTCTTTTTTTATTAATTCACTTTTTGAGCTTCCTAATAGTTCTGAAATTTTTTGAGAAGTCTCAAACGCTTTATTATTATCGTCAATAGACGTTGTTATTGATTCAAATGCCTTTTTTGTCGCTGCTGCTGCCCGTCCTGAGCTGGTGAATACCGAAGTTAATTTATCCCAATTAGCAACCAAAAGAGCAACCGATGCAATTACAGCCCCTATACCAGTTGCTAATAATGCAATCCGAAAAGCCTTTAAAGCTCCTGTAGATGTTCCTACCGCTGCCGTGTATATCGCTGTTCCTGCTGCTGCTAGTTTGCTTTTTACAGCAGAAACCCCAAGCATAAAAGCTGATTCTTTTTGTAAAGCATTCGCTACTTCTTGAACACCTGACAAAATACCTTGAATAGCAACCATTTTTTGTATTCCTCGCTGCACATCTTCGTTCTCAACCCCATACAACTGCATAGCACCTTCTGCAACTTGTACCGCTGACCCAACAGCCATAAATGAACCAACAAGCATATCTATATTTTTTGTGTCGCTGCCCATTATCTTCATCCGATTTGAAATGTCGGCAAGGGTATCTTTTATCTCTCCTCCTCTCTGTGTTAGTCTTTGAAACTCAGCCGTATTTTCTTTGCCCTCCATTGCCATATAGGCTAGTTGTTGAGTAATTTCTCTTAATTCGGTTTTTAATGGTTTTAAGCTCTCAGCATAATTACCGACATTTCGTGAAGCGTTTCCTGTTGCCATTTCTTCGCTCTTTAATTGTTCAGTTAATGCTTTTTTCTGTGCCGTTAATGTTTTGCCTATATCTGAATTTAATCGCTCTTCGCCACTTAAATTATTCCATTCTTTTGTAACGATAGATAATTTTGCTTTTAATTCATTTAATGATCCATTTTCTGAATTGTTTATTTTTACAATATCAATCAAAGTTTTTTCCTGCGTTCTCAACTCAGCATTTAAAGCCTTTAATGTTGCGTTAGCTTCAATGTAACCGGCTGATGACTTATCGGCAAATTTGCCAACGTCAGCTTTTGCTGTTTCAATTTGTTTTTTTAGTTCTTGAATAGAAGCAACAGCTTTATCCATGTCAATATCTACCTGTGCTAAGACGTAATTTTCGTTATCCATCACAATTTTATTAATGTTACTGTTGTCGGGCTATCTGTTTTATCGGGATTAAATCCGGTGACTTTGTCAAGAATAAAATAACCGTTTAATTCTTTTATGTAATATCGTGCAAAATGCTTAAGATTTATAATATCAATCAATGATAAATACGCTTTTACCTCATAAATCTTCGGGTATTCAATTACAGATTGTAATAAAGTATATTCGTCATCTAATGAGTAAATCGCACTTGTGTACATGAACACTATTGCACTCGTTGTATTCCCCTCTTGCGATAAATTAACTGTTACTTGTTGCTGCACGCCTTTAACAAAAAACTGTATTTCGTTTAATGATTCTTCTTTAGCTAAATAAGGCACTGAATATACAAAAGAAGGAATAAACGTATCAATGGTTATAATCTTGCTATCGCTGCCACCTACATTGACATTTTTATTTTTACAAATTATGTTTTTTGAATATTGCAATTCATTACCACCTTCGTAAACTTTCCCAAAACCGATAATATTGTTTTGATTATAATTGTCAATGATCGGTTTGAATTTTGTTTCGCCTGTTATTTTATTTGACCAGTCAATTATCGGAGCATTTGCAATTTCGTCAAATCTTCGCAAACGTATCGTTTTTGAATCAAATGTCAAAACTACAGTCAAATTAAAATACAATATAAAAGCTTTTACAATATCGTATATAGTTTTGTCGTTTTTATCTTCCGTATTATGGTACGGTTCAAAAACGCCACCTGTACCATATTCAAAAGCAAACGTACCACCTATATAATTATATTCAACTCCTAAACTTCGAGCCGGAACATGCATCTGTTTCGCAACAGCATCACTAAATATATTGTCATTTTCGGGATCTTGCGTTCCAAAGTCATACCCATATTTATATTCAAGAAATTCAAATATCGATTTTATAAAGATTGAAAAATGACCGCCCAAACATTTTGTACTGCTTTCGTTAAATTGATATTGAAGCCAAATATTGCCAATAGTTTCAATATACTCAGCCGGTGCCGTATTAGGGGCATCGAATAAAGCAAGATTACCAATATAATAACTCAAAAGGATTCCATCTGTTGAATTTGCGAATGCCGTACAAAAATTGTAGAATGTCCCTACATACGGATTTTCAGGGCTTGGTAAATTTTTAAATTCATACTGCCAAATTAAAAATTCATTCACAAAATCGTTCCACTTGTATTCTTTCAAGTCATCGAATATCGTTTTATTAGCACAAATTGAAAGGTTGATCCTGTCAGATATTTCAGTCACATAAATTTGCCCGCTGTCGATTAACTTTATTGAATCAATAAAATAATCGCAATATTTTAAATCATAAATCCCGGTGTCTGTCGCCTGCGGGTTTCCGGCAAACCCAAATATCTTATAGTTTTTTGCCGTTAATGGAATTGAGAAAGAATTTGAGTTACTAATGAAACGTTGCTCAGGTTCTGCAACTGAAAACGATTGAATATTTATACCTATCGAAGTATTATCATCAATATCTACCGTTTCATTATTTATTCTTAAAATTCTCATTTCAAAGTCTGATTATAAAATTCAGGTAGTGTCACCTCTACTGTTAATTTTCTTGCATTCTTTTTATTCTGTTTGATTACACCGTCACCTTTAACCGTTACTTGTAACCATGTATTTGTATAGTCATCGTCCTGGCCGTTTCCGATATAAAGATACACAGCCGGTGATAAAAACAAACTTGATAATAATTCCATTTCATCATTCGTAACATAGTCTGCTGTTAATGTCATTGTACGTGTATTGTTATAACCTACATTTTTAGAATCGCTTTGACTCGTTAATAATGACTCAATGGTTTTATTTATAGTTCCGATTTGTTTGGGTGTATCTTGTTTATTGTAATATTTATTGAACGGATAAAAACGATATTTGCCGTCTTGGTCTAAATATTTCAAAATCTTATAATCGCCACAAAGTTCCTTTGCAATTATTTTACATGTCAAATCTAAAGACCCGTTTTTATAAAACTTTACTTCTGATTCTCCAACTTCTGTTGGAATTAATTTGTATCTGTAATATCCTATTGACATTTTTTAAACACCTCTAAATAAAATGAATTTTATTGCAGTATCAGCTGAGCTGCCCAGCATCCCGCAAAATATATGGAATTGATTATTTGCATCAAGTGATTTCGAAACGTACGTTGGATATATTGTGTTCTTTCCGTCCCACTTAGCCTCTGACATTGACATGTAATTTGCTCCTAAGTTGTGATTAATTTGGTAAAATCCTTCCGCTAGTCGGTTACACGTAAAAACAGGAGTTATACCAGAATAATTTTTATAAATTGAAATAGTAGGGTGTTCACTCGTTTCGTCAGTCAAAAGCCCAATACATAATATTGATTGGTGATCATCAACATATTTTTTTGTTGCAGGATTGTAATTAGTTGCCGGAGTATATTCTAATGAGTTGGCTGTCCCTAATGCCGCACCTGATGCCGGCTGAAAAATTCCTGCTTTCTGCGATAATTGACTATTGACATATGCAAGACTTGGAGCTCCAATATTATTTAAAGCAGCTGTATTATTTAATCCTGCAAGGTTATCAGCCTTTTTCAAAAAGATACTACCTAAACCGGTGTTAGTGCCTAAAAAGCTAATTAATGCCCCAATAGTCATGTTATAACAAGCAATCCCGGCACGACCTAACGCAAATCTATCGTTTAGATTTGGCGTTGAACTTGGTATGGTTGATTGCTCAAAAAGTCGTTTACCATTTAATTGCTCGATTGATGACGTATACACAAGTTCTAATATGTGAATGCCTGTTATGTCTCCGTTTAGTGATAATGTGCATTTATTTAACGTGTCGTTACCGTTTTCATCGCCAAACGCAAATATACCTACCGTTGTTTGATTAATACCGGTATTATCGATATACACCGGTGCAATTACATTGGTGTTTAAATTGTGAGTTAAAACAAACTGTTTGTTTGCATTTAAGTCACTTTGGTGGAAAGGTGTCGAAAGTATCATAAGCTTGTCAAAAATAATTCGTTATCAATAAAAGGAGTATCATCAAAATCAAGTAAGTATTCATAATTAGTGTCTACCGAAATTTCATCGCCATTACGAGATGAATAATAATAGCAGTAAACTACCTCGCCAACTGTTGCTATGTAAGTGTATTTGTCTTGATTTTTTTCGATGTCAATCATATTTTGATTTTCACCAAATTGTCGAGAAGAATGGCACGCAACAAATTTACAATAGTCATACGTACCTGTATGGTCATCAATGAACCAAATATTCATAACCTTTGTTATATTTTGAACAAATTCGATAACATTCAATTCACTTCTATAATCATAAAATTCATCTAAATAAGACCGTATAATTTTGTCAGCAATAAAAATAAACTGTCTTGTATTTGCATCAATATCTTTGTACGGTATTGCCGAAAATGTACCAAGTTCATTATTGTTTACATCGCTCAAAAATACAGTAACATGTTCTGGTGCTTGCCCAACGTATATTACGTTAGCCAAAAATGAAATAGGATTATGAACTGAAAGCAAATTTGTCAATTCAGTTACATTATTTTGTACTATGTCGATTTTTGATGTCATATTTTAACCGATTTTAATACATTTGATTTCATTTCGTGCAATTTACTGTTTTTTATTGAACTAATTAATAAATCAACTCTATTTTTTGTAAATACATCAGAAATTAAACCTCCCTTGTTGTATTGATTTGGTATTTTAATGCCTTCGTTCGCTATTTTTCTGCTAATCAAAAATATAAGACTTTTTTGTGAAATATCAGTTGCAATGATGCCTTTATCTTTAACCCACTGCTCTATGGCTTTAATTGGTGGAAATTTTCCGTTATTCCTTCCGTTTTCAAGTTGATACGAATAATTTTCACCGTATTGAATAACCTCATATCCTTTTCCCGTTCCTTTTATCTCGTGCCTGAGTGAACGCTCCCATTTACCAGAAGCACGTAATCCTAACTCATTGTATTTTTTTACAAGGTCGTTTTGAAAATTACTTTGCCATTCCGATATGATTTCAATATTTGTCATTTCGTTAATGTAATTTGAGCCGCAACAAAATCAGCATTTAAGTCGAATTTATTTATATCATACTTTGCATTAACTGAATTTATCTCAATATCATTCGAGCACGCAAAATCTGAAATTATGACCATTAACAACTCTGATAAATCCTGTAATCGATTGTCGTATTTTTGCTCAAATGTTTCATCAAGAGATGACACTGTTTCTGTTGTTATTTCGTCCTCTGTTTCTGATTCTCTCTTGCGACCAATTGCAATTGTCCCTGAATAAGTAACTGAATATGGTCTATTGTTCTCAATATTTGGCTTGAATGATAAATCAGCGATTACAATTATCTTGTTATTTTCGTAAACAGTTGAGTCATTAACAGCGTTGATATAAGCATCGTCGCCTAAAATAAAATAATAACCTTTATTTTTGCAATACGTTCTAAAATCTGACGGTAAACTATATAGACTCATCTTTTTTGATTTTTAATAATATTCTGTTGATATTCATATTCTTGCTTCTGTGTATACAGTTCCAGAAAACAACGTGAGTATGGTAACGCTCTTACTTGTTCTATTTTGGTAATGTCGTTACCTGCTAATTTTCTAATCTTCATATAAAATTCGAGTCCCTCAAATAGATTTTCAATTCCGGCACGTTGTTCATCGTATGTCGGAGTGTATGAAAGTTTTTGCCGTTCTATTTCGGCAATTTGAAAAATTCCATCATTGAGCCATTTGCAACCACGACAAAAAACATCTAAAAGCATATCGCCAATTTTACGATCTGTTATTGTTTGGATAAGTTCAATTTGTTTTAAAAATGTCATATCGTGACTCAATTCAAATTGATAGTCAAGAACAAAACCGAACGGCAATTCAAAAACATCTTGAATGTCAAATTCATTAACTGACTCGTTAAATTGCAAAGCAAATTTCATGGCAAAATCATATTGACTTTTATCTTCTAAAGTCAAATACTCTTTTACCGTTATCATTTTTAGCTCTATCATATTACAATTTAAAACAAATATACTAACATTTTATAATCATTATTAAAAAATTAGTTAATTAATTTCTCTTTAACACTCTAACGCCTTTAAAATTGGTAGGTGGCTTTACTAACATTGTAACAGCGTACCGTATTGCATCAATACTGTGGTTATTGCAATCTGCCGGGATTTCGCCTTTCTTATCAAGCCATACCCAGTCGTTTAGCTCTCTAATTATATTTAGGCTATTTTCCGTGACTATTATTCGATAGCCTTGTAAAACCTTTACAGAGTCAATAATTTGGGGTTTTTCGACTTTATGTATATTGTATCCGTTACCTCTTATGTCATCAATTGTACGCGGGCTTGCTGAATCAGCAATTATCAAAGTTCTTTTGTCAACTTTTGCACCGACCAATTTAATTAAGTCATCAGTTGAGTTGTTTGACTTGTATATCAGTTCATCAACGTAAATCAATTTCTCTTTGTGATCTACTGCGACTTTTATCAAGGCGTCCGGGTCTTTGCTCCCGAAGTCCATGCCACAAATAAATGGTAGTGATGTGTCGAATTTACCAATTGTCCAATTATTCAATATCGCTCCTTTGAGTTTTCCGATTTCGCCCAAACCGTATACACGCCACATATTTGCCCAATACTCATTTTTAATTGTGCCGTCTTTATTGTACCCTTTTTCGTAGTATAACAAAATTTCGTTGCGTTCTTCATCGCTCAAAAATTCGTTGTCTTTGAAAGTAAGATTGATATAATCGCAATCAGGTCTATTCATAACTTCATCATGAAACCAAAATTTGTTGTTTGGATTAAAATCGACAATAATACGTTTGGCTCTGGATGTCAATTCCCGGTATGTTTCAAAATTCACTTTGTTGCATTCGTTAATATAAACAATATCTGACCTCAACCCTTTGCCTATGTCTGCTTTGTCAAGACCAATGAATTTTATAAAAGAACCGTTTGAGAAACGGTACAAAGTGCCGTCTGTAAATTCTGTTTTATTGAAAATACAAAAAGACTTCATAATTTTTATAAAGTCTTTTATTATTGTGATTCGCATTTTGGAAAGTTCATCCGAAGCGATGAAAACCTCTTTGTTGGGATTTTTTAAGCAATGGTTAATAATCAATTCAAGTATTGCCCATGTTTTACCAGCACCTTGTCCGCCTTGTATCCCCCATATACGTTTTTTTAGTCGTGAAATCTTAATCAGTGCCGTTGTCGCTTTCATCGCTCAAAGGATCTATATTTATAATTCCGACTTTTACGTCTGCTTTCAATGTGTTATCTGTTGCAATCTTCTCAGTATAACCGTATTGAGCGGACAAAAGAAACTTGCATATTTGTGGGTTTAATTTATTAAAAGCTGAGAATTTCTTAAGTTTTATCTCTTCTATTTTTTTAGCTTTTACAATTAAATCGTTAAACGACGAGAATCTTTTGGTTAAATTTTGCAATAAATCTGGATACAGATCCCTTGGGTATCCTTCGTGTTTTTCAAGATAAATAAAATCTTCAAAAAAAACATTTTCATCTTCACGACCTAGCCATTCGATCAATTCATTGCCTAATCTCATTGCTATTTCTTCAGTCCACTTTTCGGCTGCTTTATTTCCTTTTTCAAAACGTACACCGTCATTCCCGTTTATGTTTTTATTTCCTCCTGGCATTATTCAAAACTTTTTATTCCGTCAAAATAATCTTTATAAAATTTATATATTTCATTTGAAATAGTAATACATCCATTTTCTGTTCTTGGATTTGTATTTATATTGGCAGATGTTTCTACTCCAAATGCAAATTTATTTCCTATTCCTGCATATATTTTAGAATGATTTTTAAAAACTACAATTCTACCACAATTATGTTTTTCGAATATTTCTTTTAATTTTTCCTAAAGATAACCATTCTTTAATTTGCAAAATGTCATCAGCAGCCATACACCATGTTGATGCTAAACAATAATCTAAATCTTGATGTAATAATATTAGTTTTAAATATGATAAGCTATCAATATCTCCTCCTGTTATAAAATGATAAGAATGATTTTCTTTCAATTCTAAACCTATTTCTTCTAATAATCTAACCTCACCAAAACATCTTCGATATAATGTTTTTTCGTTAATTATTTCAATAGAAGAACATCTACTATGTGTTTTTATCTTTTGTTCTTTTGTGTTTTTTTTTATTTTTTCACTAAATGAAATATCAAAAGCCATACATTAATTTTTTATTACAATTAAATCTTCGCTACTATTTTTAATAAGAGTTATATTATGATAGTAGTGATATAAATCATCTTTTTTGCCTGCAAAATGATAAAGGTCGGGTTTATCTTCGAATTTAAAAACCTCGCCTAATTTTAGTTCGCTTAGTTTCTTTTTCATAAAACTATATTTTTTTCAAATATAGTAAAAAATTAATAATTTAGTGCATCTATATTGTTTTAAGCATTTATTATAATTCGATATGACCTAGAACATTAACGCAATTTTCTCTAATCCATTTTTTAGTCCTATATCTACCGTTGCACCAATAACAGTAACTACCTCCGATTAACTGCTCTTTTAATAGATTAAAAGATTGATTTACAACTACATTATCTATTGTAATAAAAATATCGTAACACATAAACTTTATTTGTGTTTCTGGGTTATAGATTATATTGCTGTTTATCATACAGTTAGTCTATTATGTGTTGTTATTTAGTTGTTAGGCGTAATGCTAATAACGTACTAAATCAGCATTGAATCGCCAAAATGATTGAAAGGTATCAAACCATATTTCAATATTATTTAGATGAAATCCTTTGCTTTTTGCATCTTCTATAATATCACTTTCGAATGGTTTTTCATCGGAAGTACCTTCGAGCCACATTTCAAAATCTCTATCTCTATATTCGTATTCCATGTTGTTTGAATTAAAGCACATACGCCTAACAATATGTATAGTTAATGGCGGTTTTGTGCGTGGTTTAACATTTATTTTATATATTTACTTTTGTCCAGTTTGATAGGTTCGTGGTCTTAAATCCGCCACTAACCATACATTGAACGTTAGCGTTCATGCTAAAACGGCTCGTCTCCTTTTCGCATTTCGATACAGCGTGAACGTAATCTGCAAGTTTGATAAAGTGGATTATATTCACACCCAATGCCTTTTGCAACCCATAAAGGGATAGTTCCTAAAATTGTTCCGTAATCGAGATGAAAAGAAAGTTTGCATTTTGCTTTT
>JACCED011609963.1_pt1 | contig 15882 bp, 12 predicted proteins | sample 7455021 | NCBI WGS metagenome assembly JACCED01 (sample SAMN15323456, study PRJNA562643) | freshwater metagenome | isolation source: river surface water | place: USA:Blue River Watershed | collected 2017-08-19 | reverse complement strand
GGACACCGGCACGCTTGGCGGCATGAATAACATTTTTCCCGTATTGGGTTTCCTCCGGCTTCATGCGGGGTGGGATGTGTAAAACCCTCGTCATTCCTGCAGTCGCGCGGAAAACCGACTCTTCGTCGGCCAGATTGCCTACCACAACCTCTGTTGCGCCCAACCGAAGTAACGCGTCTGCTGAATTCTGATTCGAAGTCAGGCAACGGACCACATCCGACTTCCCCTGCAGGTGCCTGAGTATGGCGTGACCCGTTAATCCGTTGGCTCCGGTGATCAGAATACCCATGAAGTCCCCTTGTAAAGTACCACCCAAATAATCAGAGAGTCAAAATTTTTCGATGATGTAACGGGCGTCGGTATGAAAGTCGACTTTGGAAATGCTTCCCACGCCCCAATGGCTGCCGGGCACTTACTGAATGATGAGTGTCACCGATTCCCTTATCAATCCAACTTGATTCCGCGACTGCGAATAAGCTTGCCCCATTCCGTAGACTCACGTCTGATGATGGCCGACGTCTCAGAAGGGGAGGTTCCAGAGGGCTCGAATCCAACATCCGCCATTCTTTTGATCATCTCCGGAGTTTTAGAAATTCTTGACAGATCAGTAAACAGCCGATCAACTATGTCCTTGGGGACACCGCTCTTCACCCAGAAGCCGTGCCAGCCCAGGACTTCATAACCAGGAATGAGTTCGCCGACAGTGGGCAGGTTAGGAAACAAGGGTTGGCGCTGAGATCCTAGATACGCCAGCGCACGAACCTGCCCCGACTGGATGAAAGGGATGATTGAACCGTTTGGCTCCGTCGTTACGGTCACCACACCTGACATAACATCGGGAACGGCGGACAACTTGTAGGGCACATGCAGCGCTTGAACTCCTGCACTATCTTCGATCATAGAAAACGCCAAATGTGCAGCCGAGCCAACGCCATAAGAAGCGAAGCTCACTTTGCCAGGATTGGACTTTGCGAATTCAATTAGCTCTTTCAATGTATTAAATGGCGAGTTAACCGAGGTGACAATGAAATATGAGCCCTTCAGATTTTGGGTGATCGGCATCATGTCCTTCTCTGCGTCGTATGGCAGTTTGGAATATAGGTGCGGATTCATCGTGAACGGGGCATTGAATGCATACAAAAGCGTGTGCCCATCGGCAGCCGACTTGAGGACACTGTCGACGCCCAGAATCGCGGCTGCCCCCGGCTTGTTATCTACTGTGACAGGTACTTTGTAAATTTTCGTCAACTCGTTGGCGTAAAGTCTCGCAAAAATGTCAGGCGCAACTCCTGCTGCCGTCGGTACCACGATTCGGATAGGTCTAGTGGGCCAAGCGTCCTGCGCCCAAACTTGTCCACATAGACAAATCGAAAAAACCCCGATCAACTTCAAAAGCATATTGACCATTTCAATTTACTCCTATTTTTTTATTCAACTGGTCAATCACGATTTAATTTTCGCGTAGGGGTCAACCCCTCGGGCTTTGTCGGCCTCAACAACTTCTGGCGGCACAAAAATTCCATTGTTTGGATCGACGACGTTGTCATAAATCACCATCATCATTCCCTTGGTCCCCTTTTCACCTTGCTGCTCGACACGTCGCCACAAATGGGGCGGGACAGAGAAGGTGTCTTGCGGGCCGAGCTCAACATAGTTCTCGCTATTTCGGTTGAAATAGATCCGGTATCGGCCTTTGACGGGCATGAAAATCTCCCGGTACTCATGTGAATGAATGACAGGAGAGGCACCCGCCTCCGACTCAATGAACGCAATGTGCAGACCATGGGGTGTGGAGCTTCCTGCAGGGGCTGCTTTGTTATCGGGAGGGATCGCCCATTTGATCGGGAGTGGCTTTCCAGTAGTTTTGTCAACAAAGGCGTTGGGATCGACTTTCAAATCTTGATAAAGAGCTACGTTCTCCATCACATCAGCAACATCCATATTCACACCATGACCGACAACTCGACGATACGGCGTGGTGGACGACTTGGTTACAGCAACAGCTTCGGTCATGGCACTTCCTTTAAATCGGAGAAGAGATAACCGAGAGTCTAGTTCTGACACGCATCAATAACGCATATCTGCCGTTGTAACAACTATAAATGAAGTTTATATTTTGACTTGAATTTGTAGATTCCGTACTTGGAGTCTAGTCCGCTACTCACCAACAAACACAGGGGAGACAAGCTCACCTTAGAGCGAAACGACTTTGCGGTGGGTTTGGCTAAAAATTGACCTCCTCCCACAAAGTGGACAGGAGTGAATCAGAAAATCCGGCTGGGTTGACCTCCTCCCACAAAGTGGACAGGAGTGAATCAGAAAATCCGGCTGGGTTGAGGTGATTCAAACTGCTTGGCATACAACGCTGGCGGGACATCCGCCAGCGATGAGTGCGGCCGAAAATGATTGTAATCCTGTCTCCAGTTTTCAATCTTCTGTTGCGCATCTGCCAGCGACAAAAACCAGTTCACATTCAGGCATTCATCTCGAAAGCTGCCATTGAAAGATTCAATGAAAGGGTTATCTGTCGGCTTTCCTGGCCTGGAGAAGTCCAACACAACGCTATTGTCATAGGCCCATTTGTCCAGCGACAAGGATACAAATTCTGGCCCGTTGTCCACTTGTATACGGTGTGGCACTCGCTGGCTCGTTCGATATATTTCCTGAAGCACACTCACAACGTTATCTCCCGTAAGCGATTGCCCGACCTGGATCGCCAAGCACTCCCGAGTGTGATTGTCCACCAGCGTCAAAGCCCTGAATTTGTATCCATTGAATAATGCATCGGAGACGAAGTCCATGCTCCAGAGTTGGTTAGGGCCTGTCAGTGATGGGCGATCTAAACGTGTTGCTGCGCTACGGTGTCTCCTAGGCCTTTTGGTTCTCAGATTCAGTCCTTCTTCCTTGTACAGCCTGTAGATGCGTTTGTGATTGACCTTCCAGCCCTCGCGACGCAGCAGCACAAAAATACGCCAAAAGCCAAAGCGAATCCGAGTGCTGGCGATTTCATGCATCCTGGCTTTGAGCGGAGCATCCAGCGCTTTTGTCTTTCGCTTCTTGTACCATCCAGAGCGGTTTTGCTGGCACACCGCACAGGCGCGACTGATGCTCACACCGTATTGACTCATTAAATGGCCAACGAGCTGTTTACGCTGCGTTGGCCTCAAAGCTTTTTTTTAAGCACGTCCTGCAACATGATCTTGTCTAGGCTCAGATCGGCTACGAGCTGCTTGAGTTTGCGATTCTCTTCCTCGAGTTGGCGCAAGCGCCGTAACTCCGAGACCCCCATGCCACCGTATTTCTTCTTCCAGGCGTAAAACGTGGCTTGAGAGATGCCGATCTTGCGACACACTTCTTCAACGTTGGTACCCGTCTCGGCTTGGTGCAATGCAAACGCAATCTGCTCTTCGGTAAATTTGGACTTTTTCATGGCAAAACTCCTTAGAGTAGTTTCGCCGGAATTCTCTAGTTCTCAAATGTCTAATTTATTGGGGGGAGGTCACCCACCATTGGCTGTCTTGATTTGGAACGATGGGTTGTCGTACCGAGGTGGTATTTGGCCAACTTCGAAAGAGCGAAAAATGCGGGAGAGCGTTGTCTTTCCCGAGTAGTTGCGCCCGTAGAGAATATTTAGCTTCTTGAACCGCCCAACACCCCCGTTCGGCTCACGGACATCGGTGTCCCATTCAAATCCGTTAAACGACCCGAAGTTTGCAATATCCAGCTTTTCAAGCATCGCAGAGATTTCCATATCGTAATTAGAAACATTCTGACAGAGCAATCAGCGAAATTCAACGCCGCTGACGGTAAAAGTTCCACGGAGTTGTTCACCATGGCTGGAGGGGCAGGCAACATCCATTGCTCGGTTATTACTTCACCAACTCCATCAACTTTCCAAAGCTATTCACCACGTCGTACTTGACGTTTTCGGGCGCGAATTTCTTGTTGATCTCAGCAAAGAACTTACGAGCACATTGGATCTTGGTGGCTTCCAAGGGGCGCAAATCCATCGTTGACATAGAACCCTTGGTCTCAGCCACAAAGTAGACGTGTTTGATATCGCCATCTTTGAATGAGATAGCCCAATCGGGGTTGTAGTCGCCTACGGGTGTCGGGATCAAAAATCCCCGCGGCAATTTGGCATACACCACTACATCGCTGCTAGCGTCCAACTCTTTCACGAACTCACGCTCAATGTTCGAATCGGTCAACACATAGTCGTAAATATGGCGTTGGAGCTTTTCGCCCGCGGCGCTCAAGTCTTGCTTGGTTTGACCAGCAGTAAAGATATCCAAATCAAACTTATCTTCCACTGTGTCATAAGCCAGATGCTCAATGATGACCGTTGCTTTTTGCTCGTTAATCACCCGAATTGCCTCGGCAATAAAGCTCTCAGGATTCGTCTTGTATTGAGCGAAAACAGCCGCATTGATTCCATTCAGAATCTCAACGATCGTACGACGCGTCAGCACGGTTCCCTCGGCTAGTTTACCGATCAGGTCGTACTTCACTGCTGAATGCACAGAGATTTTGTTTGTCTCGACCTCTGAAGCCTTCAGAACAAATGCTTCGCCTTTCTCCAGCTCATCTGCTGTGATCAAAGCAGTTTGCTCACCACGTTGAATCGTGTATTGAAGCGGCGTCACACGCAGACCGTGTTTATTGTCTTTGTTGTTGATTGCTGAAATGGCTTTTCCTACCAGTTCAGCCGAATCGAAGTGAACGCTGTAAGCCGCTTTGTGGTTGATACGGTTCCATAGCGCCTTGAACTCTTGCTTGTCGAAGTTGGCATTAGGCATCAGCTTCTTGGCCTTGCGTCCATCTTCAGGCTGCATCATCTGGCCTTCGCTGAACACCGAATCAACCAGCTTGATCACCTGCTCCGTCATGGGTAGCAAATCGTCAGGCAGCGCAGCCAGCGTGCCGTCGGCCTTGGCTTGGTGGTACTTCTCGGTGATGTTGCGCTTCCTGTCCACGTACCCGTTTTGGATCAGATAAAACTCGATGTCAGTGGCTTGCTCGTCGGTCAACGTCACATTGCCCGTAGGTATCTGCAACACTTTGCCCAAAAAGTAGGCCTTGTCTGCCACCCGTGGTCGCTCTGACAAAGACTCGCTGATGTCTTTTTGCAATGCAGTCACAAAGTTTTTATAGCTCTCGCTGGCCACCACAGTCAGTACGTTCACATCGTGCACGATGGCTGGGTGGTCTACGCGTTCGCCGTTTTGGTTCACGCACAGGCGCAAACCGCGCCCTACTTCTTGACGTCGCGAAATGGTGTTGTCGCTGTGCTTGAGCGTGCAGATCACAAACACATTGGGGTTGTCCCAGCCTTCGCGCAATGCCGAATGCGAAAAAATGAAACGCACAGACTTTTTAGCCAAAACCTCTGCCTCATCGTTCGGCAAAGGATAGGAAAGAAGCGTTTCCTTGTCTTTCAATATCAGGTCATACGCATCCACATCATTGGACAAACCTGCGTTCTCACCACGTTTTTCCACATCCGGGTCGGTCATGCGCTTGCTCTTCTTGTCGATAGAAAAATAGCCACTGTGCGTCTTGTTCACCGCAATGCCCTTGAGGTATTGAATGTAGGGCGTCTCATCCAAGTCCAGCACCTCGTTCAGGTAGAGCTGGTATTCCTCTTCAAACATGCGGGCGTATTCGCCCTTTTCGTCGGCGACACTGTAGTCGCGGTACTTGGCCACTTCGTCAATGAAGAACAATGACAGTACCTTGATGCCTTGCTGAAACAAGACCTGCTCTTTGTCAAAGTGCGCTTTGATTGCTTCGCGAATCTGAATGCGGCGCAAAGTGGCCTCATTCACATCGCCCACTGCTTCACCCACTGACAGCTCCACGCCGTTGCTGAAACTCAGCGTGTCGGTATTAGCGTTGATGTCGGCCACCACGTAGCCCTTGTACTGGTTCAAGCCGTTGGACATTTCAAACAGGTTATCGCCCTTGCCCAGCTTGCGTGGCACAGGTTTGATGTCACCATTGGCCATCTTGATTTCCAGCTCTACGCGAGCCACGGGTGGCTTTTTGGTGGAAATTTCAATCGACTGCAAAAACAAATAAGCGTTGGTGCCCGCAAGCCCTTTGACCGCAATGCCCCGCACGTCAATCTTCTTGACCAGCTTTTGGTTGTAGGCGTCCAGCGCGTCCAAGCGGTGAATTTTGTTGTGCGTGGTTTTATGCGTAGCTGAATAGCGCAACACCATCAAGGGTTTGAATTTCGCCAAGGATTCTGAAGTTGCAGCGCCCTCCATCTTTTGTGGCTCGTCCATGATCAGAATCGGCCTGTTGGCGCTGATCACATCAATTGGCCGCCGAGATTGGAAGTCATCAAGCTCGTCATAAATGCGTTTGTTGTCAGCCCCTTTGGATGCAAAAGCCTGCACGTTAATCACCATCACATTGATGCCCGCGTCAGAAGAAAAGCTCTCCAAGTGATGCAGCTGCTTGGAGTTGTAAGTGAAGAATCGGGCCTTCTTTTTGTATGTCTCCAAAAAATGATCAGCCATGATCTGCAGCGACTTGGTCACACCTTCGCGAATAGCAATGCTAGGCACCACCACGATGAACTTGCTCCAGCCATAGGCCTCGTGCAAGTCAAACATCGTCTTGATGTAGCAATAGGTCTTGCCCGTGCCTGTTTCCATCTCAATGTCCAGGTTGACCCCGCACACCTTGGTGCTAACCAATCGTGGCGACACAGGCAGGTTTTGCTGACGTTGCACCTTCTGGACATTTCCCAATAGCTGGTCTGTGGTCAAAGTGATGTCGCCGTTGCGAAATGCAGCCTCTTGGTCATGAACCGAGGGAGCATCTTCCAAAGGCAAAGCCACCTGAGGACCACTGGGTGCTGACTGGCCAGCGCCAGGGTCCAACCGGTAACGAACACCACCGTGCGCCGGAGCCTGACCGGCAAAGCAATCCACGACCGCCTGCACGGCTGCCGACTGGTACGCCTGCGTTTTAAACTTGATCTTCATCGAACGATTACCTTGTGCCAATGTTTGTGGAGCCTGCAAACGTCACAAACCGTTTTGTGGAGCGGGAAACCCGTTTCAGACTCCACAAAGTTACTTTGTTCTCTGCGGTTTTCTGCAAACCTTGCTTGAAAAACGATTGCAGAAAGATGTAAGTCATTGATTTATAAAGAAATATCTAGAATTTCTTTCTGCATTCATTCTGCAAGTTGCCACACGGGGCTACCGCGTGAACCCGTGTTACGAATGGCCCCACGACGCCGCAGCTTGGTCAACAAATTTCCTACCTTGTCGTCTTTTTGCTCTTCCGTAAGGGCTTCGCTCAGCTTGCCAAGCAAGAGCTGATTGATCTGCGCTCGGGTGGCTTGCCCAAACTTGCTGAGATAGTCAGTCAGCAACTTGGCGTAAAACTCATCGTCTTGTGCACGCGTACGAATGTAATCAGCCTGACTTGTTGTCGCTTTGGCCACATCAGCGGACACATGAAAATTTGGCTTGCGGCCCTCGATCAGGCCGCCGCGTTTGAGCCGGGCAATCACTTCATCAGGCAACGACAACTTCTTTTGCACTCGGTCCAACGCCAATACATCCACCAATGGCAAATTGGAATTGAACATCAACAGTTGAGTGTAGGTCGGGTCGACAACACCACCGTAAATCGTCACTCTCACAGCAGTGGGATCTGACAAATCGTAATCAGGCATTGGCAAGTAGCGCTTGGCCTGCGACAAATGCATGTCGTGAATGCCATAGCCCATCTTGTCGATCATGTTCAGACCCGACATCGCCTCCACCAAAAAGGCGTTGCGATAACGGCGCGGCAACTTTTCGCCAAGGCTGTAATCGTCAGGCTGACCGTCAAAAAAACCACCCTCGTTTTCAAAGATGAGACGATCATGCTTTTCGATCACCACAATCCGGCCATGGCGAGCATAGTCCTGATGGGCAACACAATTGTGCAGCGCCTCTAGCACCATCTTTTGATCGTATTTGGCAATCTCGTGTGGCACCAACTGCCCAGTGGGCAATAGCCTCAGCTGTATATTGCGAATCTTCTGATATAGCGCCGTGGTGCTCAGCAAGAACGGGGCACTGAAATGCTCATAAGCGCGCTCAGGGCCATCAAGCTTCCAAGTCAATTGGGCAGGGTGCGGTGACAAATGATGCGCAGACTCTGCCCGCCCTAACAAGAGTAAGGCGGTTCGAGTGATCTTGCCGTTTTGGGTAATCCGAGCACGGTCAAGAAAAGTAGCTAACGGCCACGCCATAACCTCGGTAGGCGCGAACCGGTTGGCATGCTTGAGTGCAAATGCCTCACGAGCCTTCTGCACGGCGACAGGGTCAAGGTCATTCAGAGTGGCCTGCGGTACGACTTGAGCTGACCAGTCGTACTGCGCCGTCTGGGCACGAATTTCATCGAGCTTGTCCAAGCCCAATGACGTGCGACTTTCACCGGCGCGAGCATAGTAATGCCCCTTCCAAGCAATCGGCATTCCCCGCGGTGCGGGTGGAACTTCCATCAGCACCACGCGACCCGCGGCGTGTTGCAACACATGGATGTTACGCAGCGTGATACTCGGCTCAGTGTCATCGGCAATCTGGTTTTTCAGACCCTGTAAGCGCTCAGGCTGTGGCCTGTAATCGGTGCCCGCCACAGTGCGGGTTTTGTTGTTCACACCAAACACCAGCCAAGCCCGGTCCACACCACGCAAATTGGCCTCATTGGACAAGGCAGAAAAATACTCACCGATCTTGTCGGTATCGTAGTCATTGCCCGCCTGCTTGAACTCCACCACCTCGTTCTCCCAGGTAGCAATGAGTCCATCCAGCAAAGTACTTAACGCAGCATGATCCATAGCTACTCCTGTCAGAGGCACTTGACTTCGGTCGAAGATGAGAGCTGCTTGAAGATTTGCTTCACATTGATCTTGACCGCGCTGTCTTTGAAGCCCGCATCGCGGAACACCACGCGCAGGGGCTGATGCTTGGCCAGGGCCTTCACAAAGTCTTCGTCCACCCCGCCATGGGCATCAAAGCAGGCGACCAGCGCATTGCCATCGACAAAGAACACCTCTTTGCCTTGGATGGTTTCTTTGGATATAGGCAGGGCTAAGTCCACGCCCCAGTCGAGCATGACCTGAAATAGCAGGTCTTCGGCTGTTCGTTCGGGTTTGATGTTATCGACAAACATTTCGAACTTGGCTTTGTCGAGCGCGTCGGGAGCGTAATAGACGTCAGCCATATTGGATATGTCGATTTTTAGAGTGCGGAAGCCGACATCTTTATTCCAGCCGTCGCCGCATTTACCAGCAAGGACATTCTTCCCTGCGCGACGGATGCGCTCACGGCTGACTTCAGGAATAGACCTGAAACCAGCTTGATATGCAGCAGAGTCCTCGCTTGTCTTTTCATCCAATTGGACCATGACGAATTTTCGGTTGCCCCCATCAGTGGCGTTTTGCAACATGACCGAATGAGCGGTTGTTGAAGAACCTGCAAAAAAATCAACAATGATGTCCTCGCCATCGGTCAACATTTCGACAACCTCTTGAAGAACAAGTTCGTCCTTCGGAAAATCGAATAAATCACCATCCATGAGTGCACGTAGGCGTTTTGAAGCCGCACGTCCATCTTGATAAAACACGCTGTAAGGTGTTTGTTGCTCTTTATCTTTCAGATGTGCCTTGATACAAGGAACTGCATTTTCATCATCCCCAAAATGCACGCGATCATCATCTATCCATTCCTGCATACGCTTGGGATCACTGGTCATCCAACCCCTAGATGGAACTTTCACAGGTTTATTAGTCACGGGATGCAAGACTTCATACTTTGGCCCACCGCCGCCAGGCCAGGAAATATCAGCTGCAAAGTAAACGCCACTCTTGTCAATGTTGTTGTAATGTTTATGATCTTTTGATGGATGTCCATCGGCAAGAGACCTGTACCACTCTCTCAGATCTGATGTCATTGACTTGAAGTCCTGTCCATGTTGACGCTTTAGACGCTCATATTGAGCATAAATTTCATCCAACCCTTTTTTACGCTGCCGCCATGTAACTTGCTGTGTGCGGAGATATTCAACATCACGGGCATAACAAACGATGTACTCATGCGAAACTGAGACCAACCGTGAATCATTTTTTCGCCCAGCCGCCCACACCATGTCAGCGACAAAATTGGATTGGCCAAAAATTTCATCCATGACCAAACGTAAACGCGGCTGCTCACCTTCATCACAAGAAACGAAAATAGCGCCATCCTGCTTCAGCAAATTTCTTGCCAAACGGAGTCGTGGTGAAATCATCGTCAGCCAATTTGTGTGGAAACGTCCATTACCTTCTGGATTGGCAACCAACCGCGTTCCGTCTTCCAAGCGCTCACCTGAAACCACCTCCTGCTCAATTTGCTCATTTGAAAAGGAGTCTTTGTAGATGAAATCTTTACCCGTGTTGTATGGCGGGTCGATGTAAATCATCTTTACCTTACCAAGGTAAGTTTCCTGCAACAGCTTTAACGCATCTAGGTTATCGCCTTCAATGAACAGGTTTTGCGTCGTGTCAAAGTCCACACTCTCTTCTCGGCATGGCCGCAGTGTCTTGGCGATGGGTGCATTAGCCGTTAACAAAGCCTCACGCTTGCCGGGCCAGTTCAATTGATAACGCTCTTGCGGACCTTCCACGATCGATTCGGACAGTTCTTGGCGCAACTGATCAAAGTCCACCTTCAGTTTCACACTGCCGTCTTCGGCTTTAGCCTCAGTCACGCACTCCGGAAACAGCTTTTGAATACGGGCAACGTTGTCTTGCGTAAGATTGGGCGAGTGCATTTTCAGTTTGTCCATGATGCTTCTTTCGTCCGCTGGCATCGTGCTCAGCGGCTGAGTTCTTCTAGTTCAGTGTTGAGTTTTCGCAGCTGGGCGTTGATGCCCACCTTGCGGTTGAATTGCTTTTCTTTGGCCAGCTGGGCCTGTGTTTTTTGAATGTCGCGCTGCAAAGCGCTGAGCTTACCCAATCGCAGCACGAGATCACCCAGCTTTTCCTTGGGGCGCGGGGGCATCGGTATCAGCGTGCGCACCAAATTTTCGTACAGAGCGGCCAAGTCCAGCACCACGGGCAAGGCTTGGCGTGGCGCCGTGGCAGGCTGCCAGGCGCTGGCAAAGTAATCGCTGCACACCCACTGGCGGGCATCGGCTTCGCTCAGGCGTTTGTGGCAGGCGACCATTTGAGTGCGGCCTTCATAGTTCAGCTCGAACACGATGGGAAACTGCACCGCTCCATCAATGCAGCGCAGCACGTCGTGGTGCAACTCAGGCGTTTTGAGGTGGATGCTGAACACCTGCACCTCCGGCACGCCGGGTCGGGCGGGCAGGTTGATGGTTTCGGGGGCCAGCTTGTATTGCCAGACGATTTGGTCCACTTGGGCCACAAACAGGTCTTTGAGCCGAGTATTCGCTTCACTTTTTTCGTAAAGCTTGTTTTTGGGCAAGGTACGGCCAAACGCCGCTTGGGGCGGATAGCTGAACAATGCTTTGCTGACAGGCTCGCTCATCAATTTGCCTGTATCACCAAGAAGCTGACCAACTCAAAGTCGTCAAGGCCTGAGATTGTGTTGGTCAATGCGGTGGTCTTTCCGCCGCTGAACAAGCTATCTAGGTCACTCTCTTCTTTCACGTCGATCATGGAGCGTATGGTCTGACTCAGCAGGTCTGAATAGGCCTGCATGTGGCGGCCATCGGAGGTTTCTTGGTTGAAGCTTTGGCAAGCTTGCAACACCGGTTCGGCTTGACCTTTGCAGGCGCTGCGCACCAGGTCGAGCAAGCGTTTGACTTCTGTGTGGTCGTGCACCACTTGACCCGATCGATCAATGTAAACCAAGTAATAAGGATGGAGCCGGTTGTGCTGGTTGACCTGCACGCCGTTGTTGCGGTTGCGCAAAGTAAAGATGACGCCGGGCTGCAAACCCATGGCCGTGTTGGCGCTGACCACGGCGTGCATGCCATTGGGCATGTTGGCAAGGTCGCCATGGGCTTTGACGTAGTTGAGCAAGTCCATACGGAAGTCGTTCAGTCCCAGATCAGTAATGGACACACCGGTTTTCACGTCTTCCAGCTCGATAACTTCTTCTTGCAGGCGGCGCAGTTGCTCTTTGCGGTAGGCCACATCGTTGGCCTGCGCAGAAAGCACGTTGTCATCCCCAGTAGCAGCCAGATCAGCAATGGTCATGCGGCTTTCGACACGCTCTTTTAGCCTGATGTATTCGTCCAGCGAGATGTCAGGCCAGTAGTTAACGAGTTGGATAGTGCTGTTGGGCGATCCAATTCGGTCCACACGGCCAAAACGCTGGATGATGCGCACGGGGTTCCAGTGGATGTCGTAGTTGACTAGATAGTCGCAGTCCTGCAAGTTCTGGCCTTCAGAGATGCAATCAGTGCCTATGAGCACGTCCACCTCGGCAGGCTCTTGAGGCAAGACCAAGGCTTTTTCTTTGGACCGTGGTGAGAACAGCGTCAGAAGCTCTTGAAAATCGTAGCTCTTCTTCAGAGTGGACTTAGGGCCTCCAGTTCCTGTGACTTTGCCCGTATGGATCTGCAACTGGGCGTACAGGTCTGGTGCGAGATTGGCGTAAAGGTAATCAGCTGTATCGGCAAAGGCCGTAAAGATCAAAACCTTTTTGTTCCCGGGATTGATTGGATTGGCGATCTTGTCCAAAACCAAAGCTTTTAGGTGCTGCAGCTTGGAGTCATCTTCGGGCGTGACTTTGTGCATAGATGCCAGCAATGCATCAATGATTTGCACATCCACTTGCAGGTCGTGCTCCCATGATGGCAAGTCCATATCAGCCAGACTGATTTTGATTCGCTTACCAATTTCTTCGGAACTCCCTAAGTCTGGAAGGTCGTCTTCATCCGCATCCAAATCTGCAAGGGCTTCGGTTAGATCACTCACATCAGCAACTTGGCCTGATTGATTGAAAGTACGGATTTTCTCTAAGGTGCTGACATGATTGACTTTGAGAGATTCCAACGTCAACCGGAAGGATTGGACTGAGCTTTCCAACCGCTTGAGCAAATTGGTAGTCATCAGAGCTTGCAAGCTCTTTTCACGATCAGCCTGTTTCAGCTTTCCACCGCCGCCTGCCACTTGGGTGTCGTATTGCTCTTCGTACTTCTTCAGGCGGCTGGGCAAGATGTAGCTGATGGGCGCGTAAACAGCCAGCTTGAGCAATGTGAGCTGCCCAAAGATCTCATTGAAGCTCATCACATCAGTGCGACTTGTGAGTGGGCTATGAAAAGTCAGCGGTTTGCGGCGCTCAGGGAATTGACCTATGTCAGTGGTGTCGTAAAAGGTCTGGATGTGCTTGCGCGAGCGTGCAATAGTGACGCTGTCGAGAAGCTCAAAGAAGTCGAAGTCCAGCGACTCCAGAATGGCGCGTGCGGTGCGCTCTTCTGGGGGCAGCTTGGCCCAATTATTAAAACTAGCTTGGGCAGATCTGAAAATTTCTTCAACAGATTTTCCAGTTTTGAGCTTCTTACTAAGGTTTTCAGATTCACCCTCGTAGGCTAAAGCCAGCTGGTTGCGCAGGTCGTTGAAGCGGTTGTTAACCGGGGTGGCCGACAACATCAGCACTTTGGTCTTGACGCCCTCTTTGATGACCTTGTTCATCAACTTTTGGTAGCGTGTCTCTTTGTCTTTATAAACATCGTTGTTGCGGAAGTTGTGCGACTCGTCAATGACGACAAGGTCGTAATTGCCCCAGTTGATGCGATTGAGCGGCGTACCAAACGACTCGCCACTTGTGCGGCTCAAATCGGTATGGCACAACACGTCGTAGTTGAACCGGTCTTTGGAAAAGATGTTGGTCTTGAGGTTGCGGTTGTAGTTGAGCCAGTTGTCTGCTAATTTTTTGGGGCACAGCACCAGCACCGATTTGTTGCGCAGCTCGTAGTACTTGACCACAGCCAGCGCGGTGAAGGTTTTGCCCAAACCCACGCTGTCGGCCAAGATGCAGCCGCTGTAGGTTTCGAGCTTGTTGATGATGCCGGTAGCGGCGTCCTTCTGGTAATTGAAAAGCTTTTTCCAGATCAGGGTGTCTTGGTAACCCGTCAGGTCATTGGGCAACACGTCTTCATTGATGTCGTCCAAAAATTCATTGAAGATGTTGTAGAGCATCAAAAAGTAGATGCTCTCTGGCGAGTTTTCTTGGTACACAGAGTCGATGTGCTCGCAAATTAACGCTGTCACATCTTCCAGCTTCCCAGCGTCGTTCCAGATTTGGTCAAACAGGCTGAGGTAAGTTGCAGCAAAGGCCGGCTCATCCATCTTGTTGACGAGGTTGGACACGGCGTTGCCTTGCTGATAGCCAAGATCGACCGCAGTAAAGCCATGGAGTGGCATGTAAGCGGTGTCTGTGCCGGTGGCTTGCACGCAGGCAAAGGGCTGCATGGGTGCCTTGGTCCGGTTGCTTTTGAACTTGGCCTTACGGCGCATCCAGTCGGCACACTCTTTGGCAATGGCACGTTGTGTCAGCTTGTTGCGCAACTGGATTTCGAACTCGCTGCCGTACAGGCTACGCTCGCGATCTAGCTTCGGAATATGGAATTCCTTGCGCTCTTTGCGGATCTTGTCAGTGACCTCGCTAGCGGTGAAAGTCGGCGAGGTAAAGATGAAGCTCAGCTCATCGATCTTCTCCAGCTCCGTCTTCAGAGCTTCGAAGGCATACATCGAGAAACACGAGGCAGCGATCTTGAGCCGTGATTGTGGCTTCAGCGTCGATTTAAGGTCATCACCCAGAAGACGAGTGATGTTGTCAATCAGTTCCATGTCTACTTTCGCTCAACAGCATTGATTGCTGCTTTGGTCGTTGAACTTAAGCCATGTTCATGCGCATAAGCAAGAACCAGCACCTCAATCATGGACGCGACCGAACGGCGCTCGCGCTCTGCAGCCAGCTTCAGCAACTGTTTGATGTCTGCTGACGTTCGGATAGACAGCGTCTCATCTTTTAGAAGTTTCATAGTAGTTCGTAAAAGTAGCAGTGCCCTGCAAATGTACTGCGTTTTGCATAATTTGACCACTTCGACCATCTTCGGCTTTCAAGAATGCCAAAAATGAACTCCGCCAAAGCACATTAAGCACTCAACGAACAGAAGAGCGCCTGCTTTGCACCTAACCAGATAGCCCTTGGGCAAGTACGGCCCGAACGGTTTTCCTTTCTGTAGACCCCTACCGGCAAGCGCTAACAACAACACACTTTTTAAAGTGTGTTGTTGTTAGCGCTTTCGAGGTCTCGGAGACGACGCAAAGGTTGGGAACTTGACCTTTTGAAAAAAAATTTCGACTTCACTCTTAATAAAACAAAAAGGCCAGCGATTTCATCTTATGTGACCAGCCGCAATCGTGTGGCGTGGCACTTAAAGAAGGAGTCTTAAATGACAACAAAATCTCAAAAAATCTCTAATAGATTAACCTTGGAAAAAATGGCCTTGATGGATGCAATGTATGCAGACAAGCCAAACTCTCGATCGCCTTCATTTGCTATTCAATCAGTTATCCCGCTATTAAAAAAAGCTGGAATGATTGAAAACGATTATGAGCTAATTTGGAAAAACATCGAGGGTATTGATGATGTTATTCGTGATCAAGTAACTTGGAATGAGGAAGAATGTCAATGGCAAACCGGCAGAGGTACAAATGTTTCATTTAATAAAATTAAACAGGATGTAATTCGTTGGTATGTTCACGGTTGGGACTTCAAGCGTGTTGACTGTCATTGAAATCTGAGCCACTTTGACGAGGATTTGCATCCAAATTTGAGCCACTTCATTGGCCTATCCTGCTTATTTTTTGAGCAAGGGTGGCCTGGAGTGATCAACGTGGGAACTTTG
>JACCED011224194.1_pt1 | contig 15884 bp, 17 predicted proteins | sample 7455021 | NCBI WGS metagenome assembly JACCED01 (sample SAMN15323456, study PRJNA562643) | freshwater metagenome | isolation source: river surface water | place: USA:Blue River Watershed | collected 2017-08-19 | reverse complement strand
TAATCTTGTGGGGTTGCGCGTGGGTGTGCGCGTGGGGTTGCGCCCCCAAACGACGCTGTGCGATTAGTTGTGCATGTGGGGTGGTTGTTGTGGTGGATGTTGTTGAGGATGTTGTGATCCGTGTGTCGGTTCTACACCTCCGCAACCTGCCGCATTTACCAATATATACTTCCCGATCAGTGTATTCGATTCCAACACTTGTTTCGGTGAAAGACGAGCGAACCATTGAAATTTGCTACGTTTCAGTATCTCTTGTTCTGGTATATAAATTCCGGCTGCTGTCGGGGACAATGGAATATCTGTGTCACCTAATAAGTCTTCCAGGTAAACCGCTTTATTCGTCGTCGTTTTTGCACCGAGCTCTTCTGCTGGAATAATACTCACTGCCGATGGTACCTCCGCTTGTTTTTTCAACCACCAGATCGACGATTCGCCTGTAAAGTCCATCTCGCTTGTATGGTCTCTTCCAGTAAGATTCATCAAATAGTCCATATACTCCTTCATGATCGGGTCAAATTTACGGCAACCCATTATCTTCGTCGATGGCGAGTATTGTTTTTCTGCTGCGAGAGATGATGTAGTACGAAGTTCACCAATCATGACTTTTGCACGTTCGAGGTGTGCGTCGTATAGCCTGCGTAAATCATAAAAGCAGATGAACGAACTAGGTATCAAAAACCCACCGTATAAATGAAGCACAGTTGCAAGTGCTAGTTCTCGCATGTGCGAACGAAGAGGTCGCGGAAGATGCTCTACACGTGTTCGCCATTCAGGAATAATCTTTATGAACGAGTCGTCATCGATCAAGCATACATTGAAACTTTCACCGCATGTCTCGATAATATTGCGAATCGTTAAATACTGATACGGTTGATTCAAACTGTCACTCGTTCGTGATCCAAAGCTTTCCCATGATCGCGCATTCTTATCGAATTCAACGTGAATCCAGAGGATCGGTTTATTGTTTTTGGTCAGTGTACTATCGTTCAAAAGGTATTTTTGGATAAGTTCACCGTCGTTATACTGTTCTTCAATATCGATTGTTTTCTTATATTTGTTATAAATGAACCCAATAAACATTATGATAAGATAGGCAATCGCCAGCTTCACGACTTTATTTCCAAACATTGAATCTCTCGATGATATCTATTATATAATCGAGAGATTAAAACTACTAATTCTCTAATCTGAAGATGTCCGAATACAATTTCTTATGAATATCTCGAGAGATTTCGTCCTGTTTGGCTAAAATGAAGGCACGACGGGTATCCTCTTCTTCTTGGCGAAGTTTCGTCTGTTGGTATATCTGTTCTTGTTCAGCCTTACTTGTCTGTCGATGTAAATCCCGGCGAGATTGGTCTCTAAATGTCTGTAGTTCGTTGACATTATTGAACCGTTTTGTCTTATAATAATCCTCTTCAGTGACCGGTATCACAGTTTCAGTATGTGCCTTCTTCAGATCTTCATATCGAAAGTTCCCGAATATTCCGCTTGAATACTCTTGGGGTCGTTCTCTCGTGAGGTCGTATCCACCTCCTCCTCCCATGCCATAATCACTAGCATACTCCAATTCTTGTCTCTGGACAAGTGCATACTTGTTCCGTAATTCTTGCTTTCGTTGGTTCAATTGTGCGACCTTATCTGCCCACGATCCTCCTTCGCCATTGTCATTATTTGCTGTATCGGTATTGGTGGTGTCAGCATTACCTCGAAACCATGTATCATAACCTGTCTCTGCTTCGTCATCTTTCAGGCGGTATTGATCGAACTTCTCATTAAACCATTTGTTAAATTCGCTCACCTTTGCGGGTTCGTGTTTTGGAAGTTGACTGTTTTTATTGATACCCATCATTTCATCCAGTCGGCGTTTCATTCGATCATGAGTTGCCTGCGAATATTCATCATCAGTGTCCGGTCGGTATCCTTCTGAGCGGATCAGGCGATCGTAGTCAACGACGGATTTCGCGGCGGCGGATGTGGCTGCCCCTCCATCAATGGGGGTATAGGGGGCAGATAGTGTATCTTTTGCGACACACCGCAACGACGGAACCACACTGCTTGCCACTGGCGTTCTCTCGACACGTTCGGTATAATGCATGTTTGTCTCTGGATGACGGATGGTATAAATCTGATGAACGATCCGGTAAGCTTTCGTAAAGAAGAGAAAGTACTCATTTGGAAGCTGGCTTTTATCTGGGTGTGTCTTAAGAACGGCGAGCCTCGCACGCTTAAGATCCTCTTTATTAAATGTTGTTGGGAGTTTGAAAAGTGCGAGAATGTCTGGCAAATTATAGTTGTCAATGTTGAGATCGAGAGATTGCATGCTGTCTTTAATATTGTATATTCTTATATTTAATGTTCTAATTTTATGTTATTTACTGGTCCGCAATAACATAAATCTCCTCCAAATTGGTTGGATACTGGTGTCAATCTCTCGACGCATGCATTTTAAACCTTTGCACACCTGGCGAAAAAGGCGACAATATCCGGCGGGTTTGCACCGGTAACAGAGTCATCGGGGATATACTCGGTGTTCCCCGCCTTGTAAAAGAGGAAGACGGGGATTCCATTCACCATCCGTTTCTGTTTCATAAATGCGTAAAAATCGATGGAGTCGTCTACGTTCACTTCGTAGCATTCAATCGGACGTTCCGAGAGATTGGCGACCTGCTGAACGGCGAGATCCTTAATTGTTTTGCATGGGCGACACCAATCCGCGGTGAGTTTCAATATTGAATGTTTGCCTTGCTTTGTATTAAACTCGAGGAGTCCTTTGAATGATTCGCGGGTGAGTTCGACGGGTGTAAGGGACATCGGATAAACACTGATATAATATGTACAAGATAATAGTATTTATATTATAATATTTTACTCAATGCATTTCATGTGATATGCCTTATCAATCCGTCCATCTCTCAGAACCGATGCATCCATTTCATGTATCGTTTCACGAGAGATATTCGACGTTAGAATCAATATTAAGTTCGGGTAAAATCCTAAGTCTGTAACCTTATCCAACATTCCATTCCAGTCGCCTTTATCCATAATCGGTATCGGAATATAAAGGTGCGGTTTTACGTTACCTTGTATAACATTAATGATCATCTTATCACATTCTTCAAGCACAAGAACCAATCGTTTATTATCATCAGGTGAAATTGTACTGTACACTTTGGATAACGTATCACCTGGATCAGTCGGTTTCCATGTATCGCAATAATACGCGCCAATTTGCTTCGCTAGAAGAAGCGTGAGAAGCGACTTCCCAGTTCCTGGCTCTCCATGAATGAAGAATGTCCCACTTCGTGACGCTTTTCCTTGAATGACCGAGAGAATATCATCGATGATGTCTTTCTGATATTCGCGCGGTTCTTTCTTAAGAAACTTGGTTGCTTCATATTTTCGATCAGCGTATTCCCACCACCACGGATTCCCGCGTCGTTCACGAATATCGATAATCTTCTTTTCACTCATGGTTGTTGCATTTGCGTTACTATTGTTATCATCGCTGCTTGATTTGGATACTGTATCTGTAACACGTTCAAACACATCACGTTTGATAATAAGATACATTGTTTGTCCTTGACTGCCATGCTGAGAATCATTCGAGTAAATATAACCGATATACCATTTCCCATAGAATACTCCGAATGGCTTTCCATTTTGATAGAATACAGCACGCCTGATGTTTAACTTATTGATGAGTTGGTTACATTCGGTTTGATCCGAAATTTTATAGCCTTGAATCTTGAAAAAATGCGCCATAATCATCGGAAATGTGTAAAGGATTGGAATGGTCGTGATCAACGACATTGCAATAATATCAAATACACCCATATTTTCTAAGATACAATAATACAATAAGAACCGTTTATTTCAAAATCTGGTTGTTTGGACAAATGAAATAGAATGGAAAACTCTCTGCGCCGCCGAAAATAAAACTTTTGAAAACTCGGTGTTCCACCGAAAATATTCGGTTTGAAATTAGAAAATATATGAAACTTGATGGATCCGGGATTCGACCACCCACCGATTCGGGATACATTTAAGACTTTTTATACCATCCTTATTGGTTATGGTGTCATATATTGCGACTTTTTATAGTGTCAGTGTCATTAGGACCATTTTTTCGATGGACATTTATAAATGTCTATTTTGGCTATAGCGCTGGAGAATTTTAAAACAACATGCAAAAACTCACTTGTGACTGATATGCTCACAAACTCAAATTTTTCGATGAAAAACGCACACTGACTTTTAAACGCCCCCCTGGGATATGTGGTCCGATCGACCCCATAAAAATGGACATTTTTTGAAAAATGGTATATTTGATATAAATGTCCAAAAAAAATCTCAGCGGGATAATAAGTTATAGTATTTATGTTCATCTGTCGATATTAAGACGATAACAATCAGCGTGACGATGATATGTATCGAATAAAAATCGCAACACGGTAATTACGAATGATATTTAGGAATATCAATGATATAAATATAAAATATAATGTAATTGTAAATGTTATTCTCTTGTGAAATATGTCATTTATATACAATAAATCGGTCGGACTATAAGAAACATCTCCGAACCAAGAAACATATTAAATTGACCAAAACTGGAATATCAACGACAGGTGAAAATACATCAATTGAAGATAACGATGATGATATAGAAAATGAGAATGTTATTCCTGAAAATTATATTGTTTTGAATATATCCGATATACCAAATAATAATGGTGTTAATTGTGTAAAAAAGGTAAAATCATCATCATACAATAAGGGCATGATTTGTAAATATTGTGGAGTTGGATATTCCTATTCTTCTGGATTGTATCGTCATATGAAAAAGTGTGCTGTAACCTCAAAAGAACCCCAAACAAATACAGTTGTTCCAAATTTGAATGGTGTTATTAATACGCTATTATGTGAAAATAAAGAATTTAAAAAACTGATATTGGATGTGATCAAAACGAATACCGAAATAATTAAGAGCAATCAAGAGTTAGTATCATCTCAACACGAGGCGACAAATAAAATGTTGGAAATGTGTAGTAAAACGAATACGGGTTCTGTGACAAATAATATATACAATCATCAAGGCGATAATAATAATCATTTCAGTATTAATGTTTTTCTGAATGAAAAGTGTAAAGATGCAATGAATATGACTGATTTTGTTAATTCAATTGAAGTAACAATGGATGATATGGAAAATGTAGGTCGTTGCGGATATGTAGAAGGCATTTCAAATATATTCATTGATAATCTTAAAAATACGGAGATTAATAAGCGTCCGATTCATTGTAGCGATCGAAAGCGTCAGATTATTTATGTAAAGGAATCGGATAAATGGGAACGTGATGAAGTAAATAGTCAGATCATGAAAAAGGCAGTTCTAATCGTCGAACATAAACACCTTGGGCTTGTAAATAAATGGAGTGATAAACATCCTGGTTGCGAAAAGAGTTATAGTCCCGATAACAATATGTATAGTAATATATGTCGTAATATTACTGACGGTCAATATGACGATAAAGTGCTTAAGGTTATTAAGAATATCGCGAAAGAATCAGTAATAGAAAAAAAGATGTTTACGTAAAATATATAAACCTGTTTTAATAAATATATAAATTGCAGTAATGAAACATATTGTAATAAACTATATATATTTATTACACGAACGAGAACACATACGAACATCTGAAAATGTATACAAAGTCGGAATGACGAGACAATCCAATTTAGAAAGGTTTAATAATTACCCAAAGGGTTCTATATTACTATTTCAAATGGAATGTGTTGATTGTAAGTTTGTTGAATCCATTGTGCTTAAATTATTTACAGACCAGTTTGAAAAATGCTGTTTATATGGTAACGAGTATTTTGGTGGAGATAAAAAGCATATGATGAATATCATATATTTAATTATTATGAATGAAGATAAAATAAGAGAATGTACTACAGATAGAAGTAAATATATTGACAGTATTCTTGAACAAAATTCTATTGTAGATAAAGTAACAACAATAGAACCCAGTGAAATGGCAACTCAAAACACTAAAATATCAATTGTAAGCAATGAAACGGCAATCAAAAGCATTGAAACGATACCTGAAAACATAGAAACAGTAATTCAAAATAATAAAACAACGATCGATAACAGTCTTAATAATCCAAAATATCAATTCTCATGTAATAAATGTCAATATTATACAAACAACAGTTCTAACTATATAGGTCATCTTAAGACGAAGAAGCATAAAATTATATGTGTTACCAATCTATCTAATAGAGAAAAGTGTGGAACAGGGACTGTAACAGTTAATACCAACGAAACCAATTTTTCGAATGTATATAAAACAGATGAACTTAATAATTGTAAACGTTTATATATACAACAAGTCCCAAAGACAAATTCTTCCACGGAAAATAAATCATTTGAAAAAATAACTGCTGTTATGTTAGAAAGTATGAAGGCTAATAATGCACATATGCAAGAACTTATTAATGTTGTGTTCTCTTCTATAAAATTTAACACAAATTCCACCATTCCTGTCACCAGTACACCATAACTGATAAAAATAAATTGTAAATCACCACAAAAATAAATAAACCGCTCATATAATAAGATGAACAACGTAGTTGATGTTATTATAATAGGAGGCGGAATCGCCGGTTTATATGCAGCATACCAAATCAAACGCCTCGCGCCACCAAACACGACCTTCCTCATTTTAGAAAAGAACCCGAAAAAATGGTTGGGTGGTCGGGCCGGAAATGAGACATTTTATGGTGCGAATATCGTCGTAGGTGCAGGTGTTGGACGTAAAGGCAAAGACCACGCATTGATCAAGCTACTCAAGGACACCAAAGTCCCGAATTCAGACTTCACGTCCGAGAGAATCTATGTCCCTCGAGCGTTATTCCAACCCGACGATATCATGAAAACCATGCGAGCTCTGAAGACAGAATACAACTCGCGCCCTGATTATTACCGTCACACCAAAAAGACATTCAAGGCATTTTTTATAGACACACTTGGCGAGGATAAATACCGGAGTTTCGTTACCAGCACCGGATATACCGATTTCGAAGACGCTGATATTTATGAAACTCTTTACCATTACGGTATGGACGATAACGTCGGTGGATGGACTGCAATCCACGTTCCATGGAAGGACCTAGTCGAAACATTATACCAACAAATCGGCGGTCATCATTTCCGTTTCTTGTCGGAGGTGGAGCGTATTCGTAAGATAGAATATAAACCGGGTTCCAGTAGTATTTTTGAAGTAACGACTACCGCCCTCAAACGTAATACATATTACGCCAATAAGGTAGTCATCGCAACTACGGTTGATGCTGTGAGAAAAATCGTGCCAGGTGCGTCATCGCGTGCAAGTATATACCAGCAGATCCAGGGACAGCCGTTTCTTATTGTATACGCGAAGTTCGACCGTGAAAGCACTGAAATCATGAAGAAATACGTAACATCTTTTACAGTTCTTCAAAAGGGACACTTGCAGAAAATGATACCGATGGACCCGAACAAAGGAGTATATATGATTGCGTATAGTGATAACGATCATGCAAAGGCCCTGAAGGCCAAAGGCGCACTTGAAAATACGCGGAAGAATTGCGAAATGTATTCAAAGTGGGTGACAGACGCACTTGGAATACCGCCATCAACCCCGATTCATATTACCGCGATCAAAGATTACTACTGGACAATTGGTACACATTATTACGAACCACTGACCAAAGACTTCAAAACACGCACCGAATTCATCCATCAAGCGCAACATCCGATGCGAGGAATGGTCGTTGTTGGAGAGATGGTTAGTCGCGATCAAGGATGGGTGGAAGGCGCACTCGAAAGTGTTGATAAAGTGATTACGAGAGATTGGGTTACTAAATCATAGAACTCAAACGCGGTTTTTCTCGAATTTCGTTGTATAGGTCGTTCATAAGTATACATACAATCGTCACACTTACCGTGACCAACGGTAAAAATTCAATCATCTACAATATATTATACTGTAGATTATTATACTGTATATTGCTTCGGATTACACCCCCGCAACCACCCGCTCCAACTCCGAAATCCGAATATGTGGCAACTCCGTATGCGCCTCCCAGAAATACTTGCAATACGACCACTTAAAATCAAGCTTGTCACAGTAATAATGTGAATACGACCGCCTCAACCTTTCAGCCACCGCTGTAGGTAATAACCCGTGTGATGCCATCGGGAGAACATAACACAATTGCACAAGATCGCGAACCGGATTCTTCTCCACCGTATTCGGAAACAACGCGGTATCCAAATGAGGCATAAACCGCATCAGATCGACCAACAATGGTGCGTAAGGATACTTATACGTCCACCGCCAGTCAACGCAACCGGTCGAATAATACCGCATCGTCCATTCCAATCCTTCGATATAATTCACGCAAATTGATTGAAGCCTGGATATTGAACCAGAGCCACCTGACTTTGCGTAAATATCAATCTCGAACAACGCGTCATAATAACGATACTCCCAATTCTCTCGATACGGGTCGATATACCTTTCAACCGCCCGCTCCTGCATCGGGATCAACATAAAGTCGGATAGAGAGTGGCATTGTTCTACATTCGCCACCATTTGAACAACACGGTTGCAGGCAATTTTCGTCAAGTCGCGAACATCCACCGTCACAGCCGGAGCAACAACAGTATCTGTTGCCGTTTTATGTCCCAGACCCCCCATTTTACCTTTATCCTGACCGCCGCTGCCGCCGCCCCCGAACCGCTGTTTCGACTGCCGATCGCGCAACTTATGTTCATTCATGAAGCGGTTATGTTCTGTATCAGCAAGTAAAGCTATAAACGCACGCATCGTCTTCCATACAATCATCGGTTGTCCATTTGCCCCCCGTCGAACCAAATACTCTTTACTTTCGCGAAACATATTTGCGTAGGTTTGAAGTAGAACTGTCATTCCATTCGTCCGGAGATTTAGTGATGGGAAGTGCGGCATAAAATCATTCCCGAGCATAAACGCCATAACAATATAATCATCGATCGCGGCAATGACTTCAGACGTAATTCGAGAGATCGTTTCTTGACTCGTATTACGCTCAGATGCGACAGTTTTCGAATCAGAGACATATGCCACCTTGCCACTGCCACTATCCCCCCCGCCACCACGCGGCGCAGTCGTCTCGCGCATTACCGCCTCCAATGAACACGCAAAAGCAGGAATATCCAAATAATACTGATCGCTACTCGAAAGTGTAGTATCGAGTGATTGAATAAACTCCGGCGTGTCGCGATACAAATAGATATTCTGAGAGATATGAAGATGGTTCAAACAAAGCATAATCAAGTCTGCATCCAGACCATAGATCAATGTCGTTGTCTCATTGTGATATTGTGAATTTTCTCGAATGTATTCGAATATCTTATGCTCACCCTCGCCTGGTGAATCACTTCCAGAATAGATATACAAAACTGCTGTTCCGATCTCACGCACTTTCTCGGCGCAATATTGATTCATTCGAGAGTTTAATTTTGTCATAAACTTTGTTCCAGGTGTAATCGATGACGTATTCCACGCTTTCGTGTCATTTGAACTAATGGTGGCCCCGGCACTGGCAGCAGAGTACGGATCCAATAAGGTATTTTTTCGCGTGATTGTCTTTTCAACGACAGACGTAAACCACGACTTATACCTTCTCTCGCGCTGTTGATTCAGTTTAGCAACTGGTGCAACACCATCAAACGCGATCATCACTTTATTTGTCGGACGAAACATCGAGATATATTCGTCGATTTTTTCACAAACACACTGAATTAATTTTGTTTCATATTCATCATCAGACATACCGCGATTCGAACCTACGACGCGCACCGCATCATATATTAGACCATTTGTATCCATATACAAGTTATGAATTTGTGGCAAGCCTGCCAGCTTTTTAATGACATGTTTGTATTGTTTGACAATATTAGAGAAATAACTTGGAATACCCATAGGATCGATCGAACCAATATGTGCACTGACGCTGTTACATAATATCTCGTAATGTGTTTAAATATCAATTTTACGGTAGACGGCGGCGGCTACAGCGACGATGCAGATTAAAATACTATGAGTATATAACTATATCAAACAATGGCACTTCAACTTACATTTTCGAATATTGTTCAATTATTCAGTGTATTTGCACCGTTATTTTTAGGAACGTTCCTTGTTCTTATCTCGGTATTCAACCAGAATATTAAAGGGTTGATATATCTAGGTGGTGTACTGATAGCGTCAGTTCTTAATATGGCTGTTATGTGGATGGTTGGTAGTGAACCATCAGAGAACCAAGGCGCAATATGCAACCTCATCGATTTTCCACTTGTTACAACACAATACAACGTTCCAAATTATAATAGTATGTTCATAAGCTTTACACTTATGTATTTGCTTCTTCCAATGTTAGCGAATAACCAGATCAATTCGTGGATCATCGGAACAATTGTTAGCATATTTGCAGTGGATGCATATGTGAAACTGCAGTATTCTTGCACTGTTCCTCGTGGCATTGTATTTGGTGGTATTATCGGTTCTGTTCTTGGAGCAGCATGGTATTTTGTTATGAAGTTTACGGATCATGAAAGTTTACTATTTTTCCATGACTTAGTGAGCAATAATGTCATATGCAAGCGCCCGAAGAACCAGACGTTTAAGTGTTCTGTCTACAAAAATGGACAGGTGATACAAGATTTATAATTCATCCGTGATATTACGCTCATGCATATTGTATATATATATGTAGGATATATATACACTATTATTTGTAAGATGCCACACAACACTCGAAAAGCCCCAACTGCCAGTGCGACCTTATTCAAACCAGGCACCACCAAAAAAGGGAACGACGGAAATAAGTGGACGATCGTGGCCGATACGCGTGGCGTTCAACGATGGAAAAAAATAGCCTCTTCCACAAAAACTAAGACATTAAAGCATAAAAAATCTGCGCGAGTCCTTGCGATGGAAGCTGATCCGGATAGTGTTTGGGGCAAGAATAAGCCGCTCGAAAAGTTTTGGCAAGATTTAGCGTCGGGTCGCAAGGTCGTTCTTATAAAGAAAAGTGGCGATTACGAGATGCATACCATGCCAAAATCAACACATAATTACCTTAGTCAAGAGCACACTGACGAATACGAACAGTTCAGTAAAGACCCGAACATCGTTGCAGTATTGACATCCTATCGATCGCAAGATGCATATGAATTACATTTGTATCCTAAGGCCAAAGATGCAACAGTCGACTATGTGATTAAAAATTATAAAAAATTTTTCCCGACAAAGGTAAAGAATACGTATATGCCGTAAGGCAGTAATTCCATTAACTATAAAATTTACTATAATTCCTTACCATCCACCCCGAAAAATCAGAAAGAAGTATTTGCTTCTGAAACCCATTCGTGAACATTTTCAGATTTCCACCATTTGAGCGTTCTCCATAAATACGGAAAAAATACTGAACAACGTCGTATGTTTTTGCTCGTTTATACATTTCATTTGCTTCTTCATAAGTGAATTTGGGTTTATTTTTTCGAACATTCACTGCATTATGAAAGTCGACCAAGAAATAATGTAGTTGTTCCTTTGTTGTAATAAGTGATAATATACGTGTATGTGCTTTCATATATTCGGTGGCGTGTTGCGTGCATTCAGGACAAGGGAGATTTGCACAAATTCGCTGTATATATAGAATTAGTTCATCCTTTACTTCATGGAAGTTAGCAGGAACAGCTTTGTATGCTAATGTATGAAATAAATACCATACACACGGACCCCATACGGATTTTGAAACCATTGTATTATTGTTAATGTTAATCTACTTGAAATAATATAATTATATGAATATAAAAAAATGACAATGTTATATTCATAATACAAACATGAACAAAGGATATACATATGAAATAGAGTCGGATATTGATTTTTTTCAAGAGTTGAAGAAAATATCCACCGAAAAGAGCGGATCATCTGAACCAGCAGCACAGTCAAGCGAAACAGATTCAACCCAACGGTGTCTTATCACAGATGAGAAGCTACGTAAAGATCATATAACGTTAGAATGTGGACACAAATTTAATTACGTTCCTCTGTTCAAAGATGTTCTTTTTCAGAAATGTTCATTGTTGCCTAAAAATATATCATCCAAGATAATAACCATGTATACAAAACAGCACCCACATATACCAGCGCCAAGCAGTAATACTCCAGTGATGACACCTGTTATGCAGAATTCAAATGTATTGTCAGTTACATATAATAGTTCGTATAACTTGGAAACTACAAAGCTACACTACAACGAGATCAAGTGCCCATATTGTCGATCAATTACACAAAGTATTCTACCCTATTACCCATACCCTGATGTATCTAAAGTGAAATATGTGAATAACCCACCAAATTTGGCACTTCCTGGTCTTACATGCGAATATGATAAGTTTATAAATGGGGACAGTGAATTTTCTACAATAATCGAACAAAATACATGCAAATCACAGTGTCTATATAATGAAAAATATGACCTAATGTTGTGTAATAAACATTTGAACAAACTAGAATCGCGTTCTCAGACAAAACAAAAATCGTCGTCATCCTCATCAGTCTCATCGTCATCGTCGCCACATAGAAGAAGTATGCGATCTTCCAAGAAAAAACCTAGTGTGAAAACAGATGATAATGATACAAATGGGGATACGCAAAATATCATTGTATCTCATCATAACCCGGCAACTACTGTATGTTCTTTTACATTGCTGTCTGGTCCACGTAAAGGGTCTTCATGTGGTAAACCAATGTGGATACCAAAAACAACCATACATGATGCGGGATCGCCTGCATATTGTAAGGTGCATTACGAAAAGATGAAGCCAACAATTACATCTTCATAAAGACGTTATTCACGCGTGAATTGCCAGGAACTGGCTGTAGAGGGCATAATGAACTTGCAGGAGGGCTTGATTTTTGCAACTTCGCGCGACGGACGGATATCGATGATGAACCGACACCAGAACCAGGAGTATATGATGCGTTCTTATTATTGTCATGGGTATTTCCCATCAACGTTAAGCGAACACGTTTAAGCATACGAATATTATGAATATTATGAATATTATATAATACTATAGTATAAAAAATATAGCATTATATCGATACAGACTCCATGAATTTTATTAAAAGATATCTTCCAGACACATTGTCTCGACGTGATAAAACACGCCAACGTAAAGAACTCATTAAATCACGTAAACTCTATAAACAACATAAATATTATACTCGAAAATCCATGAAGTCGTTTACATCTAAACCATCAAAACATTTGGATCATGCACGTAAGTTATATGGAGTCGAACATATCAAACCTACTCGAGAATTATCACGACGATCTGGATGCACATTAAAAGGATTGAGGCAAATTGTTCGAAAGGGCGAGGGCGCGTATTACTCATCCGGATCACGCCCAAATCAAACACCGCATTCATGGGGTTATGCGCGTCTAGCAAGTGCAATCACTGGTGGAAACGCGTCAGCTGTTGATTTTCATATTATCGACAAAGAATGTGCGCATAACAAACTGGCATATCGTTTAGCACAAAAGCCGCGAAAATAAACACAAATAAATATATTATTTATAATTATAATCTAAATAATGAACGTTACGAACTCACAACAATATCCTCTTCCAGTATCAGATATTACACCAGGATCTGGCCAAAAAACGATGTGCATGGATCTTGTGCCAGTGACATCTACGCCGGGACCCATAACTGACACGCAACAATCGACCGCGCCCGCACAGCCGCAGGCGTCTAGTATCACAAAAGAACAACTTAAAGACCATTTGCGGCAATGGGTTCGTGTTGAAAATGAAATAAGCACCCTATCTGCTGAAATTAAGAAGCGAAAGCTGATTCACCAACAATTGTCCGCCTCATTGTTAAGTGTAATGAGACAAAATGAGATCGATTGTTTTGATATTGCAAATGGCAGAATTGTCTATTCTAAAACAAAAACGCGCGCACCTCTTAACAATGGGCAACTGAAATCCGCGCTTACAAAGTATTATAAAGATGACGCTGAAAAGGCAAACAGTTTAACCGAGTTTTTGTTGGCATCTCGTGTAGAAAAAACGCGGGAGTCTATCAAAATGAAAATACCGAAAATCAAATAAATACATATGTTATATGGATATCAGTATTTCTATATAACAAAGACACTGATACATGTTTTATAGTGGTGGAGCTAGAAAGAAACAAGCGATTCGAGAGATATTTAAATTCAAACAAGAAGAACCAGAACCAGAACCGGAACCTGATTCAGAGTCGGATTCAGACTCGGATTCAGATTCAGAGCCAACCTCTGCGTCGGATTCAGAAAGTAGTGACGACGGAAAAGGTTCGCAATCTAGAAGATCGAGTAGGCGTAATAGCGATAGCGATAGCAGTGATGATACCGAAGGATTATCGAATCCAGACAAAAACGACTATATTGTTACATTAGGATCAAATGATACCATCAGTTCACACCATAGGTACTCTTTTGTCGATGAAGAATTAGCGTATGATATAGAAGAATTTGCCGATACACATCCAGAAATAAAAAGGTTTCAACTAGTTATTTATAAAATCAATACTCGTAGTTCATCGCCATTTTTAGAGTTTTTATTTTACTACGATAAATCGAGCAAAGATAGTTGCCAATTACCTTATTATCAGCATAAACCCAAAGAGAATGTCAGAAAAGAAACGGATCGTATTATGGGTAAACTCTTTACTGGAAAGTATAGGTTCAAGGGTTTTTTTCACGACGAGCAGACTGACCAGTGTTTCATATTTTATGAGAAATACTTTGTAAATGAGCCAAAAACCGAAAAAACGGCACTTGTATCGCTTCAGCATTCGAACCATTGGTTCTGGCTATGCACAACTGAAATTGTATATAACAAGAAATATTTGACAATTCCAATTGACAGTGATGCCATTGATCTTTTTATTGCATATCCCATGATAGGAATATTACAAGCGACAGTCGTATCATCATCATCATCATCATCACATCATGCATCAAAACGTTTCCATTCTCTACACATTGAAGCGCCAACTGTTCTGTATTATGGTTCTGATATTTGTTATGCCAAAAATACAGCAGTATATGGACTGAAACGTGAACCGATAACCTCAAGGTATGGTCCTTTTTATTATTTCACAACATTTGAACACTCGTTTTATTGGGCTTGTTATTTGAAGTCGAAGGATAAAACGAAAAAACGTGAAACATCGAATGGTGGAATATCGAGATATGCTGTATTTACAAAGAAGATGAAAACTGTATTTGTCGACGACGATTATGATAAAGAACTTGTTAAGAAATACACGGATAGAAAGAACGTGTTTGAAACAAAAATGAATACGTTTCGACAAACCCAAGATGAGTATCATTCACGAAATACATATGATAGTGTTTATAGTTTTGATTATGATTGGACGATCGATTATGATACCATGTATAATGGATATTACGCGAAAACAAAGAAAGATATACTTCGACCGATTTGGTGTATTTGCGATCATCAGAATTTTCAATTACTTTCTTATTACGAAATTAATGTAGATAAGTGTCCAGATCATTATGATTCAGATTTTTTAGAGTACTCAATCCTGTAAAATAGTATTGTTAATATATAACCAAGAGATCGATAACATACAGCATGGGGTTATTTGACAACAAATTATATAATTTTATTGCACTTTTATTTGTAAGTGGTATTATTGTCCAGATTATGAACTTTTTGGATATAGAATTTGTATTTTATATTAGTTATTT